>Ga0247609_10000569_pt1 | contig 50546 bp, 31 predicted proteins | sample 172DNAGHGlowgp2_FD_193487 | JGI IMG/M metagenome (GOLD analysis project Ga0247609, IMG submission 193487) | Sheep rumen microbial communities from Palmerston North, Manawatu-Wanganui, New Zealand - 1728 DNA GHGlow gp2 | ecosystem: Host-associated > Mammals > Digestive system > Stomach > Rumen ... | reverse complement strand
GCCGCGAACACGCCGCTATGGAACCGCGCTTCCTCGGCGTGAAGGCCGTGATCGTGAAGAGCTTCGCCCGCATCCACGAAACGAACCTCAAGAAGCAGGGCATGCTCGCCCTCACCTTCAAGAACGCAGCCGACTACGATAAGATCCAGGAACAGGACGTGTTCGATATCGTGGGCCTCACCAAGTTCGCCCCGGGTTCCGAGTTCACGCTCGTCGCCCACCACAAGGACGGCTCCATCGATAACATCGCCCTCTGCCACACCTACAACGAACAGCAGTGGGCATGGTTCAAGGCGGGTTCGGCCCTCAACCTCATCCGCGCGAACAACAAGTAAGCGCACGAAAACATTTTTTTCAAGGAACGGAATGTACTATTCCGTTCTTTTTTATTTATATTCATTGTTAATTTGTAGGGGGACTCATGAAATCAGTCTATTTCCATCTGCTCGTGGCCTTGGCCATCTTCGCGGGGTGTTCTGAGTCCTCCGACGAATCCCTGGTCGTCGTGGACGAAATCTCCGAGGGAGCCTCTTCCATAAGCCTGTCATCCTCCCCCGTTTCAAGTTCTACTCCAGTTTCAAGTTCCGTTACATCTTCAAGTTCTGCGACAGATTCCACCTCCAGTTCTAAGACAAGTTCCAGTTCAAGCGACGTTTCAAGTTCATCGAAACAAGAGCCGGCTTCCAGCTCTTCTAGCGAACCCTCTCCAAAAGATCTCAGCAGCAGCGTCAAGAATTCATCTTCCAGCAGCAAACCCTATTACGCCAAAGTCGATATCGATTCTGTCTTTAGGCACATCGAAGCAACAGAAACTCGACCGCGACGTTTCAGGATGCTCTACCCGGTAGAAGACGAAAAACTCGACACGGGATTTTTCAACGTTAGCGACTGTGAATTTTCTTTAGACGGGATGTTCAAATGCGCCCAGAGAGGTTGCGTTGCATATGTCGGCGGCACCTACGCCTCAGGAAGTACCGATAAACTTTTGCTCATCGACGTCAATCTTGGCGACAGCGCCTTGACGTCATTCATCCCCTACGCAGACTTTCCCGCGTTCAACGAAAACAGGGCCAGGAATTTCCTCTCGACTTTCCGCAAAGAAAGTTGCACGACCCTCTACCATTACGAAGGAAACTATCAACTTGAAGCCGAGGGACTTCCCGAAGGGATTATTCTCTATGCCGACGACATTATACCCGACTTTGCGGGCTGGGACAAGGAAGAATACTCCCTGATTGTCAAGGCCGACAAACTGGATTCCATAGAAGATCTCGCTTCCCGCATAAACGACAATAGCCTACGCTTAAAACCAGAAGACGGAATCTACAACGAACGCGACTACATTTTCCAAGCCTTCTACCAAAAGGATTCTTGCCAGTTCTCGGCATCCCTAAACGATTACGGTTGCGGGATACTTTCTCATACATTCTACAAGCAACCTACAGCCGGATACTGCCACGGTTGGGAATTGCCCGACCTTGCCAAGTATTATTCCTATCGTCTGCTCAACATTTCAAACACCTATCCGAGAGGCCCGTTCGAATGGACTCTCAAATACAAGGACCAGTACGGACGTGGCGGCTCGGTAAAAATCAAGAGCGAGTTCAAGTAGTTTTTTCTAAATTTGGCGGCGGAAAAAGGACCCGATATGGACAAGAACCGCTGGCAAGACATCTACAACAGCCTAAGCCCCGAGATGAAGGAAGAAGTCATCCGCAGGGCCAAGGCGAAAATTCGCGAAAAGATTAGGCACTGGCTCTCGCAACCGGTTCTCGTGGGTGCCGCACTCGTACTCGGGGCCATCGTCGGCGCACTCACCGCATTTTTCGGGCAGATATTGCAACGCGTCGGCGATATCCGTGACGCAAACCCGCTATACTGGATTCCGGCACTCGCATTGGGCGGTATCGCCATCGTACTCACGTACAAGAAAATCGGCAAGGGCTCCGAACGCGGCATGGGAATCGTCTTCGACGTCGCGCATGGCAAAGAAAGCGAAATTCCGCTCCGCTTGATTCCGCTCATCATGGTAACGACGTGGGTCACGCACCTCTTCGGCGGAAGTTCCGGCCGCGAAGGCGTCGCGATGCAGATTGGCGCTACCCTCGGCCATAACATCAGCTCGAAAATCCATGTGGAAAACGCTCCCCGCATCTTGCTCGTGTCGGGTATGGCGGCAGGTTTCGCGGGACTCTTCCAGACCCCGATGGCGGCCATCGCGCTTTCCATCGAGATTTTGCTGGCTGGCCACCTCGAAATGGCTGCACTCCTCCCCGCGACCGTCGCCGCAGTTACAGCATACAAGGTCTCCGAGATGCTCGGAATTGCCCGATTCACGCTGGACCTGAACAGTTTCTCGCCAGACTGGAACCTCGCCGGACTCTTTTACGGCAATGCAGGCCTAGACATTTACTTCATCCTGAGGCTCGCCGCTCTCGGCATCATCTTCGGGATTGTCGGCGGTGGATTCGCAAGGCTCCTCCCGCTTTCGAAGAAGTTCTTTGCGGAAAAAATCCCGAACCCCGTCAAGCGCGTCGCCATCATGGGCGTTGCGCTCAGCGTACTTTTGCTTCTCTGCTGGCAGGGGCGCTACTCCGGCCTCGGCACGAACCTCACCGACATGATTTTCGCGGGCTCCGCGCAAGACGCCGCCAGCTCCATCTACGCCTGGGACTGGATTCTGAAGATGCTCTTCACCATCGTCACGCTCTCAGTAGGTTTCCAAGGCGGCGAAGTCACCCCGCTATTTACCATCGGCGCGACTCTCGGCACGGTCCTTGCCACAATCGTTGGCGTCCCGCTCCCGCTTGCCGCGGCGCTCGGCTATGCCGCCGTCTTCGGTGCCGCCACCAACACGCTTTTCGCCCCCATCCTCGTGGGCGCAGAAATCTTCGGGTTCGACCTGTTGCCCGCATTCTTCATCGTGTGCACCGTCGCCTACGTATGCAATGGTGGGCAGTGCATCTACGGGCAGAAGAAAATCCGGCTGAGGTAATACGCGCGCATCGCGCAAGTCATTAGAACACCCTCACCACTACATTCAGCGAGAACGTCATGCGGGAATCACTGTCAATGACGGCTATATCCAGCGGGTAAAATTCCACGCCGAAACGCTGGCTCTGTGTCCGCCATGAAATCCCCAGATTGGAGCGAAACATAAACGACTCGTTGTAATAATTGTTGTTGTCCTCGGATATTGAATAGGCTATGATGGGGTTTCCGTCGGCATCATATGCATCGAGCGGGAACGGGTCCATATAGTAAAGCCCCTCCACCTTGCCATCCTGAAAATTGACAAGGAACATGAAATTGCCTATCAAGCCGAAACCACCCACAATAGGGACATTCATGTTCACAAGCAGGCCCTCGGAAAGCTCGTCGAAACGGTAATCGACGCAATCTTCGCAAGCAGACGCATTGAACGCGACTTCGGCCATGGCACCGACGCCCACATAGGGGGTAATCGGCTTCACGAGCGAAAGCGACCACCCCATTGTCGAGGAACCTATTCTGTCCCATGTAGCAGCCAGCGGGCCGGTCTTTATATCGAACGTTTTCCACGAAATGCCGGATGCCGATACAAGGGATGCAAATGCGAGCAACAAGATTGCAATAATTTTTTTATTCATAGTTTCTCCTTTTTGGTTCCGTATCCAAATATACACTCCCCAAATTCGCCAAAAAGAGATTTTATCTGTAAAAAATGACATTTTTCCTTATTCCCCGCACGTTCTGTTTCATATAACGCATTCACGCCATATATTTTTGTTTAAATTTTAGGCATGCAAAACAATCGTGAAAACTGGGGCTCCAAAATAGGAGTCATCCTGGCTGTTGCCGGTTCGGCAGTCGGCCTCGGCAATTTCCTGCGTTTCCCTGTCCAGGCGGCAACAAATGGCGGTGGCGCATTCATCATCCCCTACCTCATCGCATTCGTATTCCTCGGGATTCCCCTCGCATGGATCGAATGGACGCTCGGTCGCTACGCCGGCTACCACAACTACGGTACCTCCCCGAGCACCTACCACATCATTTTCCACAAGAAGAAGCCCTGGGCAAAGTACCTCGGCTCGCTCGGGCTTTTGCCGCCCATCTTCATCATCTTCTACTATGGATTCATCCAGTCGTGGATTCTCGCGTTCGCATTCTACTCGGCGACAGGCACGCTCATGGAAATCGTCGCGCAGGGCCCCGAAAAGATGACGGAGTTCTTCGGCAACTACATCATGCTCAAGACATGCGTCGGCGGCATCCCCGTGGCAATCATCTTCTTCCTGATTACGTTCGCCGCGAACATGGTAGTACTTTCGTTCGGCGTGCGCAAGGGCATCGAACGCGCGAACAAGATCTGCATGCCCATCCTGCTTATCCTCGGCCTCGTGCTGGTGGTACGCGTGCTTACGCTCCCGGGCATCGGCAAGGGTCTCGCATTCATGTGGAACCCCGACCTCTCCGAACTTGCAAGCCCCAAGGTATGGATGGCGGCGGCCGGCCAGGTATTCTTCACCATGAGCCTCGGCATGGCCATCATCTTCTGCTACGCGAGCTACCTCAAGCCCAAGGAAGACCTCGTGCTTTCTTCGCTTACGGCTAGCGCCACGAACGGCTTTGCCGAAGTGATTATCGGCGGTACGGTCGTCATCCCGATGGCAGTACTCATCGCTGGCGCGAACATCGAGGAATGCGCCAAGCTCGGCACCTTCGGGCTCGGATTCCAGACGATGCCTTACGTATTCGGCACGCTCCCGCTCGGCGGGTTCCTGCAGACGGTCTGGTTCGCCATGCTGTTCTTCGCGGGCATCACGAGCGCGATTTCCATTATCCAGCCGCTCATCAGCTTCTGCGAAGACGACCTCAAGTTCACGCGCAAAAAATCCGTCACCACGGTCAGCACCATCACGTTCATCGGTAGCCTCACCGCCATCTTCGGCCTTGCCGCGGGCACGGTCGACGAACTCGACTTCTGGGGCGGCACGTACCTCATCGTGTTCGTGGGCATGATCCAGGCAATTCTCTTCAGCATCGTACTCGGGCGCCGCAAGGCAAAGGACGCCCAGGCCTGCGGAGACCTCCCTGCCGAAGTGGAAATCGAACCGGGTGAAAACGAAGCCTTCGCGACCATGAACGACGGCGCCCTCGTCAAGCTTCCGCGCTTCCTGCGCCCCATCATCCTGTACGTGTGCCCGATCTACCTGATCGTGCTTCTCGTCTCGTTCACCGCGACGGACGGCCTCCCGTTCATCACGCTCAGCAACGTGGACCCGGCCGCGACCGTCACCTTCCTCGGGCATACCTTCCCACAGGTAGGCTTCACCTGGGCCTTCCGCGGATTCCTGCTGTTGCTATTCATCCTCCTGAACGTCGCCATCGCCTACGCCTGGCGCAAGGGCGGCCCCGCCGAGAAGGGACGCAGCAAGGAAATCAAGAAAGTGGCCGTCGGCAACTCCGACGAAACCGACAATGCGGCCGACGCCGTAAAGGAGAACTAGCATGGACGCAGAATTCACCACCAGCGGACTCATTTTCATGATTGCGTCGTGGACCGCAATCACGGCCCTTTGCGCCTTCTGCTTTACGAAGGTGCTCAAGAAGAAGTAAGTATATTTAATGACGAAGAGGAAAGACTAATCATGGATATCAAGAAGAAAGTCGAAGAATTGGCGCTCACACTTCCCGAATGCCCCGTACCGCTCGCGGCATACGTCCCGGCAACGCGTTTTGGCAACACCATCGTCGTTTCGGGACAGCTCCCGAGCGTCAAGGGCGACTTTTCCGCCTACACGGGAACCGTCCCGACCGAACTTCCGACCGAAAAGGCTACCGAAGCCGCACGCATCTGCCTCTTGAACAACATCGCCGCCGCCATGACGCAACTGCAGCACGGAGAAACTCTCAGGCTCGTGCAGATGCAGGGGTTCGTCCAGTCCGCGCCCGATTTCCATGAACAACCCGCCGTACTGAACGGCGCCAGCGAGCTCGCGGTACAGATTCTCGGCGAAGCCGGCAAGCACGCCCGCACCGCCGTGGGCGTTTCCGCGCTCCCCAAGAACGCGGCCGTCGAAATCAGCTGCACGTTCGAGGCCATCCCCGAACAGGTTCAGTTTACCGGAAGGATGAACTGGATCGAAGGCTAGAGTGACTTGAGCCACTCGCGCATTTCGTAGACATCTACATTCGCCTGCAAGGACTTGCGGGCGATTTTTGCACCCGGAGCGGTCGCCATCTTCTCGGGTTTGAGTGACATCCCCACGCGGCCCAGGTCAAGGCGGTCGGCGTCGTAGCACGTGTCGATGGTCGCATCGCCAGCCTGATGTTCCTTCGTATGGAAAAAGCAGGCATGGTAAAGTTTGTCGAACTGCTCCTGCGTGATTTCGAGAAGCCCCTTTTCAAAGCATTCCCTGGCAAAAGCCGCACCGCGCTCGCCATGTTCGCCGTCGTAGCCGTCGTCTTCGCGTTTGCTGTCGTGAAAAAGCGCGAACAGGCGCACCACCGTGATGTCCGCCCCTGTCGAAGGCGCAAGCATGAGCCCGTTGAATTCCACCTGGCGCCAATGATCGAGCCCGTGGTGGTCCGAATCGAACACCCGGTTCCCGTAGACAAAATCTTGTAAGGCGGCGAAATCTAACATAGATCCTTCGACTCCACTTCGTTGCGCTCAGGATGACACGTTGTGTCATTTCCCGTAATTCTCCTTCAGGTCCATCAGGCATTGCAGCGCCTGTATCGGGGTCATCTCCTCGGGCTTGATGCGACGAATCTCGTCCTTCAGCAATTGCGTATTCTCGTCGGGAGGCGCGAACAGGTCCATCTGCGGCTTCTCCACGATCTTCTTGTGGGCCGCCTTGTCGCTCGGGTCAATCTTCTCCTTTTCGAGGCGCAGCAGAATCTTGCGGGCGCGGCGAAGCACGTTGTTCGGGAGGCCAGCCATCTCGGCCACATGAATACCGTAGCTGGAATCGCAGGCACCGGCGAGGATCTTGTGCAAGAACACGAGCTTGTCGCCCTTCTCCTGCACTGCCACCTGGAAGTTCCCGGCATGTTCAAGGCTTTCGACAAGTCCCGTCAACTCATGGTAATGCGTCGCAAACAAGGTAATCGCCGCGCGGGCCGGTTCGTCGTGCAAAGTTTCCACGATTGCCCATGCGATGGAAAGGCCGTCAAAGGTACTCGTGCCGCGTCCAATCTCGTCGAGCAGCACCAGGCTGTGCGGAGTCGCATTGCGCAAGATGTTCGCGGTTTCGATCATCTCGACCATGAAGGTACTGAGCCCGCGGCTCAGGCGGTCGCTCGCGCCCACGCGCGTGAATATGCGGTCCACCACACCAATACGGGCCGATTCCGCCGGCACAAAGCAGCCAATCTGCGCCATCAGCACAATGAGCCCCGTCTGGCGCAGGTAAGTTGACTTACCGGCCATGTTCGGGCCCGTGATGAGCATCAGGCGGGTCGCGTCGGGAGAAAGCGATACATCGTTCGGGACAAAGTCCAAGTCCGAATTCACCGCGACGATTACGGGATGGAACCCGCCACGAATCTCGATGCCGGTGCCCTCGAACACTTCGGGGCGCACGTAGTTGTACTTGCGGGCTGCTCGTGCAAAGCTGTAGAACGTATCTACGCGGGCAATAGCATCGGCAATGCCCTGCAGTTCGGCACGCCAGCCATTCACGCGCTCGCGCAGTTCACAGAAAATCTTGTATTCGAGCGCATGGATGTTCACTTCGGCATTGCTGATGACGGATTCGCACTCCTTCATCTCGGGAGTGATATAGCGCTCGCCGTTCACCGTCGTCTGCTTGCGGATGTATTCCTCGGGAATCGGGCTTGTGGCCTTCGCCATCTGCGCCTTGGTAATCTCGATGTAGTAGCCGAACACGCGGTTGTAACCGACCTTGAGGCTCGGGATGCCGAGGCGTTCGCGCTCGCGGCCTTCCAGGGAGGCAATCCATTCGCGCTTTTCCTTGATGTCCTCGTTCATCGCGTCGAGTTCGGCGTTCGCGCCGGGGCGAATCATGCCGCCCTCGCGCACCGTGAGCGGCAAGTCCTCGTTAAAGTAGTTGAGCAGGTCCTCGCCACGACCTTTGGCCAGCACAAGCGTCTCGCGCAGGCTCTCGAAAATCGGCGCACGCAGGCCCTCGAGCACATCGGCCACCTTCGACGCCTGCGAAAGCGAGCGCCCCATGCCTGCGAGGTCACGCGCATTGGCACGTCCAGAACCGACGCGCCCCATCAGGCGTTCCATGTCGAGGATGCTCGTAAGCGAATCCTTGAGCTCGTCGAGGGCGACGGGATTGTTCACCAGTTCCTCGACAGCCTCTTCGCGCTCGCGGATGCGGTCCACCGAAATCAGCGGGTGGCTCACCCAGTCCTTGAGCGTACGGCCGCCCATCGCGGTCACCGTGAAATCAAGCACGGAGCAGAGCGTGCTGGAATAGTCGTCTGCATTGAGCGGGCGCACCAGTTCCAGGTTGCGCAACGTACTCGGGTCAAGCGTCATGTAGTCGTCGAGATTCAAAATCTCGAGATTCGTAAAATGCGTAAGTTCGGACTTCTTCTGGTCCATCAGGTACTGCAGAAGCGCACCCGTCACGGCCGTCTCGTCGTCGCGGCCATCGAGCCCAAGCCCGTCCAACGCCTCCACCTTGAAGTGGGAGAACAGCACGTCTTTCGCCTGCTCCACCGCAAACAGGAATGCAGGCAGTTCCGTCACCAGCACGTTCTCGGAACGCACCAGGTCCATAACCGACGCCGGAATCTCGCAACCCTCGGGGACGACAATCTCCTTCGGCATGCGACGGCTGAACTCGCACTCGAAAGCCTGCACGCTACTGCGGCACGCGGCCAGGTAGCCCGTCGTCACGTCGGCTACGGCAAAAGCGGCATCCTTGCCCGCGGGAATGTACGCGAACAAGTAATTCGCCTCTTTCGCGTTGAGGTTCGTCTCGTCCATCGCGGTACCGGCGCTAATAATCTCCACGATATCGCGCTTCACGATTCCCTTCGCGAGCTTCGGGTCTTCCACCTGCTCGCAAATGGCGATGCGGTAGCCGGCAGCCACCATCTTGGGCACATAGCGGTCGGCGGCATGGTGCGGGAAGCCGCACAAGGGAGTCGCTCCCGAAGCACCGTTGTTGCGGCTCGTGAGCGTGAGTCCCAGAATTTTGGAAGCTATGACGGCATCGTCCTCGAAAAGTTCGAAGAAGTCGCCCATTCGGAAAAAGAGGATGCAGCCCGGGTTCTGTTTCTTGATTTCGTAATACTGCTGCATCAACGGGGTCGCAGCCATTACGCATCCCCCATCGACAATTCAATCTGTCCCGGATTCTCCTCGGGCGGCTTAGGCTCCTCGGGAGAATTTTCCGGCTTCGGGTACTGCGGCACCAGGGCACCGGCCTCGAGAAGCTCGCTGAACTCGCGCAGGCGCGGCAGGTCTTCAGGAATGCGGTTGATGCCGAAATACTTCATGAATTCCTGCGTCGTCACGTAGGTGTACGGGTTCCCGACCGTATCGGAACGCGCACCGAGCGCGATGAATCCCTTGTCAAGCAAATTACGGATGGGGCCGTCCACGGAGGACACGCCGCGCACCTGTTCAATGGCGGCCTTTGTTATGGGCTGCTGGTATGCAATCACGGCAAGCGTCTCGAGGGCGGCCTGCGAAAGGCGACGGGCATTCGCCTCGGGGAACAGCTTGCGCACCCACGGGTAGTACTTGGCGCGCGTACGGAAACGGTAACCGCCGGCCTGCTCCACAATCTCGAACGGCGCGTTAATCTTGTTCAGCGAATCGTTAGCGGCAATCAGGGCGTCCGACACGGTACGGGCATCCAGAAAGTCACCGAGAATCTCGCGCATCTTCTTGAGCGTCACTATGTCGGGCGATGCAAAAACAATAGCCTGTATGATACGGGCCAGGTCCTCCCGGCTTTCCACTTTCGGGAGTTCCGCCGCTTCCTCGGCAGCTTCGTCCATATTCTGTACATCTTCACTCATGTAATTCAAGATAGTAAAAAAACAGGACTTTTAGCGGATTAGAACTGGAAATACAGGAACGGGTTGTAGCTCTGGGTAAACAGCGCAAGCGTCGCGAGTACAAAGAGCCCGAGCGCGACCGCGGCCTTCCAGGTCTTCACCTCGTCGCACCAGTCAAAGCTGCGGAACTTCCAGAACGAAAGCAGGGCCGCCACGGCCATGAACACGACGCACGTGGGCGTGAAGATTTCGGCCGTAAGGATGGCATCGGCGCTGCTCACCGGCATGAGTCCGAGCATCGCCTTCCACATGCGCCACGCCTCGCCGATGTTGTCGGCGCGGAACAGCACCCAGCCGAACAGCACGAGCACCTGCGTAATCAGAATCTGCACCACGCGGGGCGCCTTGTAGTAGAGCGCGTTCTTGTTGTTCGCACGTTCCACGATCATGAAGAAGGCGTGGTAAAGCCCCCAGCAAACGAACGTCCAGTTCGCACCGTGCCATACGCCGCTCAGGAACATGACCATGAACAAATTAAAATACAGACGCTTCTTGCCCACGCGGTTTCCACCGAGGGCGATGTACAGGTAATCGCGGAACCAGCTCGTGAGCGAAATGTGCCAGCGCTTCCAGAATTCAGTAATGCTCCCCGAGCGGTACGGGCCGTTGAAGTTGCGCGGGAAATGGAACCCGAGCATCAGTCCGAGGCCAATCGCCATGTTGCTATATGCCGAGAAGTCGAAATAAATCTGGAACATGTAGGCAAGGCTACCCCACCATGTATTGAGCACGCCCGGAGCGTCCGCCGCAAACACGCGGTCGGCAATGATGCCCACTTGGTTCGCGAGGAAAATCTTTTCGGCAAAGCCGAAACTGAAGAACATGATGCCGCGTACGAAGTTCTCGAGCGTATGCGTGCGGGTCGCAAGTTCCTCTGCGACCGTATTGTAGCGCACGATCGGGCCCGCCACGAGCTGCGGGAACAGCGCCACATAGCAAGCGAACGTCACAAAATCCTTGACCGGAGGGGCAGTACCGCGCCACACGTCAATTGCGTAGCTCATGGACTGGAACGTATAGAACGAGATGCCCACCGGCAACAGCACCGTCATCACCGAGAACGGCTCGCAGCCGAGCTTGGCCACCACGTCGTTGATGACGCCCATGCCGAACATGTAGTACTTGAAGAACCCGAGCGCACCGAGGTTCACGACAATCGCCGCAAGGAGCGCCAAGTTACGCTGCCGCTTGCTCGCACCAGGCGCAGAGATAAAGCGCCCGCTCACATAAACGACGAGCGTCGAGCCGAACATCAAGAAGACGAGCCACGGTTCAAGCCAGCCGTAAAAAATGTAACTGAAAATCGTGATGAAGAAGTTCAGGCCGGAATGCTTGACGCCAGCGCGGAACAGCACGAAATACCCGACCAAAAAAGTCGGCAGAAAGTAGAACAGGAAAATCTGGGAAGAGAAGACCATGTTAGACGAGAGACGAGAGACGAGAGACGAGAGTAAGTGGCATAATTACAAAATAAAACAATTAGTGGTTTGACGACGACAGAACAACGAGATACAAAATTTCTTTTAAGCCTGCGCGAAGCGCCATTAATACTCTTTCGTCTTTCGTCTGTAGGGCGAAGCCCGTTCTCTCGTCTAAGGAATCACTCGTTCACCTCTATGGCCAGATAGCGCGGAGATTCGTCGTCAAAGTACTCGTCTTCCACGGCGCCGTCCCAGTTACCTTCGAGCGGCACGATCTTGAGCGTGTGCTTGGCCTTCGCCTTGAACTCGCCCACGTTGCCCTTGCTCTTGTCGGCCATCTTGTCCTTGACCTTGCCGCGCGCGATAAGCGGGTTGTAAACGCCCACGAGGATTTCCTTCGCGTCGAGCTTGCCGGAGACCACCTTCTGCACCTTGTACTTGAACACGTACACGTAGCTGTACAGGTCGTTGCTCGGCATCTTGCCCGGGATTTCGGTCAGGCGGGCTTCGACAGTCACGGGGTCAGCCGCGAACGTAAAAGCCGCGGCAGCGAGGATAGCGATAAAAAGCTTCTTGAACATAAAGATTCCTTCCAATTAAAATTTCAGGTACAGCGTCGAGCCGTCCGTACTTCTGTCCGCATAGAAAACGTGCAAATGATGCCAAGAGCCATCTTTCCATGCACCCTTGTCATCCACGCGTCCTTCGCAGGATGCTTCCAGGGGGTCTCCCGCATGGCACCCGTGACCTTCCGAAGCGAGGCTCTTCAAATCGACCTTTCCGCCGGCTGGCAGATGCGTTCCGCCCAGGTCCAAAGCCAGCACGCCATCAATAAAGACCCACAAATCACCCTGGGAAGTAAACTCGAACACCTTGCCCGCATCCTTCTTGTACTTGAACGGAGCATAGCCCATCATGGTAAAGCCGGAATTACGCAGATGACGCAGTCCAACATAATTAGTCGACATTGCAGCGCTCACGGCAGCGTCGCCCACTCTCGGTCCTCCATTCAGCAACCACGACGCACACAAGGAGGCCGTATTCATGCCCATGTTATCTTCCTGCGTACTCGCATACTCGTAGTTATAAGGAGGGCAGTAAATCGTCAAGCTCTGGGGGCCGAACTGATTCTGGAAATCCGGATTTACCGAAACAAATTCCGACTTGTCAGAAACGGAATCCAACGGATAGAACCCGCCATTGTTCCAGTCATACGAAATCCCCATCGAAGTTTTATCAAGCGAATCAAGAGGCAACGTACCTTCGGAACGCTTGTTCAATTCGTTATCGGTGAACCACTGTTCAAAATACTTGTTGTCGCAAGCATCGCGCGCCTTGACAATGTTCGGCTCATGCAAGTTCGGCTTGCCGTCTTCCCCCTTCGGGAACGAAAGCGCCGGTTTCACCATGCCCGACGTAAAATACACCTTCTCCGCCCACAAATAGCCCTTGCAACGCTTATTGCACTGGCGAACCGAATCCGCCGTTTCCCACCCTTCCGTAGCATCGGAACAAAGGTCGTGGACAAAACCGCGCATTGCCTTGGTAGGCTCTCCATCGCAATTTGCAAATTCGCCATACCAGACTTGTGTGGAATTTTCAAGAAGCGGCGTGCCGTATTCGGGAGTCGTCTGACTTCCACAACCATAAATTGCATAGCCGTCGGGAATCACGCGGCGCGCCAACCACTCCTCGTTGTCCCCATAACCGGGAAAGTTCCACGTATCAAAAGTACTGCCACGTGCAGCCGTCTGGCTTTGGTAGGCTGCCGACTGGAAATTATCGAAATCCGGATAGCCCGCCTCGAAGTCCCGCAAAACGATTTCCAGTTCCTTGATATCTTCACTCGCATTGGCCGGATCAATACCGGCTTTCGAATCCGAGTTATTCTCAGACTGGTTTCCAGATTGACCTTCTGACTGATTCTCAACATCTTCTAGAACTGTCGTAGAAGAATCCGAATTTTCACAACCAAGGACTGCTAGAGTCCAGAGCCCCGCAATGCAAAGACGCAATATTCTATTCAAATCAATCCCCCGTTTCATTTCCATATTCCCAATATAGCAAAACAAAGAACCCCGCTCTTTCGAACGGGGTTCTAAGCTGCTTCACTTGGACTCGAACCAAGGACAACGCGATTAACAGTCGCGGGCTCTACCAACTGAGCTATGAAGCATCGTCTGTTAGACGACCCCAAATATAGATATTCCTGTTCCTTTGTCAAGGGATTTTTAGCAAAAAATTTGCGTTTTTTCGCTTAAATTCGTCAGAATGACGATCGGCTACGCATCAAAGCAATCTCTTTCGCGTACCCGGGCAGTTCGTTCGGCGTTTCCAGATAGAACGGCAAAGTCTTCAACGAAGGGTGGTTTACCACGCGTACAAGCGCTTCCAAACCGATAAAACCGGCCCCGATGACCTCGTGGCGGTCCTTGTGGCTCGCCAGCGGATTCTTGCTGTCATTCAGGTGGATGGCACGGAGCCTAGAAAGCCCGATAACCTTGTCGAACTGTTCCAGCACCCAGTCCAGGCGGTTCACGATGTCGTAGCCGCCGTCATGGACGTGGCAGGTGTCGAGGCAAACCCCGACCTTGTCCGAAAGTTCCACGCGGTCTATAATCGCCCGCAGTTCCTCGAAGTTGCGCCCGACCTCGCTCCCCTTCCCCGCCATGGTTTCCAGGAGCACAAGAGTCTTCAAGTCCGGTCGCAAAATCGCGTTCAGGTGGTCCGCAATCAGTTCGATGCCGCGCTCCACGCCCTGCTTTACATGGCTTCCCGGATGGAAGTTGTACATCGCCCCCGGAAAATGGTCCATGCGCCACAAGTCGTCCTTCATCACGTCGCGGGCATAGTCGCGCAGTCCCGGGTCCGCCGCACACGGGTTCAGCGTGTAGGGCGCATGCGCCAGCGCCGGGCCGAACCCGTTCGCCTTCATCAGTTCCACCAGCGCTGCAGCATCGGCCTTGTCAAAAGGCTTCGCGGCACCGCCACGCGGGTTGCGGGTAAAGAACTGGAATACGTTAGCGCCAATGGAAAGGGCGTCCCTGCCCATAGCAAGGAAGCCCGAAGCGCTCGAAAGGTGACAACCGATAAGCATGGCTAGAAGGAGTAGCTGACGGAGACCATGCCGAACAAATCCTTGTACTGGTCGGCCTTGTAATCCGGACGGTACGCGCAGAAGGCGCCAATGGTCCATTCGGAGGTCAGGTTGCCCGTATGCATAAAGCGGAGCGTCCCGCTACCCGAAACATCCATCTCGCTTTCCTCGATGCGGGAGCCGTCTTCGTCATCCCTGGCCTGGAATTCCTGGCGGAACGAGCCCGAAAGCAGCAAATCCAGGAAGTTCTTGGAAAGCGGAATCGTCATGTTGTCCGCCACGGTCCATTCGAAATCCGTCATGTCGTCGCGGTTGTAAATCTTGTAACGCGGAGTCACCGAGAACATGTTGTGGAACCCGTCCACCACCGTCGTCAACGATACTGGGTAACGCTGTTCAAAATAGTCACCGCCATGGAAGTAGTAGCCCATCAGGCCATACGTCTTGTCTTCAAAGTCAAATCCTTCCAGCAAGTCATCCTGTTCGAACTTCGACATGTCCCTACGCAACGTCCAGACGCCACCCACCTTGAGCGTATTCTTGGGCAGGTTGAACTTGAAGCCGAGCTTGAAGATATGCCTGATAATCTTCTCGTCGAACTGGGTCGCCAGATAGTCCTGGTCCCTGAGGGAGTAGTATTCGGCCCAACGCACGGAGTCAATCTTGAGCGTATCGTCACCGCGAACCACGTCCACGGTCGCACGGCCGCGCGGGTCGAACCACGAATCATCAAACACGCCGGACCCCGAAGAATAATCCCCGTACAGGCGCTGGTTCGTGCTGCGGGTGCGGTAATCCATGTTGTACCCCACAGACAGTTCCCAGAACTTGCTTATCTTGAAGTCGTTGTTGAAGTTCATGTCGTGTTCGTAGAGCGTGCGGTCCTCGTCCTGCTCGTGGCGTTCAAGCCAGTCCTTGTCGGCACCCGGAATGAGCCCGAGTTTTTCGCCCTCGGCAAGACCGAGCACGTTGTAGGCCGCACCGTGAGCCGCGTTCTCCACGTTGATCTTGTAGTTGAAATTCAGTTTCCAGAAATCAAAAATCATGCGGTCCAAGTTTCCGTACACTTCTCTCGAGTTCTGCAACAAGTCCGGAGAGCCAGCGCTGTAGTAGTCGGCACCCACGAACCTCACGTAACCCGAGATGTCCGTCTTGGCGCCCTTCCAGTGCAGCGAGCCCGTAAATGCGAGATTCTGGCCATCCCAGTTTTTGAGATTCGCCTGGGATTCTTCATCCGCATTGTAACGGTTCTTCAGCGACTTCGCCTGCGCAAGCAGGGACTTCAACTTCTTCTGCAACTCGGAGCGGCTCTTCATGGTGTTGTCGCCAAAGAAAGCCTCTAGTTCCTCGTACGTCAAGAAGTCCACCAGCGCCGGGTTGTTCATGAGCTTGCGAATCTTGGAGAGGTTCGACGCGTCGACACCGGCACTCACAAAGACCTCGTTGATGGCGCGCTGGAGCGTCGCATTCGCCGTATCGGCAGCACCAACAGCCACCTGGCCGTTCAGCTCGATATCGCCCGGGAACAAGAGCCAGTTTCCATCGGCAAAGAACGTCTTCGAAGAGATGATGGGCGAAGACGTGTTCACGTCGGGGCGCGAGCCGTCACGCAGCAGCGGGTCGTCCAGAAAGTCCTTGCTACCGATAAAGCCGAGAGTCCCGTTAAAACGGCGGTGCATGTTCCAGCGGACCTTGCCGCCCACCGAAAGTTTCTGCGGTTCAACCTCGCCGTCCTCGATGTAATCCTTGTATATGTCCTCGTTGCGGTCGCCAATCAGCTTGGGCTTCTGGACTTCACCGCCGTAAGTGGACACGACAAAGAGCGGATTGCCATGCGCGTTCTTGAACAGGTTCAAATCGTACGAACCGCCGAACACGTTCAGGCCGGCCATGTAGATGTTGCCGCCGACAAGGTAAACGTCACCGAGCGCGAGTCGCTGCATCCTGTCAGAATAAGACACCAGGAAGTTCTCCACGTCAAAGTGGTTCCACGTATCCGAGGCAACGCTCGTAGAAACCTCGAGGTTTCTGCCGTCCGTCGATTCCATGAGCAAGTAAGCGTTGAGGCCGCCAAAGGGCCCGGGAACCTGGAAGTAATTGATGTAGTCATCCATCGGGGCCACCGTATCCGTGCCCACTATGTAATCCTTTCCCGTATGGTTCGTACGCGTCCACACCTGGTGGTAACCGCCATACGCTTCAACCTTGCCGCTACGGCTCCAGCGCATTTCACCGTCGTTGCGGTCTTTCTTGGCGGGTGCCGCACGGAAAATCTCGGCAAAGGGATTGCGGGGTTCTTCGGGCAAGGAATTCGCTACCTGCCCCACGCCCTGTTCCATATTCTTCTGGTTCTTCTGCGCAATCTTCTTCAAGTCGTCGGCAGGCACGTCGTTCGCCAAGAGGCCAATGCGGTTCTGCTCTATCTGCGTACGCAGCTGGCGGACGGAATTGCGTTCCATGTCCACCACGCCGTACTCGTTATGCGCAATCTTGGAAGTCTGCAGGTTCACCTGCGATTTCTGCCCGGCCAAGACGCCGATATGGTTGTTGAAAATCTCGCTGGAATTGATCGACAGTTCAGCGTCGTTCGAAGCCCACACGGAAACGCCCTTGTTGAACTTGAACTTACTCCACTGTACGTCTACAGCCGACGAGCGAGCATACAGACCAATCTGTACCGAATTCTCGATGTTCGCGTTTTTGAGTTCCAGCACGCCGTTCTCGATAGCGATTGCAATCTCGGCACCGCGAATGTCGACATTCTGCAGTTCGGCACTATGCTGGCCCGTAATGGAAATGCCGTTCCACGAGCCGTACCCCGGAGCCGGTTGCAGCACCACAGGCTTTTGCGAAGTGCCGTCTACGGCAAACGAACCGCCCTGCACGTCGAGCCCTGCACCCGATACGAATTCAATGACAACGCCCGATTCCACGAGCAAAGCCTTGCCCTCGGGTACAACAAGAGTCTCCGTCACAAGATACGGAGAACCCTCGGCCTTCAAGAAGCCCGAATACTCACCCTTTATTTCCGTCCTGGCGACGACTGCCGTTGCCAAAAGCAAGGTCAGTCCGGCCAGCCTCATTCCCCAATTCATTACTGGACCTCAAATATCTTTTTAGCCTTTGCTACGAAACCGCTCCTGTGGATGACTTCGATGTCGAATTTATTCTGTCCGCCGCGGGTAAGTTCAAGCGGTACCTGGTAATCCAGGGACTGGATCTGCCCAAGCGTTTCCTGTAATATAATTTTCCCGTTGCGCTTGATTGTTACCTTGTACAAGAACAAGGGGTCATTTTCGGGGCTCTTGATCTTGAATTGCAGCGTACGCACAATCTTGTCAACAACACCGGGCGGCGGTACGGGCACAGGCAAGACTTCCTTTTCCTTGCCGTACACGTCGATATTGAAGCGCTTTACGGGGAAACAGCCCAGCTTCTTCTCGAACGAGCCCTCGTTGCCGGCCTGGTCCTTAACCGAAATGCCGTAGGAATGCACGCCACTGTTCAGCTTGAACTGTTTGAGGACATTCTTGGTAATGGCTTCTTCGGTAACAGATGAGCCATCTACGAGCAGCGCGAGGATACCCGCATCGTCCTGCATGTTCTCCACGGAAGCCTGCATCTTGCAAGCGATGGAGTCGTACGAGAGGAACTTCACCTGCGGGGCCTGCTGGTTCACCGAGGCACAGGTCTTGTTCACGTTCAGTTCGACCGACTTGGAATCCGAGACTTCCACCGACTTGAAAGACACCGTGGCCGACGTCTCGTTCCACAGGCGGTTCGCGTCGCTCACGGGAATCTTCACGGAGAAGGAATGGCTCTTGCCGTCGGGCATGCGGACCAGGTTCTCCGACGTATAGGAATCGCCTAGGCTCACCACGAGGCTTGCCTTCGGGTCCGTGGTCGTATAGGTTCCCTCTATCGTGAGGCCCTCGTTGCACACGGCCACCGGCGATGCCGTCTTGAGAGTAATGTTATTCTGGGCGACAACCTTCTGGAATTCGGCATCGGCATTCTTCACCGCCTGCACCATCTTGTTCACGTCACCCTTGGTGTCCTTCATAATTTTCACAATCTTGCGAGCAAATCCGGCCTTACCCGAAGACGCGAGCTTCAACGTCACCAGGGAATCCGTACCGAACATCGTCTCGCCGGCAACAACCGGCATCACAGGGCCGTTATCCTTCTGCTGGATATCGAACTTACCCGTTGCAAGGCTCGCGTAGAACGCGCCGTCTTCGCCACCGACAAAGCCGCTCGTACCGCGGATGGAAGCCGTGGCCGTACCGGTCTTGAACTGGAACGTAGATTCCTTGATAAGCTTCTTCACATCAAAGTCCACGAAGCCCTTCAAGATATTCAGGCGGGTGCGGAAGGCGCCCTTGCCGTCGCTCTCGAAGAGGTTGGACATTTCCACTTCGGCGAACTCGCCGATGCTTATGGAAGAACCGTCCGTAAACTGGATGCCGAGAATCGCCTCCTTCCCGGTGCGGATAAAATCGGACTGGTAAATCTTCGAGCCGACCTTGAGGGAATCCCATTGTTCCTTGTTGACCTTGAGGCGTGCAGCACTACCCACCTTCTGGCGGACCTTGCCGACATCGGAAGCGGCCAGGACGAGTCCCGGGAAAATCAGGAGCAACGGTAGTATTCGGGCGATAAACTTCATTTTTGCCATGATTCCTCACTATTTGTATCCGTTACTTAAAAATATTCCTTTTTTCGACAAAAGGGAAGACCCTTTATTGCAAGCGTGATAAAGAACAAATGCAAAAGCCCCCGAAACTTGCATTTCGGGGGCTTTCAGTCAAATTTTATGCCTTTTTACTTGTAGTCCGGACGCTTGTAACCAAACGACTTTGTCAAATCGTCCGTGTTCTTGATCACTGCGCCCATCGTCTGGTTGTTCGACGGATCGTTGACCGGCGGCAGCGTACAATTCAGTTCGCTCACGAGCTTGATTTCGGTCCTGTAGATGTAGGCGCCGGTAGCGTACAGCTTGCCGCTTTCGGTGCGCACGTAGCCATCCTTGTCCGGTTTCTGTTCAAAGTACATCTTCAAGAGGCCGGCATCGTTCACATAATCCGGATCGTTCAAGTCCTGCGTAAAGGTGTAGTAGTCCACGAAGGTTCCAAGCGTCGTGAAAATCCAGACCTTGACCTTCAACTTGGAGTCGTACAGGTTCACGCTGCTGAAGTCGCTCTTGCTGTAGTTGGAGGCGAATTCGGCCGTGCAGTACTTCTGCACGTATTCAGACACAGTAGCCTTTCCGCTGTTCTCGGCATCGATACCGTCCAGCGAGACAAGGCCGTCCTTGCCCACAAGGTCGTCGAGAGTCGCAAGTCCAGAGACCGCACCACCGTTGGAGCCAGAACCGTCACCAGGCTTGTACACCGGGAGCTTCACGTCGATACTGAGCGTCGGACCGAGGTGGCCCTTCTTGCCAGAGTACGGCGTATCGCCACTACCCTTCGTAGTCTTGAAATCGCCACCAATCAAGGTTTCCTTCTCTTCGCCCGTAGTCGGGTTGGCGATAGACACAGCGAACGTCTGGCCCTTCTTAGGCTTGTTGTCGTCGTTATAGTATTCTTCAACCTTGTCGGCCGTGAGAATCGTCACCGGATCCTCGACAGCGATGTCCAGGTCCTTAGCGTTCTTCATGATGACATACACCGTATCGGAGGCCATGTTGCCAGCCTTGTCGATAAAGAAGCGCACGATCGTGTTGGCGCCCTTGTCGAGGCCCTGGATGTTAAGCGTATCCTGCAGCACGAAGTCGGCGCTGTCGCCCGTAACACTCACGTACCATTCCACGGTGGCCATGTTGGAGGTGAGCACCTGGTCGTTAACAGGACTCTTGATCTTGACCAGAGGCGGCTTGGTATCGAGAATGATGGTCACGAATTCCGTAGCGGAGTTGCCGAACTTGTTCACGTAGGTGTAGCTGACCTTGTAACCGAGGTCGCCCGAGGAATCCTTCACCAGCTTGCCCTTCTCGTCTACGCAGTAGGACACGTTCACAGAATTCTTCTTGGCATCCACGTAATCGTAGCTAATCGTGTAGCTTGCGCCGTTCTTGGATTCAATAAGGCGGCCCGTAGCGGCGTTAGCCTGGAACGAAATCGTTACCGGGGTACCGTCGATGGTCTTCGTGTAAGAGACGGTCATCTCTTCTTCACCGCTTTCGCCCTTGAGGATATTGCCCTTCAGGTCGGTGTAGTAGGTCACCACCACCGCATTGCCGTCCACGGTGTCCTTGTAGCTAACAGCAATCTTCTCGCCGTTGACCGGCGTACGGACTGTACCCTTGGCAGATTCGTTGAGCGGGAGCACCTCGTCGGCGATGCTGCTCATAATCTTGTAGTACTTTTCCGGAATGCTCACGTGGTCAAGATCAATCTTGATCGAGAACGATTCATCGGTGTTCGACGCGGTATCGATTACCGACACCTTCACTTCGGTCTTGGTAGACTTCACGAAGAAGGTGGATTCATCCCTTTCGGTCTGTTCGACAATCGTATAGATGTTGCCCTTGATAGCCGGGTCGGTGGCCTTGGTCACCTTGACCACAGGAGCAGCGTCGCTGTAGAACACAATCAGCCTAGCCACACCGGGGTGATCCGTAGACGGGTCCTTGTATTCCCTGGTAATGACGGTCTTGCCGGGAACCAGCGTCGTGTCGGAGCAGAATTCCTTCAGCTTGCCGCGGTTCTCGACGCCCTGGGCCCAGCAGAAGTCCAGGTCGGGCTTGTTCACGTAAATCGTATCCGGTTCGTTCCACAGGGAATCCGGGTTCTCCGCCTTGGTAATCTTGACAACGGAGTGTTCGACAACGTTCTTGACCTTGATGGTCACCTTGGCCGTGTCGGAGGACTCGCCGTCGGTAACGCGAACCGTAATGTAGTAGAGGGAATCCGTTTCGTAGTCGAGGCTGTCCTTCAGCTTGATACGGCCATCCTCGAGCACGTCGAACGTGTCATCTTCGCCCACAAGGTAGTACTTGAGCGTATTGTGCTTCGGATCCTTGTCCGGGTCGGTAGCCACAACGGGGCCGCGGATAGTGCCAATGCTGTCATCCTCGACGAACACGACTGTAGTATCGTTGAGAACAGGCGGTTCGTTCACGTCGATAACCTTGACCGTAATGGTGTTCGTGTCGGCCACGCCATGGGAGTCAACCACCCTGACCGTAATCTTGAGAATCGGAGTCTTTTCGTAGTCGATCTTGGCTCCGTCCTTCACGGTAATCACGCCGTCTTCGCTCACGTCGAAATCAGACGTACCAATCTGCGTGAACGTGATGGTTTCGTTCGGGTTCTCGGGGTCAACGGCCTTGATCGTATCCACGACAGTACCGCCCTTCGAATTTTCTTCCACCTGCACGGTATCCGTGATAATCTCAGGAGGTTCGTTCACGTCGCGCAAGACAATCGTGATGGTAGCCGTATCATAGAGCACGGCGGCGCCGTCAATCAGCTTGCCGTTGTCATCAAACACGGCCTTGCCGCTCTTGTCGAGGTAGTTTGCCACTCTCACGACAACATTGAACAGCGTATCGCCCGTAGCAGCGTACTCTTCGTAGTTCATCATCGTCTTCGTCATGATGGTACCGTCAACCGGGTTCACCATGAAGAGGGCCGTGTCACCGCTCAGAGCGGTATATACGTTCACCTTGAAGTTGTCGTTCAAGCTGTCCGGATCGGTCGAGACAAGCTTACCGGGCTCGGGATCAACCGGAGTACCAACGGGCTTGTTCTCTTCCACATAGAACTTCTGCTGTTCAACTGCAGGAGCTTCGTTCACGTCGATGACGCGGATAATGACGTTCCTTTCGTCGGTCTGGATCAAGGTACCGTCGGCAGTCTTGCCGCTGCCGGCATCGACACCGTCAGAAACCTTCACCTTGATTTCGTAGCTCTGTACCGCTTCGTAGTCAAGCACCATCTCGTCCTTGACTCTCACCACGCCAGTAGCAGGATCCATAGTGAACAGGCCACTCGTATCCGTCACGATTTCGTAGATGAGCGTCTTGGTCGTATCGGTGCAGGTAGCTTTGATGGCACCCACAATCACGTTGGCCGGGTTGTTCTCTTCAACAGCGCCCTGCTTGTTGCGGTCGAGGTTGATGAGGTTGGGCAGCGTATCGGGCGGAGTATCGTCCGAAGACGTATCCGGAGGCGGAATCACGATAATCTTGGGAATAGAATCAAGAATCGGCGGGTCATCCTTGTCGATAATCTTGATAGTGATGGTCGTCGTATCGAAAAGCGTCGGATCGTTGCGGTCTTCGGCACGCAGCTTAAGCGTGTAGATAGAATCCTTTTCGTAGTCGAGGGAGTCACCGTGAATCACCCTGATAATACCCGATTCTTCAACCTTGAAGATATGGGTATCGCCACCGACGGCCTTCACGATATTGTCCCTGAACTTTTCCGTTTCGGTTTCCTGGTGCAGGGAGTCCGTATCGCCCACCTTCACCTTGCCCACGACTTCATTGTCGGCAAAGTCTTCGTCGGCGCTGTAGACCTTGGGGTCGTCCGGATTTCCGGCATTGCCGATAATAATCGGCTTTTCGTTCACGTCGCGGACGCTCACGACGAATTTTCCGGGGGTACTATTTTTATCGTCAGATGCAATAACGTAAAGTCTAAAGTACTGATCTTCTTCGTAATTGACAGAGACGCCATCCTTCAGTTTGACTTCGCCTGTATGTGTGTCAAGTTCAAAGAGATCCACATTCAGGCCATCATTCGCGCCATCAAATTGATACTGGCCAACCAAGAGATAAGTTACGTCGTCCGGAGTTTCGTCGTCCGTCGCCTTGATAACGCCGGCCTTGGCTCCCGCGTCGTTCTCGGGGACTTTCAAAAGATCATCGCAATCAATTGGATTGCCATCTTCGTCTTCACAGACAAACACGGGAGGATTATTGCGTCTGTCTTTATCACCGAGCCTAATATTCACCGAGATATTTCCATCAAAATACGTATTGCCATTGTACTTCACCACCGCACCGGCAAGGTTGATGATGTGCATTTTCAAGTATTCGTCATTTTCTTCAAGGCCGTCTTTCTTGACGTTGATAATCGGCATAAACGCAGTATCTGTCGCAGCCAGGGAACCCTTCGGAATTATGGCATGTCCGGTATCGGCTCCGCATATCGGGAGCTTGCGCTGGGGGTCTCTCGGATCCGGATTGTCAATGTTCAGGTCCGCATTTTCAGCGCACAGGCTTTCGCCAAAAGTACAGGGATTGATGAACGAGTAGCAATAATCGAAGGTCACGTTCGTTTGCGGAATCTTGCTCAGCGTTATCGGGATAGTTTCAAGGGTATCGCCTTCCCAATAGACGTAATCCTTTGCAAAAATCGTCGGGTCAATTTCGGGCGGATCAATAGGCACATAGCGGAAATCACCCGAAACATCGTTCGTAAATTCCAATTTCCCGGCAATCAACTGACCGGCCAATTTAAAGTGGCCGCCAACTTTCATTGTCCCTGTAGTAAACCAGGAACCCACGAAACTTGCATCTTTCCAATAATTCCAAACAATATCCTTTTTCGTATAAAACATCAGGTTGCCGGCATAGTCCTTATTGGAGACAAATTCCATTTTGTCCGCATCCTTGAATTCCCAGCTTTGGCCATTTTTCGGTTTTCTTGGATTGTTGGGATCAGCTTCAGGCAAGGCAACATCCCACTTTCCGTCCTTGAATTCCACCTCGGGCTTAACATAAGCAATAACAATCTGCAAATCATTCACGCCATTCGTGAATGCAAATCCATCCCTTGAAAAAATACGAGTAATTCTTCCTCCCGGAGGCATAAGGACAATCAATTTTTTCCCAAGGCTTTCTCCACCGACACCAATAGAAATATTTTGGTAATACTTGTCATATGTTCCATAACCGTTTTTCTCAACATCTTCTGGAGGGACGTGTATGATGTAGATTTCCCCCGGATCAGTGCTGTTCATTGTTATGGATTCAAAATTACTCCACGAAGCGGGTTCCGGCCATATCGGCACAGCCATATCACGTTCAACCTGAGGCACTGACGCCGGGCACGCACTGTAATTTCCTCCCTTATTTGGCCCCGTATATAAGTCATTGTAAAATTTTCCTGTAGTATCCAGAGTCACAAATTTTGTCACATCGTTTGCATTATACTGGGCTTTCAAGGTGTCTTCAACACACCAATCTCCTTCAACGACATCTTGGTCAGTAGTGGAAATTTGCAAATTCCCTAAGACACGAACCGGGCCTTTCGTAAATTTATCTTCGTGGGAGTCGATGATTGTCAGATTTCCCCCAACAATTGTCGGGCCACCAAAATGATGATTATTGTGCTTCATCGAGAAATCACCCTTAGCGGTCCCGTTATAGCCGACATTGTCGCCAATGATGATGTTTCCATGTTCGACTTCAATACCAGTGGTTCCCCACAGCTTGTACTTCATCAAGTTCAGCCAGTATTCTTCCTGAAGCAACGAATCATCGTGTGAATACGAGCCATCGGAAGCGCGCGTGCCGACGCCTTCAAAATACAGCGGCCAGGACTTCACTCGAAGCGAGTCTGCAGCTTGGACTTGCATCGCCAGTCCGAGCACAAGCGCGGACAATAGAATCTTCTTCATCCTCATTACATGCATATCACAACCTCCAGTTGTGGTTAGCATCCCTTACGTCCTAATATTCCAATTTGGAATAACAAAAAGATAAAAATAATTTTTACCTTTTCCACCCCTAAATATACCTAAAATGTTACAAAAAATCAACACAGCAGGGTCTTTTTGTATAATTTTTGATACAAACGCGTGATTTAAAACCCCAAATTTTGCATTTTTGGGGACTCGGCATCAAAAAAGCCCGGGTTGACCGGGCTTCAAACTAGCTTGCAAGTGTGTTATTTGTAATCAGGACGCTTGTAACCGAACGGTTTCAACAGGTCTTCGCTGACCTTGCGGACCGCCCCCATCTTGTTCGCCTCTTCGGTTCCCTTCACGGGCGGCAGGTCGCACTGGAGCTCCGACTTCATCGTGACCTCGGTCTTGTAGAGGTACGCCCCGGTACCGTACAGGCGGCCGTCGGCGGTTCTCACGTAACCATCCTTGTCCGGCTTCTGTTCAAAGTACAGCGTCATCACGCCGGCATCGTTCGTGTAGTCGGGATCATCCAGTTCCTGTTCGAACGTAAAGTAGTCGACAAAGTTGCCAATGGTCGTGTACACCCAGATTTTCACCTTCATTGTCGTATGGAACAGGCTCGCCCTGGAGATGTCGCTGCCTAGGTCGGCCTGGAACTGCACAGTACAATGGTCGCGAACGTATTCTTCCACGGAGTGCTTCTCGCCGTTGGTAGATTCTACGCCGTCGTACGAAACGAGCCCATCCTTACCCACGAGGTCATCGAGCGTCGCAAGGCCGCTTACCGCGCTCACCACCGGGAGCTTGGTATCCACGGCGAGCGTCGGACCCAGGTGGCCCTTCAGGCCCGGGTACGGTTCATCGCCGTCCTTGATTGTCTTTGTCTTGAAGTCGCCGCCGCGGAGCGTCTCGACTTCCTTTCCGGACTTGGGATTATAGATGGACACAGCGAACTTCTGCCCCTTCTCGGGCTCGTGCGAAGCGTAGTATTCTTCCATCTTCTCGCGCGACACGAGCGTCACCGGAGTCTCGACAGAAATGTCCACGTCCTTCGCGTCCTTCATAATAACATACACCGTATCGGCGGCGCTGTTGCCGGCCTTGTCCCTATAGTAGCGCACAATGGTGTTCGCGCCCTTGTTGAGGCCCTGCACCTTGAGCGTATCCATTACCACCGGGCCCTTGCCGTTGTTCTGGTCCACGGTCCACTTCACGTCCACATAGGTGGAGTACAGCACGTCGTCGGTATGCGGCGAGAGGATTTCCACCTTCGGCGCCACGAGGTCGACAACGATGTAGATGGAACGACTGGCCATATTGCCGAACTCGTTCACGTAGGTGTAGTTCACCTCGTAACCCACGTTGCTGTCTTCGTCCTTCACCACGTGACCCTTGGAATCCACCGCGTAGCCAACGGAGACCGTCACATTGTTCTTGTCCGTATAGTCGTAGGCCACCGTATAGAGGGCGCCGGACTCCGATTCCACGGGCTCGCCGGTAAGGGCGTCCGCCTCGTACGAGATAGTGACTGTCTTGCCGTCAATCTTGGTTTCGTAAGACACCTTGATGCGGTTGCCCTGCACGTCGCCCTTCGCGTTCGTCACGTAGGAGACGGTCACGGAATCGCCACCGATACGTTCCCTGTAGCTCACAAGCACGAGGCTGTCGTTATACGGCGAACGCTTGGCGCCGCCCGACGGCATGTCGTTCAGCATGATCTTTTCCGAAGAAATCTTCTGCACGGCCTTGAGCGAGGATTCCGAAAGCTTGAGCGTGTCGAACGGCACCGCGGAGACCTTGACGTCGCGCGTCTTGTAGTTGCACGTAGAATCCGTGTACGTGGAGTCGAGCACCGGTTCCGTAATCTTGATGGAGATGTCGTTGTTCTTCTTGTTCACGTAGAACGATGTGTCGCCCTCGGCAGGCTGCTCCACGACAGTATAGATGTTGAACGCAGGAATTTCCTCGACCTTCGTGGAAAGTTCCAGCTCGGGAGTCTTGGTACACACGAAGATAGTCACGTCGAGAATCGCGGGGCCGTCTTTCGTCTTGTCGTAGTAGGTAAGGCGCACCACGTTATTGCCTTCGTGGAGGTTCTTGAGAGTCGTATCGGGCTGCGGGATTCCGTCGCCCGTCCACGAGAGCGTCACCGTCTTGTCGTTCACCTTGATGGGCAGCTCGGGGTTCGACTTGTCGAAGCTGCCGTTACCCGATTCCGCGTGCGTCACGACGATGACGGAAGTCTCGACGACGTTCACAATATTGATGCGGACATCGGCCAGGCTCTTGTAGCCGTCGTTATCGATAATCTGTACCTTGATGACAAAGTACTTCTTGTCGGCAGGGAGCGCCTCGTAGTCGAACACGGCGCGGGTCGTAATCTTACCGCTTGTCGCGTCGATGGCGAACTTGCTGGAGTCGCCGCCCACCAGGCTAAAGGTGTTCTGGCGGAATCCGGAATTCGGACCGTCCTGGTCGTAGAAGGCTAGCATGCCGACCTCGGTACCCACGGGTTCGTTCTCGCGGACGCTCATCGTGGTATCCTTGATAGAAGGAGGATCGTTCACGTCAATTACGAGAATCTGCACCAGGACATTCTTCACCACGTCACCGCTCTTGATGGACACGCCGACCTCGTACGAGTTTTTCACTTCGTAGTCGATGGTGCTATCCTGGGCAACCTTGATGAGGCCCGTAACAGAATCTATAACGAACGTATGCGTTGCATCAAGAATGCTGAACCTGGGCGAATTCACGTCGGTTTCCATATAGCCCACCGGCTCATCCTTCTTGGAGTTCTCGAGAACCGGGAACATAGCCGTGACAAGATTGATGGCCAGCTGGTACGAGTAGTCAGAAACGGTAGTGTCGGAATTCCTGACGATGGAGTAACGCAGGGAATCGTACGGGGCACCGAATTCGTCCGTCTTGCCCTTGAACACAAGCTTCGAGAGTTTGCTCACATGGATAATATCCCCCACCTGGACGGGAGTCCCGTCAAGCGTGAGCGTACCGACAGAAACCGTCTTCTCGATTTTCACGGAATAGTCCGCGAGCACCGAGGAATCCGGAAGCATCGCCGGGAAGCTGTCGAGTACGAGCGGGTCGTTCATGAATCCCGTCACGGTAAAGTCCATACCAAGCGGGCTCTTAGGCACGTTGATGATGTCAATGGGAAGCGATGCGCAGTTCTCGGTCCTGTCACCGTCGGCATAGACTGCTGCTTCCAAATCGCACACGCGGATGTAGAAGCGTTCGTCCTGTTCCAGCAGGGCGTCGTACTTCGCATGCAAAATAATCGGGTTCGCGAGCGTCGTCTTGCCCTTTTCGAAGTGAGCCTTTACCGTATCGCCATTCTCGCAGAGCGGGAGGTTCGCATCGACAACGTCGGCGCGATTGGCGTACTTGGTGCCGGAATTATCGGCGGATTTGTCCTTGAATTCGTAGCAGTAGCGGAAAGGAACCTTGGTCGACGGCTCCAGGCTCAGGTACAGGCGTACCGTATCGCCAATGTCTTCGTGGTCTTCACGGAGCTTTTTACGGTTGTCCACCTTGAGCTTGGCCGGGAAGAACTGCACATAGCGGAAATCGCCCGCATCGAAGTCGTGGTGGATCTGGACTTTCTTGGCCAAAAGCTGTCCGGCAAAACGGTAATGATCCTGAAACTTAATCGTCCCCCCAGAAATATACGTTCCCTGGATATGGCATTTTTCCGACGGGAAATTGATATCGTTCGGCGAGTAGAACAACAAGGTTCCGCCATAATCCTTATTATCCACAACTTCCTGTGTACCGCCATCCCATCGCTGGGCGCCTTCATTCCATTCACCGCCCTTCACCGTCATGACAAGAATATTGTGCAGGTCGGAAGAAATTACAAACTGCCCATCAATAATGATTCTCACGTATCGACCTTCAGGCATACGGATATACAGGTAATCGTTATTACTCTCCATGCGGAAATCACCCTTCACATGGATAGTGTAAAAGCCCTCGCCTTCAGGAACATCGATATAGTTCGTCACATCCTTGAACAGGTAAGAATCAACTTCATGGTCATACGTAAAACCGGTATGGTTTACCTTGGGGACATCAAGTGTCTTGTCGATGGCAGGGACTTTTTCCGAATCACAAGTCTTTTCCGGTACCCGTCCCTCGCTTGTACGGACATTGTCGAAATAATCAAAACCGTTTACATCGCTGCAAATGGGACCATTCCAAATAACCTTGCCCAGAGCCGAGGAATTAAAAGTCAAAGAAATTCGCCCACCGAAATGGCTCGGGCCGTTCAGAATACTATCTCCACCGGTTCCTGTACTGAAACCACCACCAAAAGCCAACGGCCCCCCCAAGGAGTGGGCTTCGTTTGTAAAAGACAAGCCGCCAGTGGCACTACCAGAATAGCCGTTGGAATCGTTAATAAAGACCTTGTTATTGCTAAAGACGACGCCTTCGCCACTAATCCCCGTTCCCCAGAGCTTATACTTCATCAAGTCGTCCCAGGTCTCTTCCTGGTCGACAGCATTCTCAAAGTAAAACGGTTCAATAGGCACGGCGAACAAATTCACCGCGGCCAAAAGGCTCAAGGCCAAGAACTCTAGTGCAAATTTGAATTCACACCTAACCATAGTCACTCCTAGGGGGCATAGCCCCGTTGAAACGGCATCCAAAAACCCACAAGCGGACTAAGCCGATTTCACCCAATCCCTATGTAAAATATAATTAATGTAAACGTACTTTTTCATTACGTCTTATTCCATAATGGTATAATATCCTATTTGTGTGACAAAAAACGCATTATTTCGCAGAAATTCTTGTCATTTTCACAAAAACAAGCTATATTGCGGGTTCCTAGGCCCCGAGCAATGATTATTTGTGGGCAACTCGCCAGGGCGAAAGCAGCAACGGACTTGCGAATTTTTATGTGCTCGGGTCGCCTGGGATTTTTTTGTTTATGATTCTCTGGACCATCCGCCATACAAAGCCATACAATCCGAACGACGTCTGCTACGGCAGGCTCGACTTCGACGTCTCCCCCACGTTCGAGAGCGAGGCCGCGGGTGCCATAGAAGACTTTTTGAAAGCCGGAGCCAAGCCGACCAGGCTATTCTCTAGCCCGCTGCTGCGCGCCTACCGCCTGGCCGAGAAGGTCTCGCAGGCTACGGGACTCCCCGTGGAAAAGGAAGACTCCATCCAAGAAATCAACTTCGGTACATGGGAAGGGCAAAAGCTTACCGCCGTCCCGCGCTCCGAGATGTACGCCTGGATGGCCGACCTGCGCGGTTACCGCTTCCCCGAAGGCGAAAGCTTCTTTGACGTGGACAAGCGCGTAGAATCATTCACCGACAAGCTCGACGACGACGGCGAGTTCCTGTACGTCACCCACGCGGGCGTCATCGCGGCCCTGCAGCACTTCGCCTGCGGACTGCCCGACGAGGACTTCGTTGAAGGCAAATTCAGCTATACGATGGTGACGCGCTTCGAGCTCAAGCGCAATAAAGACGGGCACTACCGCGGCACATTCAAGACCGTCCACGACGGCATCAAGATGCCCCCACTTGTGATGGGCGATTGATTAGTGATAATTGATAATTGATGATTGATAATTGATGATGGATCCTCGGCCGTTGGCCAAGGATGACAGCCCAAAGCCCATCGCTAAAAGTCTACCGAGAACATCGCACGGGCACCGCCGGTCCCCAAGTTCGGAAGCACCGCCAAGTGCAACGGATTGTCAAAGTCGCTCAGCAGGGCGTCGACAGCCGCATCGGCCAGGGAGTATATATAAATTAACGCCATGCCCCAAATGTACTGGTTACGGTTCTTGCGGTAGTACGTAACTCGCTCGGTTATCTTTTCGTACTCGTCGGAATCCGGGGCCTCGTCACCCAAGACGTGTTTGCGCTTGAGGTAGTAATTGACCATGTGCTGCGAGGTCATAATACTCGTGGTAGCACCGATGATGCTCATGTACAAGAGGCCCGCCTTGCCGAATTCCCCGTTGTACATCTGGCCAAAACCCGGGACAATTCCCAGCAACAGGGCCTTCTTCATGCTGCGCAGTTCCACGCTGCGGTAATGGTTGTTGTACCAAATACCAAAGGCGTCGAACATGCTGTAAAGGTGCAAACCGAAAAGCCACGCGTTCTCGGCCGTGCGCAGGTCTTCCTGCTCCATCTTCTTATCGCTCAGTTCCCTCACGCGCGTCGCGTACTCGTTACGCTTTTCGTAAAGGCTGGGCAAGCTGTCGCGGTCGGGATTCCTCATGATGGCCTCGGTCATCATCGCTACGGAATCCTGGAAGGGCTTGGCCTGCTCGTAAACGCGGTCCTTCTGCCACGACTTGTTGATATAGACTTCGTAGATGAGCAGCGCCTCGATACCCGTGATAAAGCCGCCGCGCACGTAATGGCCCGTGTAGTACTGGCCGCCGCCGGGCAAAATACTGAACAGCATGGTCAAGGGGAGCGAATTGTGCTCCGTAGGGATATCCCATTCGTTCACGGTGAGGGTATCGATGGACTCGATGCCGGTTACCCCCTTCTGCGTCACCTTGATGGCCTCCGTAGAATCTCCGTCGGCAAGCGCCGGAATGGCAAAGCAGAGGCTTGCCACCAGGAACAACATTAGGGATCGCGTAAACATCGCTGCAAATATAAAAAACTTGGCGCGGCGGGGCTTTTTATTTTATTTTTTTCAACGTTTTGCGGGTTTTCCGTAAAATGTCATCTTTTGACACTAATTTGTTTCTAGATTAAGGACATGGAAATGAACAACGCAACATTGGACAAGCAAATCCACGAGCTGGTGGTGCAAATCAAGGCCGCCCTGCTCGATCGGGGCGAGTCTATGGCCACCGCGGAATCTTGCACAGGCGGGCTCATCGCCGCAAGCATCGTCGCCGAACCCGGTTCTTCCGACATCCTCGCCGGCGGCATTGTCGCCTACCGCAACGAGGTCAAGGAGAACCTGCTGGGCGTTCCGCATGCCGTACTCGAGCAGTTCGGCGCGGTTAGCGCACAGACCGTCGAGGCCATGGCCGAGGGCGCCCTCCGCAAGTTCGGTTGCCAGTGGGCCGTCTCGACTTCCGGAATCGCGGGCCCCACCGGCGCGGAACCGGGAAAACCCGTGGGCTTTATATGGATGTGCGTCGCCAATAACCGCGAAAAAGTGTCCTTTTCAGAAATTTTCGACGGAAATCGGAACGAAATCCGACAAAAATCCGTTTTAATGGTGTTAGGCAAGTTACTTTTTTTGATAAATAACCAAAAAAGCACTTGCACAAACGAACACTAAATAGTATATTTAAACAAGAAACAAAAAAAATGGAGTCAAAAATCATGGCAAAGAAAGCAACACCCACCAGCAACCTTTCCTCGGACAAAGCCAAGGCAGTCGAAGCTGCTATCGCACAGATCGAGAAGAACTACGGTAAAGGTTCCATCATGGCTCTCGGGCAGCAGCCCGTCGAAGACATCCCGGTTATCCCGTCCGGCTGTATCCAGCTCGACATGGCGCTCGGCGTCGGCGGGTTCCCGCGTGGCCGCATCATCGAGATTTACGGACCCGAATCCTCCGGTAAAACGACCCTTGCCCTGCATGCCATTGCCGAGGCCCAAAAACTCGGCGGTGTAGCAGCCTTCATCGACGCCGAACACGCCTTCGATGCCGTCTATGCCCGCAAGCTCGGCGTCGACATCGAATCCCTCCTCGTCTCCCAGCCCGATACCGGCGAGCAGGCGCTCGACATTGCCGAAACGCTCGTCCGCTCCGGCGCCATCGACATCATCGTCGTCGACTCCGTGGCCGCTCTCGTACCGCAGGCCGAAATCAACGGCGAAATGGGCGACAACCACGTTGGGCTCCAGGCTCGCCTCATGAGCCAGGCGCTCCGCAAGCTTACCGGCATTCTCTCCAAGTCCAACACCTGCATGCTGTTCATCAACCAGCTCCGCATGAAGATTGGCGTGATGTTCGGCAACCCCGAAACCACCACCGGAGGCAACGCGCTCAAGTTCTACGCCACCCAGCGCCTCGACATTCGCCGCATCGCAGCCATCAAGGACGGCGAAGAGGTCATCGGTAACCGCACCCGCATCAAGGTCGTCAAGAACAAGGTGGCCGCCCCGTTCACCCAGTGCGAATTCGACATCCTCTACGGCTGCGGCATCTCCCGCGAAGCCTCCATCCTCGACCTCGCCTGCGAACTCGAGATTATCCAAAAGAGCGGCGCCTGGTTCAGCTACAACAACGAGAGAATCGGCCAGGGTCGCGAAAACGCCCGCCTGTTCCTGAAGGACAATCCGGAAATCTGCAACGAAATCGAGAACAAGATCCGCGAAAGCATGAAGGACGTCGAACTGTTCAAGCTCGGCGAGAACGAAGCCCTCGAAGTCGGCGACGATAGCGAAGCCGCCGTCGAAGAAGCCTAGTCCGCACCAAAATTTTCTTCCTGAAAAAACAAAACTCCGGCCCCGTCTTCTAGCCATTGGATGCGGTCGGGGTTTTCTCGCATTCGGTGACCGCGCGCGACAATTTTTAACCACGCGCACCATTTTTTATTATCATTACGGCATGTCCAAATTCACACGTTTATCCGCACTGGCATTCGCCGCCGGACTCAGCCTCGCGCAAGCGCAGGACCTGTGCCCGCAGTTCATGCTGGACTCCGCGATGACCGTGAACGTGGAAGGCAGGTTCATCAACGCGCAGAACAGCCGCGTGAGCCTGGACATAGAATGGCGGCACCATCCGGAATCGCTCGACACGTTCTTCGTGAACTTCCCGAAGCAGGCCCCGGTCATGTTCGTCACGGCAGGCGACTCCCGCTACGAGATTTTCTCGCCACGCAAGGTAAAGCGCCAGCTCGGGCTGCACCACCTGCGCGAGACTCTCGGCAACACCCCGCTAAAACTGGACGACCTCGAACTGCTGGCCAACGGACTCTTCCTGTGCCAGGATTCCACCCGGTCGACAAAGATTTTCTCGACCGCGTTCTCGAACATGTGGTATTCCATGGTCGTAGACACGCTCCCCCGCCCGCAAAAAGTCGTGATGCGCGGCGCCCGCCGCGAAGCGCGGACATTCACCATCGGCGCATGGAAAAACTTCTCGGGAATCGAGCTGCCCACGCTCGTCGCGCTCACGGGACCGAACTACACAGGAAACCTCTGGATCCGCTCGGCCTACCCCATAGAAACGCAAAAGGGCGACCCCATCGTGGAGAACGCCCAGAAAAACCCGTTCAGACGGCCAACGCTATTCAGAAAGACGCTTGTGGATGGGAAACGAGAAATACCCCTGATACTCAAGCTGAACCAGGAACTGCTGAGAGAGTGATCCGTCGTAGAAGCGCTTCTTGGGGCGTTTCCACATACCGAATTCCAGCGTGAGGCTCCTGAGGCCGCTTTTCCATGAAAGCTGCGGGCCAGCCTTAATAATGCCGTAACCCAGGGACTCCTTTTGCACCGTGTTTCCGCTGCGCAGGTAGCCCGTGCGGTAATAGGTGCTCTCGAAAAGGGCAGCCCAGTTCTCCGAGAACACGAGACGTCCGTAAGTGTCGATTTCCAGGAGGAAGTCGCGGCTGAACACCGGGATGTTGCGCTTGTAGTCGTAGCTCTTGCCCTCAAAATCCGTGCTCACGTCGGAAAGGATGTAGTGGATGCTCGTCCCGATGATGGACTTGCCGAGAAAGAAGTACTCGAAGGCGACGTTCATGTCGAACAGCTGGACGTAGTCCAGGTCGGCGGCATCGCTTTTCCACACGTTATCGGTAATGTAGTCGGCGTTCCACGATTCGGCAATACGGCCACCGCCCTGCACATCGGCGGTCACCATTTCGAGGTTCGACTTGTAATAGAGATAGCTCTCGTAGACGAAATTGACCTCGATTTGCGGGTTGGTGCGGAACGGACGCAGACCCAGACCGGCCAGGTAGCCCCCGTAGAACGGAGAGGCCTCAATGGCCGCTTCCATTTTCAAGTAGCTGGGAGATTTTCCGAGATACTCGCCATAATTGAGTTCTGTGAGGGGCTCCAGCCACGTATAGTCGACCTTGCCCACGGCCTGCGGTAGCCACTGACCCCATACAAAAGGCGTATTACCCATGAGGTTCCACGAAAGGTTCGGCCCGTAGCGGAAGCCGTTCTGGGCCCCCTGGTTGTAGTTGGCAAACGCCGCCGAGGCGACCGCCATCAGCAGAACGGGCAAGCTTTTACGTAATATGGTACCCCAATGCTTCATTTCAATGTAAAATCTAAAAAATATTAAGCCACTTGTAATTTAAATTCTTATTTTGTGAACAACAAATCCTCTAAGGAGATTCTATGAAAATTCCTCACTTGTGTTTACTCGCTCTCGGAGCCCTGCTCTTCTGGAGCTGCGCTAGCCGCTATTCTTCCCCCATCCTCATCGAACGCGGCGAAGGCCGTAAAGAATGGGAACGCGAATACTTTGTCGTCAAGGAAAGCATGGGCATCGACAAGCGCCTCAAGGACGTGTTCAAGCAGGGTTACATCGAAGAAGGCATGACCAACGACATGGTGAACCTGCTCTGGGGACCTCCCGACCACGAGACGGAAACCGAAAACAGCAGCATCTGGGAATACTACACCCGTGAAGGCCAGCTGATTACCCGACTCATCTGGAAGCACCCCGACCTCGCCCGCCTGAAGGGCTACGAAGGCGAATGGGTCCTCGACAAGATCGAAGGCGACCGCTATGGCGGGTCTCCGGCTCCGACCTCCAGCCGTTCCAGCAACTACAACAACTAATTTAACTGCGATTGCCGGAGTTTTTCCGCATCCAGACAAAAAGCCGACCCGCCAAGGGCGGCTTTTTTGCTATATTTACGCGCGTTAAATTTCAAAACAACTCAAGGAGTTAATTATGCGTCAGTATATCATTGCTGGTAACTGGAAGATGAACAAGACCGTTAGCGAATCCATTCAGCTCGCTAAGGATATCGTGGAAGCCGTCAAGGACGTGAAGAAGACCGAAGTGGTCATCGCCCCGACTTACCTCGCCGCCGCCAAGGTCGCCGACGTCATCAAGGGTACCAACGTGAAGCTCGCCATCCAGGACATCCACTGGAAGGACCAGGGCGCATTCACCGGTAAGGTTTCCGTTGACATGGTCAAGGAAATCGGTGCCGAATACATCATCATCGGCCACTCCGAACAGCGCCAGTACTTCCACGAAACCGACGAAACGGTGAACCTCAAGGTCAAGAAGACCCTCGAAGCCGGCCTCAAGCCGATCATCTGCATCGGTGAAACCCTCGACGAACGCAACGGCGGCATCCTCAAGGAAGTTCTCGGCCTCCAGGTCAAGGGCGCCTTCAAGGACGTCTCTGCCGAAGACGCCGCCAAGTGCGTGCTCGCCTACGAACCGGTCTGGGCGATCGGTACCGGCGTGACGGCCACCGACGAACAGGCTCAGGACACCCAGGCCTACGTCCGCTCCGTGGTCAAGGAAATCTACGGCGAAGCCGTTGCCGAAGGCATGCGCATCCAGTACGGTGGCTCCATGAAGGGCGCCAACGCTGCCGGCCTCCTCGCCCAGAAGGACATCGACGGCGGTCTCATTGGCGGTGCAGGTCTCAAGGCCAACACCTTCAAGGAAATCATCGACGCTGCCGAAGCCAAGTAATTAATCAACCAACCAAGGAATCGTCACTATGGCAACTCTTTTTTGGGTCCTTATCGTCGTCCACGTGTTTCTCTGCTTCTTCCTCATGCTTCTCGTCCTCGTGCAGAACGACAAGATGGGTGGCTTGGCAGGTCTCGGTGGCATGACCTCTCAATCCGCATTCTCTACCGCAGGTGCTGCGACCTTCATCCAGAAGTTGACACGTGGCGTTGCCGTTATCTTCTTCATCGTGGTGTTCGCCCTCGGCCTCATTACTGCCAAGCAGGACCAGGCCGTTGAAGAATCCGCCATGCAGAAGGCTACCCGCGAAAATGCGGCCCAGCAGGCCCCGACCATCCCGGCTCTCCCGGGTGATTTCGCCGCTCCGGCCACTGAGGCACCGGCTGCTGAAGCCCCTGCTGCAGAAGCTCCGGCCGCACCGGCTACCGAAGTCCCGGCTCCGGCTGCTGAGTAAGTTTGACCGGCGCCGCCTGCATGCGGCAAGTATGCAAGGAGTGCGCCGTTAAACTTCGCGGTCGTGGTGGAATTGGTAGACACGCTAGCTTGAGGTGCTAGTGGGAGCGATCCCATGACAGTTCAAGTCTGTCCGACCGCATACAAGAGTCCGCCCCTGTCGGGGCGGATTTTGTTTTGGGATTGTTCACAACACATCGCCCACAGCTCATTGCTATATTATCCTCCGAGGTTTTTATGAACAACAATCTTGTAGCGCCGGTAGGCGTTCTCGGCTTTGGCGTAGAAGGCCAGAGCACATTCAATTACCTGGTACGCAGCGGAATCAAGAAAATTGTCGTGATGGACAAGAACCCGGTAACATTGCCGGAAGTGCCCGCCGATGTAGACGTGAAGACGTTCAGCGGCGAGAACTACATGGACGGTCTCAAGGACTGCGTGACCGTCGTGCGTTCGGCGGGCGTGTACCCGATGAGCCAGGAGTTGTTCAAGTTCCAGATGAATGGCGGGCTCATGACGAGCCAGATACAGCTCTTTTTAGAACAAACTAAATCCAAGAAGACCGTAGGCGTCACCGGGACTCTCGGCAAGGGTTCCACCGTGAGCATGATCAGCCACATCCTTACCAAGTGCGGCGTAAACAACGAGATTGGCGGCAACTTCGGCGTACCGGCGCTCGACCTGCTCGAAACGGAAACGCCCGACCGCGTGAGCATTCTCGAACTCTCTAGCTTCCAGTTGATGACCTTGTCCGTCTCGCCCGACGTGGGCGTTGTACTGCGTGTATCGACCGAGCACCTGGACTGGCACAAGAGCGTCGAGGAATACCGCGACGCCAAGGCGAACCTGGTGCGTTGGCAAAAGCGTGGCGGCACCTGCGTGTACCTGAAAGACGCCGAGCCGACCGCGAAGATTGCAAGCGAGAGCCCGGCCCAGACGAAATACGCGGTAAGCCTCGTGGACGGCCCCAGCGCCGGCGACGGAGACGCCGTGATTGACGGCGCCACCCTCGCCATCGACGGCGAAAAGCTGTTCCTTTCGGACTGCAAGGTGCGCGGCATCTACCAGCTCGAGAACATGGCCGCGGCGACCCTCGCCGTGAAAGCCCTCGGCATCAAGGTGGCCGACGCCTTCGAAGCCCTCAAGAGCTACGAGACGCTCCCCTTCCGTATGGAATTCAAGGGCGAAAAGAACGGCATCGAGTTCTTCAACGACAGCTACGCCACCCGCCCCGATGCGACGATCGCCGCGACCGCCAGCATGAAGCGCCCCTTCGCGCTGATTCTCGGCGGCTCCGAGAAGAACGCGGACTTCACCGAACTTTCCAACATCCTCGTGAAGCAGCGCCCGAACCTCAAGAGGGTGGCACTCATCGGCGCCACCGCGCAGCGCATGCTGGAGTCCCTGACGCAGGCCGGGCTCCAAGTTCCGGCGAAAATCTTCCCCACGCTCGAGGAAGCCTTCGCCGACAGCCTCGCTATCGGCAAAGGCGGAGCCGTCATCATGAGCCCCGCCTGCGCCAGCTTTGGCCTGTTCAAGAACTACAAGGTTCGCGGGCAAGTGTTCGACAAGCTGGTGGCGGAAGTAAAGTAAAAGCGTTTTTTTTCGAAAAAATGCCCCAACCCCCTTTACAAAGCCGCCCTTTTAAACTAAATTTGTGCCGTTCCATTAAGGACCACGCGGTCGTGGTGGAATTGGTAGACACGCTAGCTTGAGGTGCTAGTGGGAGCGATCCCATGACAGTTCAAGTCTGTCCGACCGCAGAAGAAACCCGGCTGAAAAGCCGGGTTTTCTTTTTCCCGAAAAAAAGCCCTCCCCTATACAAGACAAAAACCCCGGACATAAATCCGGGGTAGCAAGATGGAGAGAGTGTTGTAAATTCTTTCCAGTTACTTAGCGGTATTGACCATGAACCTCTTAGCGCCCTGCACCTGCTTGAGCATGTAGACGCCCCTGGTATAGCCAGCCGCCTTGAGAGCGCTGGAGGCATCCGTGCCGGTGAGTTCCACCGTACCGAGCATCTTGCCCGAGAGGCCATAGACGCGGAAGGCCTGCGACGCCCTGTTCTGGAACCTTACGTCACCTATAGCCAGCGGGCCAATCGGTTCGGTATCTTCGGCGTCCTTGCCCTGCAAGAAGTTGATATAGTCGATATCCATCCAGTCCCCGGTCACGGTAAAGCGGAGGATATGCTTTCCGGCAGCGAGAGTCACGTTAGCCTTGACCTTGTTGTATTCATCATAGTTGTCTTCGCCGGATGTCGCCTGCGGAACGGCAATTTCTTCGGTAATGTCGTCACCGTCGATAGACAGCTTGAAGCTGGAAGTCGCATTGGCCGAAGCCACCGCGGCATACATGGTGTAATCGCCTGCCGCAGCCACTTCTACGGTGTATTCCAGCCATTCGCCGATCTGGTTATAGCCGACCACATAGCCGGTCGCCTTCTTGTAGATATCGACGCCCGTTCCTTCGCGGTAGCTCTTGCCGCCGTTGCTTTCGGCGCCATGGTCGTCGGTATCGTTGTCGGAGTAAGAATCGCTGCCGGCACCGTAGCCCGGTTCGTCGAAGTTTTCCAATTCAATCTTGCCCGGGATAGCCCAAGCCTTGCCGCCAAACGGCTGCTGCGGTTCGGGTTCGCGCTTGGTGCCCTGGAATTCCCATTCCAGAATGCCCATGGTAGAATCCTTAGAGCCCTTGAACACGAAGAACAATTGGTCCACGACACCGCTAAGGCCTGTCATTTCGCAATCGTTATCGGTGTAGGTGTTCCAGTTACCCGTCTTTTCGAGTTCGCAGGTACCGGCGAGCGTACCGCTCACAGAACCCTTGTGGATTTCAATCTTGTTGCCGTCACCCACGTTGGCCGCCTTGATGCGGAGGTTCTGGGCTCCGTTACCGAAGTCCACGCCCGAAACGCGAATCCAGGATTCCTTGGTGGCAAGCGGAGTCAGCACGTGCACCACGGGCTTGCCCTTGGTCCAGTCGGTACGGCTGCGCACGTTACGCTGCTTGGAACTGGTCAGCGCCTTGTATGTCCTGTAAGGGTCAAAATTCTTGATTTGCTTGGGGCCTTCACGAGTGAAAGTGAGCTTGTTCATCTTGTCGCCATTCCAGGTGAGTTCGTCAATGGACACGCTTCTGTGATTTTCCTTGTTCGGGCTATTGGTGCACTGGCCGGACTGGGTACAGGAACCCGGATGTTCATCCGCGGTGACCAGACGGCGATCGTGATACACGGCGTACCACTTGCCCTGGAATTCGGCAAAGCCCTGGTGGTTGTTGCCGCCCTCGTTATGGGCATCGGGCACCCCAGCGACTCCGGGGATGACCGTTCCAACGAACGTATAGGGGCCCGTGATTTTGTCGGCCATGCCGTAGTCGATGACCTGCGGAGGCGTATTGAAGCTCAAGTAGTACTTGCTCCCCTTCTTGTGGATATAGGGAGCTTCGAAGGAATTCTGTGCACTGACGCGCGTCAGGGAATTCTTGTCGATAGTAATCTTGCCGTTGTTCTCGGTAAACTTGATGATGTCCAGGTTGTTGCCATAGGGGCGCTGACCGTTTTCACCGCCGCCGAAAATCACGTAGCCTGTTCCGTCATCTTCGATAAAGATGCCCGGGTCAAAGCAGTGAGCAATGCCGTCGCAGCCGCCTATCACGCTGGAGCCAAAGGAAGCGGCAATGTAATTCACGCCATGGGTTTCCTTGACGGGGTCGGTATAGGGGCCGTCGATGCTTGTCGCGGTAAGCATGCCCACGCCGCTGGCGCCGTTGGGGTAAACAATGTAGATTCTGCCCTTATGGACGGCGATACCAGACGCCCAGGTATTGTTGGGGTAATCCCCGAATTCGCGCTTGGAGCGGAAAATCATGCCGTGGTCGGTCCAGTTCTTCATGTCCTGGGAAGTGAACGCGTTAAGCCCCACGATATCGTAATTGTAGTTCTGCTGGGGGCTGTAGTCGTCCACATCGGTCAGGATGTAGAAGGTACTGTCGTCGGCAGCTGCCGAAGGGTCCGCCAGGTAATGGTAAGTTGAAATCGGGTTGTCGGCTAAGCCGAACGTGGCCAAACCTGCCAAAAGGCAGGAGGCCTTTTTCCAGACCTTTTTGTAATCCATATATCACTCCATCTCAGCGCCTACACGCGTAGGCCCATACAATCTTAAACTATCCCTTTTTGGCCCAGATAACCCCTTTAACATAGACAACTCTATGGATAAATTGACAACGGGCGTTTTTTTCTACATTTTACGCCAAATGAACCGCTTCGAGCTCCTGAAAACCTCCAAGAAGTCCAAGGCCCGTTTGGGCGTGGTCCATACCGACCACGGCGACGTAACCACCCCCATCTTTATGCCGGTGGGCACCGAGGCGACCGTGAAGGCGGTAACGCCCGCACAGCTCAAGGACATCAAGGCGGAAATCATCCTCGCGAACACGTACCACCTGTACTTGCGCCCCACCACCCCGCGAATCGCGAAGGCGGGCGGCATCCACAAGTTCATGGCATGGGACGGCCCGGTGCTTACCGACAGCGGCGGATTCCAGGTTTGGAGCCTGAAGGACCTCCGCAAAATCACGCCCGAAGGCGTGGAATTCCGGAGCATTCTGGACGGTTCAAAGCATTTCTTTAGCCCCGCAAGCGTCATGAACGCCCAGCGGGAAATCGGCGCCGACATCATCATGGCGCTTGACGAATGCACGCCCTTCCCGAGCACCGCTAAGGAAGCGGAACATAGCCTCAAGTTCACGCTCAAGTGGACCGCAGAGGCGCTTGCTTGGCTCAAGGAGCACCCGCCCATCCACGGTTACGACCAGCAGTTCTTCGGGATTATCCAGGGCGGCATGCACAAGAACCTGAGAAAGCAGGCCATCGAGCGCATCGCGGAACTGGAACCCGACGGATTCGCGATGGGAGGCCTCTCCGTAGGCGAGCCCACCGAGACGATGTACGAGATTGCAGACTTCTGCACCGACATTCTGCCGCAAGACCACGCCCGCTACGTGATGGGTGTTGGCACGCCATGGAACCTGCTGGAGCTCATCGAGCGCGGCGTGGACATGTGCGACTGCGTGATGCCCACCCGTAACGCCCGCAACGGCATGCTGTTTACGAGCGAAGGCGTGCTGCGCTACAAGGCAGCCCGCCATGCCGAAGAATTCGACAAGCCGGTAGACCCGAATTGCGACTGCTACTGTTGCCGCAACTTCAGCCGCGCGTACCTGCGCCACCTGCACCATGCAGGCGAATCCCTCGGGTTCACGCTGGCGAGCATCCACAACTTGCACTTCTACCTGCACCTGATGCGCGAAGCCAAGCAGCACATCGCCGACGATACGTTCGAGGAATGGAAACGCGAGCAGTGCAAAATCCTGCAACGCGATTTGCAGTAACGTGATTGCCACGCATCTTCGATGCTCGCAATGACAAAAAGCACAAAAAAAGCCTCGGCAAAGCCGAGGCAATTTTTTAAGGATGTCCCGGGCTAAGCCGGGTATGATTTCTAGCGGATGCTGATGCGAGCAGTCTTGGCAGAGCTACCCATCATCACGCGGACAACGTAGTTGCCGCGGGTCAGGCTTTCGAGGGAAACCTGGTGCGTACCGGAAGTCATGCTTTCGGAAACGCTCTTGACGAGGTTACCCATGAGGTCGAACACCTGGACCTTCACGTTGCCGGACTTCGCAACAGAGATGTTGAGCGAAGAGCCCTGCACGCCGAGCTTGAGGCCGCTTGCGGCACGGGCTGCAAACGGAATGCTGACCACCTGGTCGACGCACTTGAGGTCGTCAACGTACAGGTAGTTGTAAGTCGGCTGGTAGGTATCCGTGTAACCCTTGGCACCAATGACTTCCCAGGCAATCTTCTTGATGTTCGCCCAGTTGAGGACCTTCGGATCCTGAGTCCAGCTCGGCTGCTTGAATTCTTCCTGAGCGAAGGTGACGAGCGTCCAATCGGCAGCGTCAACCAGCTTGCGGTAGTGGTAGGCAAAGTCTGTGACCTGGCCATCCTGAATCTTGATCTGGTGAGCGGCACCCTTGTAGCGGTAGCTCAGCACCGGGCAGTTGCTCAGGTCGACACCCAGAGAGGTATCGGCATTCATGTTGAGGCCGAGAGCCACGAACGGGTCGTATTCGTAAGTGCCTTCACCCCAGACCATGCCCTGCAGGCCGACAAAGTTGGCAGAACCGTTAGTCGGGTCGGTTGTACCCGGGAGCACAACGACGTAACCCGGAAGAGTCGGATCGTAGACGTTGGTAATCGAGGAGAGGCCACCCGAAGAAGTATCCGTGTAGGCGTACCAGGTACCGGTCGTATTGAGAACTTCGTCGCCGTCTTCGACATCGTCGATGACGAGGATATCCGTAATGATAACAGAGGAAGAAGTCGGAGTGACAGAGGAGGAAGAAGTCACAACGCTATTGGAGCTCTTGGCAACCGTGCTAGACGAAGAAGCCGGGGCGTCCATGTTGGAAATAGCGGTGATGCTCATGCCGTCGCAACGGACATCATCCACGTAGAGGTAGTTGTACTTCGGCTGGTTCTGTGCATCCGGAACGTTCAGCACGCCCTTGACTTCCCAGGCGAGACGCATGACCTTGTTGAGGCCCTTGTCCTTCAGGTTGAAGTGCTTGTCGTTATCGCCCCAGTCTTCCTGGTTGAACTGGTCCCAAGTGAGTTCGACTTCCTTCCAGTCTTCGGAAGCGTCCTTGTTCACGTGGTGGAAGTTCCAGTTGTCAATCAGAGAAGTTTCAACGCGGAAGTTATGGCTAGCGCCCTTGAACTTGTAGCTGATAGACTTGCAGGCGCTCATGTCGAAGAGAGACGTGTCCTTCGTAAGGTTCAAGCCGAGGTCAACATACGGAGCGTATTCGTAGGTACCCTGGGCAAGCTTGATGCCCTTGAGGCCAGCCATGTACTTAGAAGTGTTCTTGCCGCCATCAGAAGCCATCAACACGTCAAAGACTTCCTTGCCGAAATCGTTTTCCCACTTGCCGTTGCTGATCGAGGAGCCACCAACACCATGGTCGCCCTTTTCGCCGGCGTCGGTCCAAGCAGACCAGAAACCACCCGTGTAGGCATAACGGTCGTTGTCTTCCAGGTCGTCAATCATGTCGGTCTTGGCACCGTTAGCAACACCCTGAGAATAGCCGCTCTGAGAAGTGGCGTCGCCATTCTGGAGGCCGCAATCGCTATAGGTCTTGCCCTTGTTCATCCAGCCCTTGACCATCTGGCCGGACTGGGAATAAGAAAGACCGTTGTCGAGGTTGATCTTGTTGAACGCGGCAGAGCCTTCGTTCACGCCAGAAGCGGACCAGTTGGCCCAAGAAATCTTGTTCTGGTTCATCCAGTCAATCCAGGCCTGGCTTGCGCTCTGGTTGGCACCGCCGTTACCGTCGGCAGAAACGGTACCCCATTCAGATGCAAACACGGGAACACCCTTGGACATGGCCGACTGTGCAGATTGGGACTTGTCCCCACCAGCAGAGTGTGTTGCTGCATAGAAGTGGAGGGTGCAAGCATAGTTCTTGTCGCTAAAGGAACCTGCGCATTCAGCAGGATTGCTGGACCAACCCGTACTACCGATAAGAATCAGGTTGTCGGAATACTTACGGATAATCGGAATAATCCTGTCAGCATGGTTTTTGACATCGCCCCAGCCACCAGTGGGTTCGTTCCAGACTTCGAAAATCACGTTGAGGTACTTGCCGTAAGTCTTGGCGGCATATTCGAAGAATTCCGCAGCCTGGTCGGTATAACCGGTGGCGCTTTCGATATGCCAGTCGATAATCACGTAAATGTCGTTTTCGATAGCGGCGTTAACGACGTTCTTGAGGTAGGCAAGCTGGAGGTCCTTACCGCCAGTCGCATAGCCACGGCCCTTGTCAAAGTCGTTGCTCACGCCCATGGCAAAGCGGATGACTTCGATACCCATGTCCTTCACCATGAGGTTCACTGCCTTTTCGGTGTAGAAAGCCGTAGAGCTATCTGCACCCGAACTCCAGAAAAGGCTCATGCCCTTGACCTGGACGGCCTCGTTAGAATACGCCTGGCAAGTTCCGGAAAGCTTGCTGCCATTTGCCTTGAGAGCACCATATTGGCTCACAGGGCCAACACGATTCTTGCTGATAGCCATGGCCGATACGGCCGCGAGCATCATAACCAATAGAAATTTTTTCATTCTACATCCTTATTATTTGTGGTTGCACCAATCCCTTTTGCCGTAAAAATAGATTAAAAAAGCCATTTCTTCTGTAATAATTTTGGATACAATTGATTATGCTCACGAAAAAAAGTCATCTTAAAAAAGTTTTTACATCAATTTGCCCTTTTTGGACTAAACGGGCCAAATATACCCCCGGACAGAGCCCCGAAAGGTCGATTACGCGGGAACGGCCGGAGAACATTTTCTTTCCGTCCACGCGCAGGATTTCTATACGGAAGGGGCCGGACGCCACGATTTCGAGACGAGCGGCATTGGCGTTATAACGGATGGCGGAAACATTGCCCGCGACACCTCTACGGCCCGGAATGACGGTTGTCCCGGTATCGGCGCTAAAATTGTAGGCGGAAATGACGGCTCCGCTCCAGCCCTTGTACGCAACGAGCGCATCCTTGAGAGCCTGATTCACTTCGGAGGCTTCGTCGTCCTTGGAGTTGTCGAAAGTCCACTTGAAATCACCGCCCTGCACGCGACCGGCATACTTGACAACGTTGTCTCTAGCCGACTCGGGGGTCTCGGCAGTGTACTTGTACATCACGGAATTGTCGGTATCGAAGTTGTTGTACAAATTCGCGCCTTGGTAAGACTTGACAGTTTCGGGGACCTTGGCGTCGCGGCTATCCACAACGTATGCATCAAAGTCCGCCCTGGAATCGATTTCACCGATAGCAGTCTCCGCCCCCTTCAGCACATATTTGCTCGCCCCGTACGGTATGAACGTGTAACTTCCTTCAAAGCGGTTGCCGTACGCCTTGATAGTTCCGCCGTCCTCGTCGCTGAAAGTGCCGTAATTCTTCGGGTCGCGCTTGGTGCCGCCCGCATACACGTCGCTCCCCTGCATCGAGGTGAGCATCGGGTACTTGCAGTTGCGGAAGTAGTTGCTTTCCATGAACACGGACGAGCCCAGCGTGGAGCCCGCGCCGTACTTGGCGATGCCATCGTAGTAGTTGTTGTACACATGGGCGCTGTAGTAGCGCACGCGCGGGTGGCGGCTGTCGGAATGGTCGTACCAGTTGTGGTGATACGTGATGTAGAGCCCGTCCGTCGAGCCTTCCGAAAGGCCGAGCAGGTTCGACTTGCCGTTGTCCCAGAAGTGGTTGTAGCTGAAGGTCACGTAGGTGGACTTTTTGCAGTCCAGGGCGCCGTCACCCTTCACCTGGTCCTTGTCGCTGCCCGCATCGCCGTAAAAGAAGTCGCAGTTGTGCACCCACACGTAGCTGTTGTCCTGCTGGAGTCCGATGTTGTCGCCTTCCCCGCTGTTCACGTTCATGATACCGAGGTTACGGACTTCCACGTCCTGCGCGTTCTTGATGCGGATGCCCCAGCCGTTCGCGGTCGCGTCGGGACCGACGCCCTCGATGGTCACCGCCATGCCTTCCTTCTTGCCCATGTCCACCAGGATATCGCCCTTGTCCGTAGAATCAGGGTCCGTGATGTTGCCTACCAGGCGGAAATCAAGCGGGCGCTTCTCGAAGCCCTTCTTGATGGCGGTAAGAATCGCCTGGAAGCCGGTGCAGCTCGTGGTTCCGCCCTTGTTGTCGGTCGTGACGTCGAGCTTGACCGAGTTCTTCGTGGATTCGGTGATGTAGATGATAACGGCGCCGTCCTTGAGCGTGCCGTCCATCTTGTAGGCACCGGGAACGTGGCCGTTACTGAACGCGAAGCCGGAGCGGTCGTACGCTTTAACCGCGAGAGTCTCGGTCGCTGCGGCGGGGCCTTCCTTGCCGCCTTTCACGCCGACAATTTTCAGCGTGTAGCTACCCGCCTTGAGGCCCGGAACATCGACTCGCCAGGTGGAACCGTACTTGCGAACAAGCGAAGCATCCACCTTCACGCCGGAATTTCCCTCGCCGGAGTAGTAAACGTTGTAGCTGTCAGAACCGTCGTCGGCCCATTGCGCGTACGCGGATTCGAGCCAGCCGCCGGCATCACCCAGTTTCACCTGGGCATACACCGTAGAAACGGTAAACGCCGCCAAGGCGGCAACACAAGTTACCTTGAAATCCATAAGCATCCCTTTTTGTATAACTGCTTACAATATATTAGCAAAAAAAAACATGCCATTCCCGGAAAAATGATTGTATTTTGGTACTATGGAACCCTCCCAGTCCACATCGCTAGCCGCCATGTTCTTTTCCACCTGTTCCCGGAAAGACTTTAACGGGTGGTACAAGAGGATTGACGGGCAATGGGTCCACTATTCTCGCGAAGAATTACGCGATACGGCCATCTTTACCGCCATCGCCCTCAACAACCGCGGCCTGCGGGCCCGCGAAAGCGTTGGCATCATCGCCCCAAGTTCTCCGGAATGGATTCTGGCCGATATCGCCATCCAGGTAAACCACGCCCGGACCGTCCCGCTGTTCCCGAACATCTCGTCCGAGAATTTCCAGTTCCAGTGCGACAATTCCGAGGTGCAAATCCTCTTTGTCAACTCCGTCGCCGAGTTGGAAGAACCCCTTAAGGCCTTCTTGGACCAGTTCAGGCTCGTCATCTGCATCGACTCCAGGAGTACCCTGCCCGAAAACGCCATCTACTGGGACGACCTGGTAGATGAGGGCCGGCGACTCGGCGAACAGGGTAAATACTACAGCTGGGTGGATGACCAGATCCAGATGATCCATCCCGACGACCTGTTCAGCATCATCTATACAAGCGGCTCGATGGGCCTCCCCAAGGGGGCCGACTTGAGCCACCGGAACATGCTCGTGCAGATAAACAACCTGCGCAGCCTCTACCCCATGGACCCTAAGACCGACCGCGCGCTTACCGTACTCCCCGTTGCGCACGTGCTGGAACGCATGGTCGTCTACTTCTACATGCTTAACGCTGCGACCATCTACTTTGCCGACAGCCCCAAGAATCTCGCCGTCATCTTGAAGGAAGTTCACCCGACCGGGATGGTCGTAGTCCCGAGAATCCTCGAACGCCTCTACGAAAGCATGACGGCCTCCGGCGGAAACGCGAAGGGCATCAAGCGCTACGTTATCAACAACGCCATCAAGGTCGCGAAGATTGCACCCCCGAGCGCCCACCGCTCCATCATCTACAGACTATACGACAAACTGGTCTACCGCAAGATGCGCAACGCCATCGGCGGGAACTTCAAGTTCATCGTGAGCGGCAGTTCCGCCCTGAACAAATCCATATTGCGCTTTTTGCTGAACGTCGGCATACCCATACGCGAAGGCTACGGCATGACCGAATGCTGCCCCGTGGTATCGGCAAACAGCCTGGCCGACAACAGGCCCGGCTCCATCGGCAAGCCGCTCAGCTACCTGGACGTGAAAATCGGCGACAACAGCGAAATTCTGGTCAAGGGCGAAAGCGTATTCAGCGGCTACCACGGCATGCCCGAACTCAATTCGCAGGTATTTACCGCCGACGGATACTACAAGACAGGCGACCAGGGATTCTTTGACGAGGACGGTTACCTGAACTTCACGGGCCGCATCAAGGAACTGCTCAAAACGAGTACCGGCAAGTACGTGAGTCCGAACCCCATCGAACTCGAAATCAGCCGCCACCCCGTCGTAGAACAGGCGCTAGTCATCGCGAACGACCGCAAATTCGTCTCGGCCGTCATCTGGCTCAACCCGGAAGGCGCTCGACGCATGCTCAAGTTCTCGCACGACGACTTCAGCGTCGAAAAGGCAATGAACTCGGTACGCATACGCGAATCCATCAACCGCCATATCACCAAGGTCAACCGCAAGTTGAACCACTGGGAACAAATCCGCAAGTGGACGCTCATCGGCGACGAGCTCACTATTGAATCGGGGCTACTCACGCCCACATTAAAAATTCGGCGTGCCGTCGCCGAAGCGCGGTACGCCGAAGAAATCGAAAAGATGTATGAAAACTAGTTGTTAATCAACTAGAAATGAATTACACGGACCTTGATGACCTTGTCGAGCTTGGAGAGCTTCTCGATGATGGAGTCATCGACCTTGCTTTCGACGTCAACGAGGTTGTAGCCGATCTTGCCGTTGCTCTTGTTGCTGAAAGAAGCAATGTTGATGCCTTCGGCGCCGAACACCTTCGTGATTTCGGAAATCATGTTCGGAACATCCTGGTTGATGACCACGACGCGGCTCTTGACGCCGGCATGCGGGTGATCGACGAGGGCCGGGAAGTTCACGGAATTGCGGACGCAACCGAATTCGATGTAGTCCTTCAATTCTTCGACGGCCATCACAGCGCAGTTTTCTTCGGCTTCTTCGGTAGAGGCGCCGAGGTGCGGGAAGCAGGTCACCTTGTCGTTCTTGATGAGGTCGGCATCCGGGAAGTCGCAGAGGTAGCCCTGGAGGGAACCAGAGGCGAGCATTTCGTTGACCGGAGCCATCTCTACGATGCCACCGCGGGCGAAGTTCATGATGTAGCTGCCCTTGAAGCCGGCGAGGTTCTTGCGGTTGAGCAAGTTCTCGGTCACGCCCTTGATGAACGGGACGTGCACGGTGAGGAAGTCAGACTTCGCAATCACGGTGTCGAGGTCGGCGATTTCCACCTTGTTGGAAAGTTCGTGCATGTTGGCGGCGTTCGGATACGGTTCGTAAGCGATGACGCGCATGTTCTTCCAACGGGCATAGTTGGCAACGAGCACGCCAATCTTGCCAAGGCCGATCACGCCGAGGGTCTTGCCAGCGAGTTCCATACCGGCGAACTTCTTCTTGCCGCTTTCGACGGTCTTTGCGAGGTCCGGGTCGGTGGTGTCGAGGTTCTTGACCCATGCGGCGGCCTTGTCCACGTTACGGACGGCCATGCCGAGCACGGTCATCACGAGTTCGGCAACGGCGTTGGCGTTTGCACCCGGCGTGTTGAACACGCAGATGCCCTTCGCGGAGGCCTTGTCGATGGTGATGTTGTTCACGCCAGCGCCGGCGCGGGCGACAGCCAGCAGGCCGTCAAAGTTGTCGGTATCAACCTGGGCGGAACGCACCAAGATGGCATCCGGATTTTCGACGGAGTCGGAAACCTGGTAGAACGAGCCAAACAGGCTCAAGCCTTTCTTGGAAATGTTGTTCA
>Ga0247609_10000567_pt1 | contig 50628 bp, 59 predicted proteins | sample 172DNAGHGlowgp2_FD_193487 | JGI IMG/M metagenome (GOLD analysis project Ga0247609, IMG submission 193487) | Sheep rumen microbial communities from Palmerston North, Manawatu-Wanganui, New Zealand - 1728 DNA GHGlow gp2 | ecosystem: Host-associated > Mammals > Digestive system > Stomach > Rumen ... | reverse complement strand
ATAAATTAAAAACTGGAGAAGGACATAGACCATCATACTTATTTAAATATAAACATCATGTTTAATAGGAGTATTTTATGAATATAGAAAAATTAAATAAAATGGAAAATAGTTTAGATAAATCTATTGTTAAATTAAAAGAATTTGAAAAATATTTAAATGAATATAAAAGTATTCAAAAAGATATTAAAAATGTTTCAGACTATTATGGTAGTGATGAATGGTTTTCTTTATTGGATGAATATGAAAAAGGGAATTTAAAAGATATAAAAGCAGGTATTTTATCTGAAGATACTGCTTATGATTTAATTATTGATAATAAAGAACTTGCTATTAAAATGCTTGAAATTGCAACTAAAGTATTAAAAGAAGGTTATTAATTATTAATAACTTTTTTAATTTGTTTAAAACTAATATTATTAAGACTTTTACTTATAATATTGAAAAAATATATAAAATCAAGTAAAATTATTGGTGTTAAAAGGAGAAAAATTATGTATGATTCTATTATAGTAGGAGCAGGTACTGCAGGGCTAACTGCTTCAATATATTTAAGACGTGCTAGTAAAAAAGTACTTGTACTTGAAGCAAATAGTTATGGCGGAGCAATTATAAATACTTTGAGTATTGAAAATTATCCAGGATTATATAAAGTAAGTGGATATGATTATGCAACTAAACTTTATAATCAAGCAAAAGATTTAGGTAGTGAAATAAAGTTTGAAAAAGTTATAAATATAAAAGATGGAGAAGAAAAAGAAGTTATAACTGATAAGAATACTTATAAAACCAAAACTATTATTTTAGCAACGGGTTCAGAAAATAGAAAATTAGGTCTTTCAAATGAGGATGAACTTGTTGGCAAAGGTGTTTCTTATTGTGCAACTTGTGATGGAGCATTTTATAAAGAAAAAGTAGTTGCTGTATGTGGTGGAGGTAGTGCTGCATTAGAAGATGCAATATACTTAAGCGATATAGTAAATAAAGTATATTTAATACATAGAAGAAGTGAATTTAGAGCAGAACAAGCATTAGTAGATACGCTTCATGAAAAAACAAATGTTGAATATGTTTTAAATAGTAATGTTACAAAACTTAATAGTGAGGATAAACTTAAAAGTATCGAAGTTACTGATAAAGATGGAAATGTTAAAACTATAGAAGTTGATGGCTTGTTTATTGCCGTCGGTAGAATTCCTGAAAATCAAAACTTTGCATCAATTATTAATTTAGATGAATCAGGATATGTAATTGCTGATGAAGATTGTAATACTAATGTACCAGGTATCTTTGTAGCAGGTGATAATAGAGTTAAAGAATTAAGACAACTTGTAACTGCAGCAAGTGATGGTGCAGTAGCAGCAACACAAGTAGTTAAATATATAAGCAAGAAATAGATTATTAATAATATCTATTTTTTCTTTATATCATAATAAACATATGATAAACTTAAATTAAGGATGTGAGTTATGTGAAAAAAGGCTTTAAAATATTGTTAGTTATGTTTTTATCAGCTATGTTATTAGTAGGATGTGATAAGAAGACAAAAGAGGTTAATGAGGTAAAACTTGCTGAGGATGAAGTGATTGTCAATGGTAAAACATATAAATTAAATCAAGATGAAACTGGATATGGTATTAATTATAAAATAGCTAGTAATTTTGTTTTTAGAGATACTGGTAATGCACTTAATTATTATGCAGAAAGAAATGAAGATAATACATCGGATTTTGTTATTAGAATATTTCATTATAAAAATAAAAGTTTAGATTATGCAATTAAAGATACAGTAACTGAATATGATTCTAAAACTGAAGTAGAAGTAAATGGAGTAAAATATACTAAGTTACATTTTACTAATTATAACAATGCTAATACATATCTTTTCTATTATCAATTAAAAAAAGATATATATGTATTTTGTTTTACTGCTTGGCAAGAAGAGGAAAGACTTGAAAATATTTTCTTAAATCAAGTTGTTTATAAATAAATTGTAAAATTATAGTAAATAAATTATAAATCAGGTAATAAATACCTGATTTTGTGTTAGAATAAATTTGGAGGATTATAAAATGAATTATAAAAATATAGTCGTTGCTGGTGGAGGAATATTAGGAAGTCAAATAGCGTTTCAATCCGCATACTGTGGATATAATGTTACTATTTTAATACGTGAAGAAGATTCAAAAGAATCACTTTTAAATAAACTTAATAATTTACAAAATACCTATGTTGAAACTATTGCTAAAATGGAAAATGAAGAAAATTGGGCTAGAGGAATTGCTGATATAAACAATTTTAATAAATTAAGTTGTTTAGCTAAAGCAAATAGTGTAGTTAATAATATTAAAATTGAAACTGAACAAGCAAAAGCTCTTAATGAAGCAGATTTAGTTATTGAATCAATTACAGAAGATTTTGATGTTAAAGCAAGTTTTTATAAACAAATATCAACATTATTACCTGAAAAAACTGTAATTGTAACTAATTCATCAACATTACTTCCATCTAAACTTGCAAAATATACTGGAAGACCAGATAAATTTTTAGCAATGCATTTTGCAAATTCAATATGGAAAAATAATATTGCTGAAATTATGAAACATAAAGATACAAATCAAATATATTTTGATGAAATAATTTATTTTGCGAAGTCTATTAATATGATACCTCTAGCTGCTAAAGAAGAAAAATCTGGTTATTTATTAAATTCAATGTTAGTACCATTTTTACTATCTGCGATGGATTTAGTTGCAAATGGTGTATCTGATCCTGAAACTATTGATAAAGCTTGGACTTTAGGAACAGGAGCACCAAAAGGACCATTCCAAATCATTGACACAGTAGGTCTTATTACTGCTAAAAATATTGTTTTACAATATCAAAAAGTGCCAGATTTATTAGATCCACTATTAAAGAAAATGATGCTTCCATATAATTACGATGGAATGCTTAATATTTTAAATAAATATATTGAAGAAGGTAAGACAGGAACATCTGAAGGAGAAGGATTTTATAAGTATAAATAATTAAAAGTAGATTTAAATATCTACTTTTAATATGTATAAAAATTATGATATACTTATATATTATAGGAGTGATAAAAATGAATTGTAAAAATTGTGGAGCCAAGTTAATGGAAGGAGAAAAATTTTGCAAATATTGTGGTAGTAAAATTGAAGAAAATATTCAAAATAATATAAATGTTGAGCCTGTAAAAGAAGTAAATGAACCAATTGTTCTTGATAAAAATGAAAATATATTATTAGGTACTATTGGAGCATTAATAGGTTCACTTGCGGGTGCAGTTATAATAATTTTATTAGGACAACTTGGTTTTGTTGCTTCAATTGCTGGTGTTGCAATGGCATATTGTACTTTATATTTATATGAGAAATTTGCTGGTAAAATCAGCAAAACCGGAATAATTATTTCTATACTTATTATGATTATAATGACTTTTTTAGCTGAAAATCTCTTAATATCAATAAATGTATCAAAAGCACTTAATTTACAAACTTATACAACATGGAAAGTATTTACAAAATTTTTTGATTTGATGAAATATGATATTATAGATAAAAGTGCATATTTTACAAACTTATTTATGGTTTACTTATTCACTTTAATCGGAGCAATAGGTACAATTAAAAATAAATTAAATGATATTAAATTAAAATAAGGAGAATTCATGAAAAATAAAAAAAGTAATTTACTAATATTCCCGTTGTTAATAGTCGCCATAATATTAGTGTTTTTAATCTTTGTCATATTAAATTATATTATGGATAGATTTGTTATGCCTAAAGATTATTTATTTTATGAAACATCAGTTATTCCAACTAAATTATTTATATTTGTTACTATGTTTTTAGTTATTATATTATTAAGTGTAATATTAAATAAATTTAAAATTAATAAAATAGATAAATTTGAAGTGTATGTTGATTTTTGGAAAAAGTATAAGTACATATATTTAGTTATTTTTATGCTTATTTTATATGCTTTTTTAAATACTATAACTATAGTAACTAAAGATAAAATAATTTATAAAGATATATTTCATCCAAAAGGTATTAATTATAAATATAATGATGTTAGTAAAGTAGAAACTGGTTTTGGTAAGAAAAGATTAACATTAATTGATTATAATAGAAGAGGAGAATTTTATTATAGAATATATTTTGATAATAAAGATTTTACTTTTAGTGTACCATCTGTGAATGAAAATATTGAAAAATATAGAAATGATACATATTTAGAATTAGAAGAATTTGATTCTAAATTAATGGAATATGATATTGAAAAAGTTAGTGATAATGAAAACTCAAAATATTGTATATTAGATAAAGTATATTGTGATAGATTTGTAAGAATTGTAAATAATAAAGGAGAGTGAATAATATGAGAAAACAAATCAAAACAACCGAAGCTATATTTCCAATGCCAGTACTTATGATTGGAACATATAATGATGATGGAAGTGTTAATGTTATGAATGCAGCTTGGGGAACTATGTTAGAAAGAGATGAAGTGATTTTAAACTTGACCGAAAGTCATAAAACTGTTAAAAATATTAGAAAAAGAAAAGCATTTACTGTTTCAATAGCAAATGCTAAAAATGTAGTTGCAGCAGATTACTTTGGTGTTGTTTCTGGAAATAATACTGAAAATAAGTTTGAGAAAAGTGGTTTAACTGCAAGTAAAAGTGAAAATGTAGATGCACCAATTATAAATGAATTTCCAATTTGCATGGAATGTGAACTATTAGAAGGAGAAAGTGATTGGGGAATTGCTGGAAAAGTAGTGAATGTAACAGCTTTAGAAGATGTAATGAATGGAGATAATGTTGACATTAATTTACTAGAAGCAATTGCATTTGATCCTTATACACATGGCTATTATAAAGTAAATGGAAGAGTTGGCAATGCATTTAAAGATGGATTAAATTTAAAATAATTTTTATTGTTTAAAGCACAGAAATGTGCTTTTATCATACAATAAATTAGGTGATTTATATGGCTTTAAAAGGAATTGTAATTGATCCAGGTCATGGAAGATAGGATTGCACCAAGCAAGTAAACAAGGCATAAATTTAAGTATATTTTAAAAAATAGCATTATACCAATGTTATTTTTTTATTTAAAATTGCAAGTATGTTTGACAAATCGACAAGTATGTGCTATTATTTAATTGTGCTAGATAAGCATATGGGTATGGAGGGAAAGTATGAAAAAGATTGGAGAAAAGATTAATAGGATTTTAGAAGAGAAGAAAATGACTCAAAGAGATTTGGCTCAAAAAATAGACTTAGATGAAAGTACATTATCAAGAATAATTAAAGGAGATAGAACACCCAATATAGAAACTTTATCAAATATAGCTACTATATTGCATGTTACTACTGACTATTTGCTTGATATAGAAAATAACACTAAATTTGATAGTCAAAGGGAGATAAGATTAATAGCAAGAAATTTATCAAAGTTAACAAGAGAAGAGAAAAAAGAATTAGTTAATATTTTAATTGATTAATTTAGAAAGGCAGGCACAATGATAAAATTAAGCAACGAAAGATATGAAGAAATTAAGCAAGAAGTTGTAAGGACATTTGAAAAATATAAGATATCTTGTGTTCCAGTAAGTGGTTATGAAATAGCAACTAAAATGGGAATTAAGATAATAACTTATAATTCATTAAATGAGGAGAAGCTTGTTGCAGCAAGGGAAATTAGCAAAGATGGCTTTTCACTTTTTGTTAAAGGAATTTGGACCATATATTTAAATGATATAGATACAGGTTATAAAAGACAAAACAGTACATTACTTCATGAAATAGGTCATATTGTATTGAATCATACAGAAGATAGTGAAATAGCAGACAAAGAAGCCAATTTCTTTGCAAAATATTCATTAGTACCACCAATACTAGTTTATAAGTTCAATATTGAATCTATTGAAGAGATAGAAGAAATATTTGAGGTTAGTCATCAGGCGGCTTGTTATGCGTTTGATTATTATAATAAATGGCTATTCTACGGAGGTAAATGTTTTAAACCATATGAAGAACAGCTACTAATATTATTCAATGGAATAAAAGTCAATATTTAATTAATGGCAGTTTGGTTAACGTAAGTCCAAAAAAAAGAGGTACTTGCACCCCTTAAACAAATATAATATTTGCTTACCACTTGTATTATATCATATGTTTTAAAAATATGCAAAATATACACCTCGGAAAAGAGTGATAAAAATGATTAATTATTATTTAAACAAGAATTCGCAGTCTAATGGTGATCATGAAATCCATAAAGAATCTTGTTATTTCTATAACATGTATAAAAATGGATTTAATTTTGAATTACTAGGTGCCTTTAGTAATGATATAAGCGCACTTGAATATGCTAAAAGAAAATATCCATACTGCAAAATAGATGGATGTGCATATTGCTGTAAATTTATTCATCATCATTAATTAATTGTTTGAGGGAAGGAGAAAAAATGATTAAAGTTATATTTAATTTACTTATTTCTCCTTTAACAATATCTAATAATTATTTATTTAATTATTTAGTAACATCTTTAATAGGATTCATTGCGTTTAAAATTGCATTTAAAGTTGTTGGTGATATTGGTTTTAGAGGAGAAATGGGTTCTATTATGCATTGGATTATAAGATTTATTGTCTTTTTAGCCCTATGGTTTATTTGCTGTTGTGCATTTTTTTTGATTAAATTTATTTATCATCATATATTATTAGTAACATTATTGACTACTTTTATATTCTTTATTATAATGCTAAGAAAAATTTCATGTAAAAATAAACTTAATTGTTAGTTAAAATAGTCAAAAAAGATGATCTTATTAATTAAATCATCTTTTTTTTATTAATTGTTGATTATTAATAGTTAAAAAATCATTACCCAATTTATTTAGATATTCTTTAATTTTAAATGCATCTCTAACTATGCTATCTGCTAGTGCTCTTTCAGCATCATCTCCAGCCCAAAAACATCTTAATTCATTAGCAGAGTATCTTGTATCTTTTTCATCAAAAAAGAATGAATATATTGTACTAAAATCAATAAAATAATAACTTTTTTGCCTAGGCGACGAAACAATTTTTTTAAGAATAGGATTACTGGAACAGAGCAGTATGAGGTGCAAGAATTATTTAAGAGTATACCTCCTGGAACATTAACATATACTAGTAAGTGGGAGAAAAATGAAGAAGGTGTTTATGAAAGAAATATAAAGACATATGAAATGAAAGACTTGAAAGAAGAAACTGTTATAGAAATGATAAACACTAAACCAATTGATGAAATAACTTTTGAGGATATATTTAAAGAAGCTAAGTTTGAGGAAACGCAAATTGGTCTTGAACTTACTGATGAAGAAATAAATAAACCAGGATCTATACAAGCTACCGTTTACTCAGAAGATACTAATGATGTAATATTTGTTAAAGAAAGTATCGGAAAAAATATACTTGTAACATTTTTTTGGATAATTGTTGAGTTAATGTCTTGTGGACTTGTTCATTCGATACGTAATGATTGGACAGGTTATTCATTTTTAAATAATATGGAAGAAATCACTGATGAATACAAGCAAAATGCTACTGAATTTATTCGCAAAAGAGATAAATTAGATGAAATACTAAAATCATCTAAGAAAAAAGAATAAGTTATATTTGATTTAAAAAAGCCATTTATATGGTTTTTTTATTGCAACAAAAGTAATAATTATTTATAATATAGAATTGTAGAGGAGTTTAGATATGAGATTGTTGATAGGTAATATCGTTGCTTTAATAGCTTCTTTTATATTTGTATATTCAGGTATATTAAAGAAAAAAAATAAAATATTAATAGCTCAAGGTATCCAAAAAGGTTTGTCTACAATAAGTAATATAATTTTAAAAGGATATGCTGGAGCAGTTATACATGCAATAAGCCTTGTCAGAAATATATTGTGTTATTATGGTAAACTAAATGTTTTAGCAAAAATAATAATTACTATACTAACAGTTGTATTAACTATAATATTTAATAATTTGGGTTTAATCGGAATAATTCCGTTAGTAGCTTCCTTTTTATATTTGTGGTTTATGGATACAAAAGATATAGTTAAATTTAAATATTTATTACTGTATCATGGGCTATTTATGATTTAAGTGTAAAATCTTATACATCTTTTGTTTTTAATATATTTTCGGCTATTGCAACTATCATATCTGTTATACAAATTAATAATAAAAAGAAAATAATAAAATAAAAGATTGATTTTTACTCAACGATAATTATAATAATTTTATATGGGGGATTTATGAAAAAATTAGAGGATTTAGATTTTAGTGAAAAAAGGTATATTATATTTGATTTGGATGGAACTTTAATCGATTCAATAGGTATTTGGAATTTAACTGATTATTGTTTAATTAAAGCTTTAGGGGGTATTGAAGCAACGGAGGATGTTATACAAAGTGATAGGGATAATTATTTACACAATAATACATCAGGAGAAATATATGTTGGATATTGTAATTTTTTAATAAACAAATATAATTTGAGAGTAAAAGATGGAAAAGAATTATCAAAAGTAAGAAGAGAATTATATAAGGATATATATGAAAAAGAAGTTGAATTCAAACCAAATGTAGTAAGCTTACTAAGAAAATTAAAAAGCATGGGTTGTACATTAATACTTGCTACAATGAGTTCAAAAGAACAAATAGATATATATTCTAAAAGTAAAAAATTAATAGCAGAAGCAAATATTAAGGATATATTTGATTTAATTACTACAAAAGAAACTGTTGCTAATAAAAAGCCTGATCCAGAAATATATGAAAATGTAGTGTTTTATTATTCTGCGTTACCATGTCAGTGTCTAGTGTTTGAAGATTCATACTCTGGTTCTTTGGCTAGTAAAAGAGCTGGAATTGAAACTGTAAATATTTATGATAGATATTCAGATAAAGATAGAAAAAACATAGAGAGTATAGTTGATTATAGTATTTCAGATTATAGCGAATTTATAGCTTATTTAAAAGAAAACACAAAGAAAAAAATATTAAAACCAGAAACTGTTTTATAAACGGAGGTATTTGGCTATGGAATATACGGATGATTTTAAGGAAAGAGTTTTAGCGGTTGTTGAGCAACCAGACATTAAGGAAGATATCCTAAATGGAAAAATGGATTTAGGGGATTATTTGCAAAAATATGCATTTAAAGGAATTGATCCAACTACTATTTTAGAATGCTTGGATGTGTATGAATTAGACTATTTAGCATATTTAGCTAGATTACAGCAGCGAAGAAAAGCACTTTATGAAGAGTGGTGGGAGTACTATGTAATGAAAAGTGGATCAACATTGGAACGAGTAATATCATCAGAAAGCAGATATATTAACATAGATATAGTATAAGAACGCAAAAAATAATATTTTTTAGTCTTTATTGTAATAATTGAAGGTAAATAATCTTCAATTTTTTCAACCTTTATTACTTCATCTTTTACTAATGATAAATATCCATTTTCATTATAAATATTATCATTATTTTCCTCTTCTATCAATTCTTTTTCAACAAGTTTTTTTGATTCATTTTCTTCAATAAATATAAGCTCATTCAAATAATTATCAAGCAAAGATAAATAATAATTTTTTTCTTCTTGTTTTATAGAAAACTCAATTCTATAAATGGTATTGTTATCATCACATAAATAATACGTAAACATTTTACAGCTCCCTTCATAGAAGACTATACACCTATTACAGGAACTATTTATGTCACTTTTTAAAATTTAATATTTATTTCATTAGGATTAAATTTATTGTTTGTTATTTCACAATCTGTTATTCTTTTTAAATGAAATTGTCTCATATCATCTTTTTCTTCCCAATAAGCAGAAACCCACCACTCATTTTGAAATAAATATAAACCAAGTGGATATATTGTTCTTGTTGAATTACCATGTTTTAAATTATAATAATTTATTTTTAACTTAAGATTGTTTTTATAAGCATTATTTATTTTATTAAATACGTTTAACTCTTGACTATTTGAAATAATAATTTTCTTATTACTTTCTTTATTATTAATGTTTAAAGTAATTTTTGATTTAATATCAGTTAATTTTTCTTTAACATTCAAATCATTAATTAAATCACTTGCCTTATTAATAATAGATATATCATCATTATTAAAATTTAGATATGGTATATTAAAATCTTTATTTAAAACATATCCTCCATATGGACCTTTTATTGTATCTATAAGTATACCTGAATATTCAAGTTCTTCTTTATATTTCCTTATCATTCTTTCGGATACTTCTATTTTTTCAGATAATTCTTTTATACTATATTTTCTACCATTTTGGAGTAATTGTAGCATTAGCAATGTGTTAGATAATTTAGACATTTTCGCCTCCCTAAGTTGTTAACTATTATAACACAATCATTATAAAAAACTTAGAAATTTATATAATACTTGTTAATTTTTTAAAAAATATTGAAATAAAAAATAAACAAGAAAATATAAATTAGTTTTTTAATATGCTAAAATTGTTACTTTGTAATATATTTTTTTACAGAAAATAATTGTTAAAAAATCAAAATCAATAGAATTGATTTAATCAGTGTTTATAAGGTTTCATCCACATTTTTGCATATAAAACTTCATCTAAGACTTCCTCTCTAGCTTCCTTTCAGACTTCTTCTCACACTTCCTCTCCGACTTCCTTTCAGACTTCTTCTCACACTTCCTCTCCGACTTCCTGAAATTTTTCCTGTACAAATGCCTGTAAGCATGATAATATATGGTAAAGTGGAATAATTATAAGTAAATCCATTTAAAATAATTTGATTTAAATTAGACTTGTGAAAAGAAACACAGGTCTTTTTTATTGTCAAAAGGAAGGAGGATTATATATGGATGAAAGGCAATTATATGAAATATGCAATTGTACCATTATCAGATTTAAAGAAATTAGGGCTGAATTCAACTGATAAATTAGTCATGGGTATGATTGTATCTCTGGGTATAAAAAGAGTGTGTATAGCTACTAATAAATACTTATCACAACAATTAGAATTATCAACAAGAACAATGTCAAAGAGTTTATCAAAACTAAGCAATAAGAGTTTAATATCTATTAAATATGAGAAAGATAACAGAAAGATTTATTCTAATATAGTATGGAATGATAGTTCTATGAATATGGAAGAATAATTCTATACCTCGTAGAAGAATAATTCTATCATAAAATAAATATTAAAATAAAAGGAAAATAAATATTTATATTTTAAAAGAATTTTAAAAGGGGAAAGGTTAATATATGAATTATGAAGATATAGATTATAATGAAGTAATAGTATCAGGAATTATTAGTAATATAACTGATACGAATGACATGTATATTAGATTTAGTATAATGCATAAAAAACATACTAAAGATGCAATAAAAAGTATATATGTTAGTTTAAGTATTTTAAGAGAACTTTTTAATAAATATTTAGATTATTTTAATAAAGGTAATAAATTATTTATAAAAGGTTATTTAAATTCTTATTTAGATAAGAATAATGAACATAAAAGTTATATTTCAGTCACTAATGTATCAAATAACCCAAAAGATATAATTGAGGGAAGAAAAGGACCACACATAAGATATGATAGTGATGGAGTAATGGTGTGGAATGGAAAAAGATGTGAATCTGAATACATGAGTGAAAAAGAAAAACTTGATTTTGAAAGAGAAATAAGTGAAATAATTAAAGAAATAGATAATGTTAGATCTTAAACGTGCTCCCACAGAATTTCTAAAAAAATTGAAAACAGGAGTATTTTTTTCTTTTAAATAAAGGGATTTTTTGAGTTTAAAAGCTCTGTGGGAGCAATTTTGCAAGTGCAAAATAAGTGGTGTCATAAAAATATAGGTATTTCCTAAAAATATTTATATTTTGACACCTCATACTTATCCTGATATAAAAAAGTAATATTTTATGTATTCTGTGGGAGCAAAAATTTAGATTATTTTGTGTTAAATAAAATGTAAATGCGTTTTTAATAATTATATATACATGTTATAATTATATTAGGTGATAATATGGATAAAGATGCATTAAGATTTATTGATAAACTTTATAAAGATTTATATAAAAGTGAAGAAGTATTACATCATTCAAGTGGAAAAGAAACTGATAAGTTTAATAATATTGAAGAATATTTAAATACATTAGAAAGAGTGCATGATAGAGCTACTCAAACTGAGAGAAGAACTGATACATTAAAAAGATTATACATGGAAAAGTATGTAATCAAAAAAGAGGATATTCCAGATAGTTATTATCAAAATCAACAAAGGATAGCATTAGAAAGAGGCTTTGGGCATATTCAAATATCAAATGAACAAAAACAGGAATTAGCAAATGAGGTAATAAATAACCAAAAGAAAAGTTTAGAAAACTGGCTTGATTATTTCTTTAGTGAAGATTCTAAATTTTATCCGTTTTGGGCAAAATATTGGGCATTTCAAGGAATGTTAAGATTGGGTTCTTATGATAAATCAAAAGGAATATTTAATAAAAGAACAAAAGAAACAGTAGCTCCATTTGCTGATTTAAATCAAGAAGCACTATCTATGTCTATGGATTATTTAATAAAATACATAGGAAAAGAAAAGATAGAAGATCAAGAATTAGAACAAGTTATAACTGGTGGTTCATTTCAAAAGATGTATCCTTATATTTTAAAAAATGTATTAAGCAATAATGAGAATATTATTAAAAGGAATGAAGGCAAATGGGTAAAATATAATCAAGGCAGTGACCATATGCCACTTGTAAGGTCTTTACAAGGTTATAATACAGGGTGGTGTACAGCTGGAGAAAGTACTGCTAAAGCGCAATTAGAATGCGGAGACTTTTATGTGTATTATACACTAGATGAAAAAGGCGAATATAAAGTTCCAAGAATAGCTATAAGAATGGAGCATGGCGAAATTGGCGAGATAAGAGGAATAGCTAAAAATCAGAACTTAGAATCAGAAATGGAAAAAGTAGTAGCAGAGAAGATAAAAGATTTTCCAGATAAAGATAAGTATTATAAAAAAGTTAATGATATGAAACAAATGACAGATATTTATAATAAATGGAAAAATAATGAAGAATTATCTATAGAAGAATTAAGATTTCTATATGAAATTAATTATGAAATAGAAGGGTTTGGATACAGGAAAGATCCGAGAATAAAAGAAATACTAGTTACGAGAGATAATGTTAAAGACTTAAATCTTATATTAAGAGATGTTGACGCAATAGTAGGAAATTTAGATTTAAGCCATTTAACTAGTGCAGAAGGTTTAGATTTATCCAACAAAAATATAGGCGGAAATTTATATTTCAATAATTTAACTGATTCAAAAGGATTAAAATTACCTAAAAATATTTTAGGAGATGCGCTTTTCTCTGGGTTGATCAACGCAGAAGATTTAGATTTTTCTAATACTGAATTTATAGGAACCTTATATTTAAATGGTTTAACTAGTGCAGAAGGCTTGGACTTATCAAAAACAAATATTGAAGGGTTGTATTTAAATTCTTTAACTAATGCTAAAGGATTGAAATTACCTAAAACTATTAAAGGACATGCGCATTTCTCTGGACTGACCAGCGCAGAAGATTTAGATTTTTCTAATACTGAATTTATAGGAGCCTTATATTTAAATGGTTTAACCAGCGCAAAAGGCTTGGACTTATCAAATACAGATATTAAATGGCTGTATTTAGATTCTTTAACTAATGCTGAGGGTTTAATTTTACCCAAAACTAAATCCATCTACATATCATTAAAATCTTTAACTAGTGCTAAAGGATTAAAATTGCCTGAATTGATTGGAGGCTTGGATTTAAACTCTTTAACAAGCGCTGAAGGACTAACACTACCTCAAAATATTGGAAATTTATATTTAAGATCTTTAATCAATGCTAAAGGTTTGTTATTGCCAAAATACATTTATGGGGATTTAGCACTTAACTCATTAACATCTCTAGAAGGCTTAGATTTTTCGAATACTGAGTATATAGCTGGAATCTTATATTTAAATAGTTTAACTAATGCAAAGGGCTTGGATTTATCAAATACAAATATTGGGGAACGTGTTTTTGCACCTTATTTAACTAATTTAGATGGAGTAATATTACCAGATAAATTAACATATTGTATTCATTGCAATAGATTTATGGTAACCCCTAAAAATGTAGATGAGTATAGAAATGATCCTAATAGTTTTTATGAAAAATATCATGTTAACTTTAAAGATATAGGTAAAAGTAGATAAAAGAAATAATAAGTTAAGTCATAGTTTGAAACAAAATAAAAGCTATGGCTTTTATATATTTTGTAGTAATAAGAATAATGATTGAAAAGAATCATTATTTTTTGTTGCTTTAATTTAAACATTTTACATTAATTGTAAGAATAAAATTTATTGTTAATATAATTCACTATCATAGAAAGATATGTTGCTATTAAAAAGAAGAATAAAGAAAGTGGGGTTTATTATGAATGAAACAAAATACAATTTTACAAATATTAATTTAGAAAAATTAGAAAAAATTATTAATGAAAAGTTATTAAAAATTATTATTCAAACAGAAAATAGCAATATGATTTTGAAAAATTGAAATCATGTTGTATAATGGCATCATACTTAAATTTATGCCTTATAGATAGTGAGGTGTAAGTTTGGAAAAGGTAGGTGTTTATTGTAGACTATCTGATGAAGATAGATATAAGAAAAATAAGAATGATGATAGTGAATCAATAGTTAATCAAAAAAGTATGCTTTTAAAATATGCGCTTGAAAAAGGTTGGGATGTAGTAGATATTTATTCAGATGATGATTATTCTGGTGCTGGAGTATATAGACCTGATTTTGATAGACTTATTAAAGATTGTGAAAGTGGGAAAATCAATTTGGTTTTATGTAAAACTCAAAGTAGATTTTCAAGAGATATGGAAGTTATAGAAAGATATTTACATAATAAGTTTATAGAATGGGGTGTAAGATTTGTTAGTATAGTAGATAATGCTGATACTGAAAATGAAGCTAATAAAAAATCTAGACAAATAAATGGACTTGTTAATGAGTGGTATTTAGAAGATCTTTCAAACAATATTAAAAAATCATTAAAGAACAAAAGAGAAGACGGAATGTATATGGGTAGTTTTGCTCCATATGGATATTTAAAAGATCCAAATGATAAACATAAGCTAATAATTGATGAAAATGTTGCTTTTGTAGTTAAAGATATATTTGATATGTATTATAAAGGAATGGGTTATAGCACAATAGCAAAGAATTTGAATTCAAGAAATATTTTAATTCCAACTCTTTATAAAAAAACACTAGGATCTAACTTTAGAAGTTTAGCATATGAAAGATATGGAACAAGCAAATGGAACTGTGATACTATAGCAAACATACTTAGAAATCCTGTTTATATTGGAAACTTAGTTCAAGGCAAAAGAACTAGTATAAGTTATAAGAATCATAAATCTAAAAAAGTTCCAGAGAGTGATTGGTGTATATGTTATAACACTCATGAACCAATTATTGATAAAGAAATATTTGATTATGTTCAAACTAGATTAGGTAAAAATGAAATGCCACTTAAAACTGGTAAAGTTCATATGTTAAGTCAAAAAGTATATTGTAAAGAGTGTGGAAGAGTATTTATGAGAAACTCATTTAAATCTAAAACAATAGGTGGAGAAATTACTAAAAAGTCATATCTTCAATGTAAGGGTGCTAAAAAATATAATATATGTTCTAATCATGCATCTATTAGATGTGAAGTGCTAGAAGAATATATACTTGATAAGATTAATAAATTGATAACTAAATGCAATAAAGATTTCTTAAAAAAAGGATATGAAGATGAGCTTCTTAAAAAGAATAGTTCTGAATCTAAAATTAATAATTTAAATAAAGAGTTATCTGATAATGAAAAGAAAATTGCTAAAGGTAGACTATATTTTAAAAGCTTATATGAAGATAAAATTAATGGATTAATAACAGATGATGATTTTAGAAATTTAAGAAGTGAATATTCTAATGATATTGAATTATTAGAAAAAAGAAATGAAGAGATTAAATCTGAAATACTAAGTCTTGAAAAATCTCAAGATAAGAATTTAGAAATTGATAATATTATAAAAAAATATAAATACATTAAAGAGTTAAATAAATATATAATTGATGAATTTATAACAAAGATAAATATAGGTGTACTCGATAAGAAAACTAATACAAGAGACATTGAAATTATATGGAATTTTGCGCTTTAATATTTATTAAAATAGTTTGGGGCAATCACTATCCAGGCATGGAGGTACTGATCCAGGAGCAGTATCTAACAATTTAAAAGAAAAAGATTATACATTATTAATAAGTAAGTATATGTATGATAGATTTAAAGAATTAGGTATTCCAGTTAGATTAACCAGAGATACAGATACAACATTATCTCCTAAAGAAAGAACATCTAAAGTACAAAGCTTTTTTGGAAATGGTAAAGATGTAATTGTAATTTCTAATCACTTGAATGCTGGTGGCGGAGATGGTGCTGAAGTAATATATGCTCTTAGAAATACAAGTACATTATCTAGAAAAATTCTTGAAGAGATAGAAAAGGAAGGTCAAAATATTAGAAAGTACTATCAATTAAGACTTCCTAGTAATCCAATAAAAGATTATTATTTTATGCATAGAGATACTCCAAATAATGAAACAGTAATAGTAGAATATGGTTTTATTGATAGTCCAAAAGATGATGTTGAACAAATAAAAAATAATTATGAAAAATATGCTGAAGCAGTTGTAAGAGCAGTAGCAGATTATAAAGGTATTAAATATAATAGTCCAATAGGTGGAGATTATTATACTGTTAAAAAAGGTGATAGTTTATGGAGTATAGCTAATAAGTTTGGAACTACAGTTAAGAAACTTAAAGAAATAAACAAGTTATCAACAAATACATTAAAAGTAGGTCAGATATTAAAAATAAGTTCTGTCGATGAAGTTATCCCTGATGAATATTTATTATATACTGTTAAAAAAGGAGATACACTTTGGGATATTGCTGCACTTTATGGTACAACTGTTGAAACATTAAAGAATATAAATAATCTTAATAATTCTAATTTAACAGTAAATCAGCAAATTTTTATACCCAAAGATACTAAATCAAGTGTAGAAAATAATAATATTTATATTGTAAAGAAGGGCGATAATTTATTTGACATAGCAGCTTCTAAAGGAGTTACAGTTAATGAAATTAAAGAAGCAAATAATTTAAAAACTGATGTTTTACAAATTGGACAAGTTCTAAATATTCCTGCACCTTCTAGTGGAGAAATAAATTATATAGTTCAAAAAGGCGATAACTTATATACAATTGCAAATAAATATGATGTAACAATTGATGATATTAAGAAACTTAACAAGTTATCAACAAATACTTTGCAAATTGGACAAGTTTTAAAAATACCTGGATCTACAAATTACAATACTTACATTGTTAAAAAAGGAGATACTCTTTGGGATATAGCAGAACTTTATGGTACAACTGTTAATAAACTAATGACAATTAACAATTTATCAACAACAACTTTAAAAATAGGACAAAGTTTATTAATACCAACTGATTAATTAATGGACTAAAAAACTAGTCCATTTTTTGACTAGTTCATAAGGTTATTATTTAAATAATTAACTATAGTTTCAAAATTATTATATTGTAATTTTAATTTATCAAGAATCCCATTATAATTATCTTTTATAATATTATATAGTTTTTCTTGGTCTTCTTTTTTAATAAATTCAGTATTAATTAATTCTATTTGATTTAAACTTTCATTTTTAATTGAATCAACTATATTCATAAATTCATTTGCACTAATAGTATTACTTAATAAATCTTGTATTTTATTATATTTAATATTAATTCTATCATTTAATGTATTTTTTAAATGATTAATAAATCTATTATATCTTTCACCTTCTAAATAAGTTTTAAAAGTTTTAAAATCATTAATGATTTCTATACTAATTTCTTTTTCTAAAACACAATTATTTAAAAATGTTATTAATTCATAATATGTATTCATGTTATTCTCCTAATTAATATTGTTTAAATATTGTAATAATAAATCTTTATTTTTAAGATTATTATTTACTTCCATTTTTATATCAACAATTTCTGATAAAGTATTATATAATTCTTCTTCATATTGTTTTAAAGTATCATTATATAGCATAATATTATTCTTTTTTTGTAGATCTAGAGAATATATAAAATATATTAACATAACTGCACCAACTATTATCATCGAAAAACCAATTATTGAATAAAAGAATGAAATAATTAAACCAATTATTATAAATACAAATGAATATATTGTTTTAAAATTAACAATATCTAATTTATTATTTTCTTCATCAAAAGGTTTTTTAATAAATTCACTAATATTATTAATTAATTCAACTTCGTTACTTCCATCTTTAGTTGTATTTGACCAATCTTGAATTTGTATATTTATATATTCGATATTATTTGTTTCAAATTGATTTAAATAATTTAATATATATTGTTTAAGATATTTAATTAGTATTTCTTTAGTTTCTTTTGAATATTTTTTACTATTTAAAGAATGTAAAAATATACTAAATACATCAGTGTTTTCAACTGAAATGAATTTTTTAATTTTACCATTATTATTAATTATATATTCATTTTCTAATATTTTTGTTTTTAATTCTTTTTCATATTTTTCGCTCGAATATATTAAATCAATTAAGAAATTAAATTCAGTGGTTTTAATATTGATAGAGTAGCTTATTTTAGTATAAAAATCGTTATATACACTTGATGAGTATAATTCATCTAATATATCATCAAATTCATGTGTATAGTTATAAATATAAGGATAATCATTATCATTTATAGTTTTAATTTTAACAAATGAATTTAGATTTTTATAAATATTATCTAAAGTATTTTCAGCTTTATTAATTGTATTTTGCCATTCATTTATTTTATTAAGTACAATATTTAATAATGATTTATTATCTTTTAAATAATTTATTAATTTAACAATGTTATCATTTGTTTTTAATGGATTAACTTCATCTAAATAATTATTTAACCATTTTAAAGTTTCTTTTTCATTTTTTATTTTAATTGAAATAATCAAAAGCAATAAAGAAGTTTTTTCTTTATCAATATTTAAAGCATCTTGTAATTTATTATTTAAACTTTTTTTATTTTTTATTAAATCATTAAAATATAAAAGAATAGATGATAAGTAATAATTTGATATTTTAAAATTATTTTCTTCTTCTTTTGAAAGAAGAAAAGTTTTTACAAGTTCAATATTGTCTATATTATTTATTATATTTAAAAGTCTTTCTCTTATTTGATTGTGAATGTTATATTTATTATTTAGTTCCTCTTTTTCTTTTATTAAATCTTGTTTAGCTTTTTCAATAATAGGAGAAACTTTAACTTCATGCATAAATTCTTTAAGTTCACTTTCAAGGGATTTTACATTGTCTTTAATATTTGTTATTTGTTCATTATAACCTTCAAATTGATTATTTATATCATCTACATTATTAGTGATATTATCAAGATTATCAGATAATTTTTGTAAATTGTCTTCAAATTTTTCTAATTGTTTTTTTGTTCTTGGCATAATATCACCTACCTTTTATCCTATATAAATTATAACATAATATTTTTTAAATTAATAGTATTAATGTAACTCGAGACATACACCTGGATCAGGCTCATAGAAACAATGATTTTTATATCTACCAGAATTCCTTTGATTAAACCAAGTACTTCTGCAATCTTGTCCTTTGGCAGGTGAATAAAACCATAATGCATTAGTTGCTGGATGATAATATTCTCCTCTTAAAACTCTTTTAGCAAGTTCTTTTTCTTTAGTAGTTGCATTTCCACTATTAAATAGTGAACTATTTGTTCCAACAAAACCACCAGGATTTTGATATACAACGTCTGTTATACTTCTTATGTTTTTAAAATCAAGACAATTTGCAATAGCTCTGTTAACAATTACATTTCCTACCATAAGCATACCAAGTTCACCTTCAGCTAAAGCTTCTGCTCGCATAAGTCTTGCACATAATTCCAATTCTTTATCACTATATTTTATAAGCATAATATCACCACTATATTTTATTCAATATGTTTGTTTTTGCTTAGTTATTGTGCTACAATTAATGAGGAGATGAGAAAAATGGAAATACCTTTTAAGGCAGGAAATATTTTAATTCCTAAAAAGAATATAGACATGCATAAATGGAGTGTAGTTGCATGTGATCAATATACTTCTGAAAAAGATTATTGGGATGAAGTTGAAAGAATAGTTGGAGATAATCCTTCTACTTTAAACTTAACATTACCAGAAATATATTTAGAAGATAAAGATGTAAATGAAAGAATTGAAAGAATTAATTCTAATATGAAAAAAATGTTAGATGAAAATTTATTTGATGAATACAAAGATTCAATGATTTATGTTGAAAGAACACAAGATGATGGAAAAGTAAGAGAAGGTTTAATGGGAATAATTGATCTTGAGGCATATTCGTATGAAAAAGGCTCAACTACTTTAGTTAGAGCTACTGAAAAAACAGTAATTGAAAGAATACCACCAAGAATGAAAGTAAGAGAAAATGCATTAATTGAACTTCCTCATATAATGATTTTAATTGATGATGATAAAAAGGAAATAATTGAGAATTTAAAAAATAAAGTTAGTGAAAAAGATGTTGTTTATGACTTTGATTTAATGCAACGTGGTGGACATATCAAGGGATATTTATTAAATAATGAAATTATTAATGATATAACTAAAAAGTTAGAAACTTTAGCAGATAAAGAAAACTTTGAAAAGAAATATGGTGTAAAAGATAAAGGAATTTTATTGTTTGCAATGGGAGATGGAAACCATTCACTTGCAACTGCAAAAGCATGTTATGAAAAATTAAAAACTACTATGAGTGAAGAAGAATATTTAAAACATCCAGCAAGATATGCACTTGTAGAACTTGTAAATCTTCACAGTAGTGCATTAGAATTTGAAGCAATTCATAGAGTTGTATTTGATGTTGATGTTGATGATTTAGTAAGTAGTCTATATAAATATTATAATATTAATGAAGAAGGTAATGGTCAAAAATTTGAACTTATTACAAAAGATTTTGATAAAGTTTTATACATTGAAAATCCAAAATCAAATATAGCAGTTGGTTCTATTCAAATGTTTTTAGATGAATATTTGAGTGATCATAAGGGAAAAATTGATTATATTCATGGAGAAGATGTTACAAAGAATTTTGCAAAAGAAGAAAATAATGTTGGTATAATCTTTGATGCTATGAAAAAAGAAGAATTATTTAAAACTGTAATATTAGATGGCGCTCTTCCAAGAAAAACATTTTCAATGGGACATAGTTATGACAAACGTTTCTATTTAGAAGCAAGAAAAATTAAATAAGTGGTTATCCACTTTTTTCTTTGGACAAATTTGCTATTCACTATAAAAAAAATTTCATAGTTTATTAGTGTGAGGTGAATTAAATGTATCAAAGCAATTGTAGTTGCTATCAAGATGCAGTAAATAAAGTAAGATGTGCTAGAAAAAATAATTGCTGTTCAGGCGGAATAGTAGTAATTAATCCAACTGGACCAGTAACACCCGCTACTATAACAATAGGAACTACAACTACTGGAGAACCTGGAACACCAGCTATGGTTACAAATAGTGGAACTCCTACAAATGCAGTTCTTAATTTCACAATTCCACAGGGGATTGCTGGAGAAAGTCCAGAATTAGAAATTGGAACAGTAACAACTGGAGCACCAGGAAGTGAAGCCTCAGTAACTATAACTGAAGTTTAAATAATTTTAAATAAATAAGGAGGAATTTTATGAACGAAAGTTCAAAATATAGAATAGATTTTGTTATTCCACAAGGTCCAACAGGGCCAATAGGAGAAACTGGTCCAACTGGACCACAAGGTCTTCAAGGCGTAACTGGTCCAACAGGAGCCACAGGTGCACAAGGACTTCAAGGAGCCACTGGAGCCACAGGACCTGCACCTACATTAGAAATAGGAACTGTCACAACTGGTGAACCTGGAACACAAGCATCAGTAACAATTACACCAGTTGAATAGACTAGGAGTGATAATATAAATAATGGATATAAAATAAATTTTACTATACCTAGAGGTTCAACTGGACCTACTGGTCCACAAGGATTAAATGGTGCCACTGGGGCTACAGGGCCTGCAAATGGTCTTAATGCTTATGGTGGAAGATATAGTAATACAAGTCAAACAATGAGTTTATCTGTTGCATCACAAACACAAATACCACTTGCAAATACAATGCCAAATTTAAATACAACATATACAACACCAAATACTATTACAGTATCACAAGCAGGTACTTATGAAATTAACTATTACTTGAATTTATCAATGTCAGTTGCATCAACTTTAACAATAGCAGTTAGACAAAATGGAACTAATATTCCTGCAACGCAAATGTCAAGAAGCCTTTCAGCAAATGCTAATTCAATTTATAGTGGTTCAGTTATTGTTACATTAACTGCAGGAACAAATATAGATCTTGCAATGTCAGCATTAGTAGCATTAAATGTAACATTATCAAGTGGTGTAAATGCAACTCTTAGTGTTAAAAAATTAAATTAAAATAAATAGCATCAAATTTTTGATGCTATTTTGTATTCCTTAAAATATCTCTTGCAGCGATTAAACCAGTAGCAGCTGCTGTGACTATATTTCCTGCTTTCCCAGCGCCATCACCTATAAAATAGATATTATGATTTTCAAGTTTCATATTGTTATTTGTAACTATCTCATTACTAAAGAATTTTATTTCTGGACCATATAATAATGTTTCTCCATTATTTACACCAGGTATTATTTTATCAAGTGTTTCTAATCCTTCTAAAATATTTTTAATTATTCTATGAGGAAGAACTAGTGCAAGGTCACCTGCGACTACATCTTTAAGAGTTGGTTCTACAAATCCTTTGTTTATTCTATCCATCGTTGAACGTCTACCTGCTTTTAAATCTTTAAGTGATTGAACTATTGGTTTTCCATCTCCTAAAGTATTAGCTATTTTAGCAATACATTCACCATATTCTCTTGTATTAGTAACAGGTTCAGTCAAACTAACTTTTGAAATAAATGCAAAATTTGAATTATTAGATTTTATATTTTTAAGAGCATGCCCATTTACACAAATATATCCATAATAGTTCTCTTTTGTAACAAACCCTTCTGGATTAGTACAAAAAGTTCTTATTTGGTCATTATATGTATTAGTTTTAATAAATATAGTTGGATCATAAATTGTACTACAAATGCTTTTTAATATTTCTTTTCTTACTTCAACTCTAACTCCAATTTCAATACTTTGAGAAACATAGGGAATATTATATTTATCTGCAAGTTCTTGTACCCATTTAGCACCTGTTCTACCAGGAGCAACAACTACATATTTAGATTTAAAAGTTTTATTTTTATTATTTATCTTACAAATAACATTATATTCTTTTTCTTCATCTATATCTAAAACATCAGTATTTTCTAAAACGTCTACACCTTTATTTTTTAAATAATTAGTAAAGTTATCTATATATTCTGGTAATTTATCACTTCCTAAATGCTTTTGTTTAATAATTAATAAATTAGCGCCCACTTTAGCGATTTTTTCTTGAATTAATTTTGCTTCATCCATATTAGTAGGATATACATCACTATCCATACCAAATTTATTAAATATATTTTCTGTATCATCAATTATTTTATATGCTTCACTTATTGACATATATTTAAATAAATCTGATTTACCAAGTTTTGGAATAAAATTTAATTTACCATCTGAAAATGTTCCTGCTCCTCCGTAACCTGAAAGTATTCCACAAGGATTGCAATTTGCACATTTACCTGTTTTTTTCATCGGACAAGTTCTATGATTTGCAAATTTTCCTTTATCTATTAATAATATTTTTAAGTTAGGATTATTTTCAATAAGTTCATAAGCACTAAATAACCCAGCAGGACCAGCTCCTACTATAATACAATCATACATATTTTTTACCTCACTTTACCACTTTCTAATTGTAGCATACTAAATCATTAAAAAACATTATTTTATTTCATTAAAATTCATGATATAATTAATTAAATAGATACTAATTATAAGTGGGTGTGTATGAGGGTTTTAAGTTTATTTGATTGTGATTTAAATAGTGTAAAAGATAATTTAAGTGATGTTAAAAATCAAGGATTTGATGCGATACAGATAAGTCCTTTACAAAATACAAAAGATGATAACTCTAAAGAATGGTGGATGCTTTATCAACCAATAAATTTTAATTTGGGAAATAGAATTGGAAATGTTGATGATTTAAAAAGACTATGTGATGAAGCAAGTAAAAAACATTTATATATTATTGCTGATGCAGTTATAAATCATTTGGCAAGTACAGATAATAATGGAAGTCTAGTGCCTCATCCAAATTGCGATAAGGATTTACTCAATAATAAAGATGCTTGGAAGGAAAAAAAATATATCAAAGATTGGAATAATAGATATGAAGTAACTCATTATTGTATGGGCTTACCAGGACTTAATCCAAATAATAAAATTGTTCAAGAAAAAATAATAGATATGTTAAATAAATATATTGAATGTGGAGTATTAGGATTTAGATTTGATGCTGCAAAATCAATTTCATTGCCTGAAGAAGGTTGTGATTTTTTTCCAAATATAAGTTTTTCATTAAAAAAGTGGTTACCAATAATATATGGGGAAGTTTTATTTGCTGATAAGGAGTTAATAAGTAAGTATGCAAAATATATGAAGGTACTTACTAATAGTGATGCCTATAATAATGATGATATAATTAAATTTGTTGAAAATAAGGATAGCTATTTATCAAAAGATATGAATTTTACAAGATATACTCCTATATGGGAGATAAATAATTGGTATGAAAGTATTTGTGAATATTATCCTAATACATTATATTATGCAAGAAATTATAGTTATGAATGGCACGCGTGGAAAAGTAAAGAAATAAAAAATGCTAATTTAAAATTAGTTAAAAAATAATATAGTGTTATAATCAAATTTAAAGGGAAAATATATGAATAATGATTACATAAGAATAGCAAAAAAGCCAGGTATAAAAAATTGCGTAAGAATAAATAGAATAGAAGATATACCTGAGAGTTTAAAAGAAGTAATAAAAGTAGAAGATGGAGAGTTGCTTTTGAATTGTTTGGAAGGCAAACAAACAGCACCACTTGGTTCAGTAATTGCTTATGAAAAACTTGAAAGTGGAAAGATGAATGTATGGAACAAAAAGAATTATAAGGAAACTACTATAGAAGTGAATGGTGTATTTTATGAATTACCAAAAATAAATATGGCTTTACCTTTATTAGAAAAGCATAATAATAAATTAATTTCTTTATTGAAAGAAGATTTTAAAATACTAAAAGATGGAACATATCAATTAACTACAGATTGGGGAGTAATGACATGTGAACCTGGTAATGGATATTTAGTAATATATGGAACAAAAGATAATGGCCAGGTAGATGCAAACTTTTTAACAAAAGGTACACCATCATTTGAAAATTATTATATAGTAGATGAAAGAGGTCAAATACTTGAATCTTTAAGTGAATATGATAAAAAAATAACAGATAATAAAACTTTAAAATTAGTTAAAAAATAGTTAATTCTTCATATAATATATTGGTGATATATGAAGAATTTTATTTTAAAAATAATAAATAGTGTAGATGATGAAACATATAAATATAGTGAAGAAGAAATGATTAATGGTAAAGAAATGGCTATACTATGTTATATATTTCCAGTAATACCTTATTTTTTAAATAAGAAAAATAGTTTTGTTAAATATCATTCTGTAATTGGAATGAATCTTTTTGTAATAGTATTATTTTATTATATATTTTTTAAAATGATTATAAATATGGATTTGTTATTAATTAAAATTTTATTACCATTAATATGGTTATTTTTATTATTACTTTCATGTTTAGGAATATCTAACGTTTGTAATTTAAAAGCAAAAGAACTTCCTTTAGTAAATAAAATAAAAGTTTTTAAATAATGTAAATTTATTCTTTAAATATATAAAAAAGATTTGGATGTGATATAATTATTATGGTGAACTATATGCAAATGGTAGTAAAAGATGTAAATATAAATTATGTATATTATGATAATAAATCTAAAACAAGTTTAGTTTTTTTACATGGTTGGGGACAAAATATTGAAATGATGTTAGCTCTAGCTAAACCATTTTCTAAAAAATGTAATGTTTTAATTGTTGATCTTCCTGGTTTTGGTAAAAGTGATGAACCAAATACTGTTTGGTCAATTTATGATTATGCGGAAATGGTTAATAAATTTTGTAATAATTTAAAAATAAAAAATCCTATATTAATTGGTCATTCATTTGGAGGAAAAATATCTCTTGCATATGCGATAAAATATAAACCTAAAAAAATTGTTTTACTTGCTAGTCCTTTTAAAAAGAATATTAAAAAACCAACATTAAAAATGAAAATATATAAATTTGTTAAAAAATTTCCTGGACTTAATAAACTTGAAAATTTTGTTAAAAATCATGTAGGATCAACTGATTATAAAAATGCTAGTGAAATGATGAAAAAGATACTTGTAAATCATGTTAATTTAGATTTAAGTGATGAAGTATCTAAAATAAAATGTCCATCATTACTAATTTGGGGTACAAATGATACTGCTGTTTCTATAAATGATGCAGAAGAATTAGAAAAACTAATACCTAATGCTGGTCTTGTTAAATATGAAGGATGTACTCATTATGCATATTTAGAAAGATTGGATCAAACAATTAGAGTTATAAATAGTTTTATAGGAAGTGATGAAAAGTGAAATTATATTTTATATTAAGTTTATTACCAGCATTTTATTATTTAATATTTAAAAGTAAAAAAGCAATGCATATGTTACAACAAAACTGGTATAATGATGATAATAGATACTTTAAATGGATACTTGATAATCAAAGAAAAGTATTTATAACATTTGATTTATTATTTTGTTTATTATATTTTACTAAATTAATTAATAGTGAAACAACAATTATAATATTTATATTATTTTATTTAATTGTTTATTTCTTATACAAAAATAATATAAAACATGAACAATCTAAAAAACCTTTAGTTATAACTGCTAGAGTTAAAAGATTATATGTAACTACAATTATTCTATATTTAATAACAATTATACCATTTATAATAGATTTTGATGTAAGATTATTAAATATATATTATTGTTACATTGGTCTTACTATTTGGGTAAATTATTTGTATATAATGCTTGCTAATATAATAAATAAACCTATAGAAAAATTAGTATTTTTGTATTATAAAAGAAAAGCAACAAATAAACTTAATAGTATGATTGATTTAAAAAGAGTAGCTATTACTGGTAGTTATGGTAAAACTAGTACAAAAAATGCTTTAAATGATATATTAAATGTAAAATATAATTCTTTTGCGACACCTAAAAGTTTTAATACTATGCTAGGACTTATGAATGCAATTAACAATTATATGGATAAGTTTAATGATATATTCATTGCAGAAATGGGTGCTTTTAAAAATGGTGAAATAAAAGAAAAAGCAGAATTTATTAAACCAAAATATGCAATATTAACTGTAATTGGAGAAGCACATTTAGAAAGTTTTGGTAGTCGTGAAAATATTCAAAAAGGAAAGTTTGAATTAATTGATAGTTTACCAGATGATGGAGTAGCGGTATTAAATAAAGATGATAAATATCAAACTAGTTATAAGATTAAAAGTAAATGTAAGGTTATTTGGGTATCTTTAAAAGATAAAAGTGCTGATGTATATGCAAGTAACATAAAACTTTCAAGTGAGGGAACAAAGTTTACTTGTACTTTTAAAGGAAAAGAAAAATGTGTATTTGAAACTAAATTATTAGGGAATGCTAATGTTTATAATATATTAGAAGCTATCGCACTTGCTTATGAATTTGGAATGAAAACTGATGAAATTAAAATTGGTGTTAAAAGAATAAATACTATTGAACATAGACTTGAACTTAAGAAAATGGATAATATAACAATAATAGATGATGCCTATAATTCTAATCCAGTTGGTTCTAAAATGGCAGTTGATGTTTTAGGACTTATGAAAGGTAAAAAGATAATTGTAACTCCAGGTATGATAGAACTAGGTGATAAAATGTATGAATATAATATGGAATTTGGTAGATCTATAGCCAAAGTATGTGATGAAGTTATTCTTGTCGGAAAAGAACAAACAAAGCCAATATTAGATGGACTAAAAAAAGAAAAATATAATGAAAAAAATATTTATATATTAAATGATGTTAAAGAAGCATTTCCTTTAATGAGAAAGCTTTCAGATAAAAATACATTTGTTTTACTTGAGAATGATTTACCTGATATATTTAATGAGGAGTAGTTATGAAAATTAAAGTATTAGTAATTTTTGGTGGAGAATCAGTTGAACATGAAGTAAGTATTATTTCTGCTTTGCAAGCAATAAATAATATTGATAGAAACAAATATGAAGTAATTCCTTTATATATTTCTAAAGATAAAATATGGTATACAGGAAATATGCTAGATGAAATGGAATTTTATAAAGATCTTGATAATAATTTAAAATTTGCTACTAAAGTAGTTCTTTATAAAAAAGGAAAGTCATTTTATTTAAAAAAGCTTGATGGTCTATTAAATAAAGATTTAACTGAGGTTGATGTTGTATTGCCAGTTGTTCATGGAAGTGGAATAGAAGATGGAACACTTTCGGGATATTTGGAAACTATTGGTATTCCTTATGCTGGCTCTAAAGTATTAGGAAGTGCTCTTGGACAAGATAAAGTAGTTATGAAACAAATTTTAAAAGGTGAAAATATTCCTATAGTTGATTATACATATTTTTATGATTTTGAATATTTAGAAAATGAAAGTTTAATACTTAAAAATATTAAAAGTATAGGTTATCCTGTAGTGGTTAAACCTGCAACTTTAGGTAGTAGTATTGGTATAAACTTTGTTAAAAGCGAAAAAGAAATCAAAAATGCGATAGGCGAAGCAATTAAATATGATAATAAAATTGTAGTAGAAAAGGCAGTTTCAAATTTAATAGAAGTAAATGCTAGTGTTATTGGAAATAATGAATATCAAAAAGTATCTGTGTTAGAAGAAGTAGCTGGTCTTGATGAAATACTTAGTTTTACTGACAAATATTTAGGTAATTCTAAAACAAAAGGTTCATCAAAAGGAATGGTATCAACTAGTAGAATAATACCTGCAAGAATTAGTGAAAAACTTACAAGTGAAATAAAAGAGGCTTCTAAAAAAGTATTTAAATTATTAAATTTAAGTGGAGTTTGTAGAATAGATTATTTGATTGATAAAAAAACACATAAATATTATGTGAATGAACCAAATACATGCCCTGGTAGTTTATCATTCTATTTATGGAAAGAAGAAGGTTTAAGTTATAAAGAAATGTTAGATGAAATAATTACTCTAGCTATTAAAGACTATAAAAACAAAAGTAAAAAAGTAAAATCATTTGAAAGTAATATTTTAAAAGGATTTAATGGAAGTAAAGGTAGCAAAGGACTTAAGGGATTAAAATCTTAGTTCTTTTTATTTGTTATAAATATATTCAATAATACCTTTATTATTTCCAAGTAAATCATTTATTTCTAAAATATATTTAACTCTTTTAGCAACACCTATATTTCCATCTATTATAACTGCATCTTTAAAATATGATTGTATTTTATCTTTAATTAAAGGATAATGTGTACAACCAAGTACTATTGAATCTATATTTTTATCTTTATAAGGTGTTAAATATTCATTTAATAATGAGTCTATTTTAATATTATCATTTTTTTCAATAGCATTAGCTAAATATTCGCATGGTAAGAGATAAATATTTTGATTACTTTTTTTATTATTTTCTACTAGTTCTTGTGTTCTTTCAGATTTAATAGTACCTGGAGTTGCAAGTACTAAAGTATTTTTATAATTATTATCACTTGCAACTTTAATTGCAGGTTCTGTACCAATAAAAGGTATGTTTCTATAATTTTCTCTTAATTTTGTTATACATTTAGTAGTAGCAGTATTACAAGCAATTACAATTAATTTAACTTCTTTTTTTATAAAAAAATCTACTATGTTTTTTACTATTTCATATAATTCTTCATCAGATTTATTTCCATATGGATTATTTTTAGTATCAGCATAATAAATAAAATCTTCATTTGGAAGAAGTTTTCTAATTTCATTTAGTGTTGTTGTACCACCAATGCCTGAATCTAAAATACCAATTTTATTATTTCTATTTGTCATCTTATTAAATATTATAGCATATTTTCTAATTTAATGATAAAATTATATAGAATGAATATATTTAATTGGGAGTTGTTATGAATAGTTTAATTGATTGGTTTATAAATTTATTTAGTGGACTTACTGCTTTAAAATATGGCAAAGAGTTAATTGTTTTTATTATTTCTCTTATGCCTATACTTGAGCTTCGTGGTGGTTTAATTGCCGCATCTCTTCTTAATGTTAAGCCCGTAGTTGGTTATATCGTTTCAATGATAGGAAATATTTTACCTGTACCAATTATATTGCTTTTTATAAATAAAGTGCTTGAATGGATGGGTAATTCTAAAATTAAATGGATGAGAAATTTATCTAAGTGGTTAGATAAAAAAGCAAGAAAAAATAAATCTAAAATTGAAAGATATGGTTATTTAGGACTTGTTTTATTTGTTGGAATTCCACTTCCTGGAACTGGTGCATGGACAGGTTGTCTTGCAGCTTCTGTACTTGGAATGGATAGAAAGAAATCTTTTATAGCAGTAATGCTTGGAATAATTATGGCAAGTATAATTATGATGATATTATCATATGGTATACTTGGAAATTTAATAAATTAAAAATTAACTATTTATTTAGTTAATTTTTTTAATGCTAATTGATAATCATAATTTCTTTCAATTTCAGGTCTTTGCATCCACCAATATTGATAATCATAATTAATTGATTTTACAAATTTTTCTTTTTTTGAATTAGGTAGTAGCATCCAATCAACATCTACACACCACCAAAAATCATTTTTTGAATTTTGGAACATCTCTTTATTATCATTAATATTTTTTATACTTTCAACTTTTTCATAATCATAAAACAATATTAATTCATCATTATTTAAAAAAACTCCAGTATTGTGAAAACCATAATTTTCAAAATTATAAAGTATTCTTTTGTATGATTTTAGAACTGAATCAGTTCTTAGTTCCATTTCACTCATATAGTCTAAATTTACAAGACCAGTTCTTCCAAATAATTGTTTTCCTTCCTCTTTAAAATTTCCAGTTTGAATAAATTTCATAAATACCTCCCTAAATCTATTTCAACTTTTCAAAAACATTTTTAAGTTCATCATGTATAACCAATGTTGCAAAGGCATCATAATCTGTTTTGTCTCTATTAATAATTACTAAATTTTTTCCTTTAAATAATCTAATCATACCACTTGCTGGATAAACTGTTAGTGATGAACCAGCAACTATTAATGTATCTGAGTGTTCAATATCATAAAGTGCATTTTCATAATCAAATGTTGGTAATGCTTCACCATATAAAACAACATCTGGTTTTATAATGCCACCGCAAGAGCATATTGGTACATCTACACTATTAAAAACATATTTTGCATCATAGAATTTATTACATTTTATACAATGGTTTTTGTATATCGTACCATGTAATTCATATACTTTTTTATTACCTGCTTTTGTATGAAGACCATCAATATTTTGAGTAACAATTGCTTTTAACTTTCCTTGCTTTTCTAAATTATAGAAATACTTGTGTACAATATTCGGTTCAATATTTAAAGCATTAAGTTTATCTTTATAAAACTTATAAAATTCTTTTGTATTTGCATAAAAAAAGCTATTACTTAATATTTGTTCAGGTGGATATTTATATTTCATATTATAAAGTCCATTTTTACTTCTAAAATCTTTTATTCCAGATAATGTTGATATTCCAGCACCACTAAAGAATACAATATTTTTAGATTCATTAATTATTTTTTGTAATATTTCTATCTTTTGCATAACATCATTATAGCATTTTTTAAAGTGGTATGCTATAATTTGTGTGTATTTGAGGGAAAAATATGAAGAAATTAAAGATATTATTTGAAGATAAATATTTAATTGCTGTTTATAAAGAACATGGTTTACCAACAATTAAAAGTGAAAAATATCAAAACAGTTTATATAGTGAAGTTTTTGATTATTTACATAAAAAAAATCAAAAAGTGTTTGTAGTACATAGGCTTGACAAAGATACTAGTGGTATAGTTTTATTTGCTAAAAGTGAAAATATTAAAGATGCAATGCAAAGATTTTGGGATAATGTTGATAGAACCTACATAGCGCTTGTTCATGGAAATACAAAAGAGAGTGGGGTAATCAAATCATATTTAAAAGAAACAAAAACATTGCTTACTTATAGTACTAATGATAAAAGTGGAAAATATGCAGAAACTGAATATAAAAAAATAGATAGTAATAAACAATATAGTTTGCTTGAAATAAAAATAAAAACTGGAAGAAAAAATCAAATTAGAGTACATATGAAAGATAACAACACCCCTATACTTGGAGATAAGAAATATGGTAAAAAAGATGGATTTAGAAAAATGATGTTACTTGCTAAAAGACTTGAATTTATTCATCCGATTACACATGAAAAGATAACTATTGATTTAGATATACCTAATGATTATTTTAAACAAATAAAAAGTTGATTAATTTCAACTTTTATTTTTTTGCTGCAAGGCCACCATTTCTAGTGACTAGTCCTTTTGGTCTCTTATATCTTGAATTTTTTTCAAATATTTTGGTAACTATTTCTCTTTGAATTTTTGCTCTTTCTGACCAAGCATGAGAAGTAGTGTTATATGTTTTTTTAGTTAATTTATCATATCCATACCATATTGCGATACTGTAGTCTGGACTGAATGTTACTGTCCATGCATCCTGTACTACTCTTTTAGATAAATGTAATTTTTTTAAATATTTATCATCATAACTACTTGTTCCTGTTTTTGCAGATACATCAGTGCCTTTGACTTTACAAGCTGACTTAGTTGCTTTTTTAAGCATTGTAGCTATCATATACGCTGTAGTAGGCTTCATTGCTTTTTTCTTTTCAAAATCAAATTCACGAATTATTTCATCTTCACCATTTTTGTAAACAATTTTTGTAATTGAATGTGGCTCTGTAAAATATCCACCATTTCCAAAAGCAGTATAGGCACCAGCAAGTTCAACTGGAGAAACACCTCTAAATGCACCTATTGAATGTGCTTCATGTATATATTTTGATTTGCCTAAATATTCTGGAGTTATTCCAAGCCCAGTAACAAATTTATTAATTTTAGAATTTTTTACCGCTTGAAATGCCTGTAATGCACAAGTATTTCTTGAACGAACTAAGCATTGTTCTAATGTAAGCATTCCTTGGTATCTTCCATCAACATTATGCATAATACCGGCATTTGTATATTTTACAGGTTTATCTTCTATCATAGTGTGCGTTCCCCAGTTGTTAAATTCAATAACTGGACCATAATCAAAAATTGGTTTAGCTGCACTACCGGGATGTCTTTTAATTTGTGTGGCATAATTTAATGACAATTCACTTTTTTTATTCCTACCAGCACCAACTGCAATAATCGCTCCAGTATCATTATCAATAACACCAATTCCAACTTGTACCTTACTATCTTTAAACTTATGTTTATTATAAAAATTATTAATTACATCTTGTTTGCTTTTTACCATAGTTGAATAAATATCCATTGATACTTCATAAGGATTATCACCAGTTCTATCAATGACTTCTTGAACAACTGTATCAATAAAACCTTGATATTTATTAATTTGTGAATTTTGCTTTTTGATTATATTTTCTACTTGTACTCTTTTTGCTTTATCAGCAATATTTTCATCTATATAACCATGTCTTAACATTAGATTAATAACTTCATTTTTTCTTACATTAGTTTTATCTGGATTAACATATGGATCATAATCTCCTGGTGCTTGAAACATTCCAGCAATCATAGCTGCTTCAACTAAATTTAAATCTTTTACATCTTTTCCAAAATATGTTTGGCTGGCCATTTGTACTCCGTATGATCCTGCCCCTAAATAAGGGGAATTAACATAAAATTCCATTATTTCTTCTTTTGAATAATCTTGCTCAATTTTAAAAATTGATAAATATATATCTGAAAACTTTCTGATAATTCCATCTATTCCTGAACTTTCTGTAGAAGTAAAAGTATTTTTTGAAAGTTGCATTGTTAAAGTAGATGCACCACCTTCATTTACTCCTTTTAAATATCCAACACCGGCTTTTAAAAATCTATATATATCTAGTCCTTTATGTTCAAAAAATCTTGAGTCTTCAGTAGCTATTATCGCATCAACTAATACTTGTGGTAATTCCTCATAAGTTATTAATTCTCTTTTTTCATTACCAATAGTAGTAATTAATTCACCTTTTGAATCATAAATATTTGAAGATTCTTTTTTATATAAAAGTTCTTGCTTAAATTCAGGCGCATTTAAATATATGTATGTTGAAAAACCAAAGAAAACTAAAACACCTATTATTAAAATAGTAATGAATAAAACACTTGATTTATATAGTATTCTAAAATTATGCTTTTTTTGCTTTCCCTGATATTTTTTCATTTTTAAACCTCAACCAATTAATTATTATATTACAAATATAGTATTAACGGAATACTTAAATTTATAATTTTTTGTGAAATTTTTAAAATATGTTATAATTATAATATATTATATTAAAAGGAACTGATAATTATGAAGAAATGTGTTGTTATTTATAATCCAAATAGTGGAAAGTTAAGTAATAGAAATGATGTTAAGAAGTTATATCAAATACTTGAAAATTATGGTTATGAAACTGAAATGATATATACAGAATATGCTGGTCATGCTAAAGAAATAACTAAAAAATTAAAAAAAGTTGATTTACTTTTGTGTGCTGGTGGAGATGGAACATTAAATGAAGTAATATCAGGAAACATTGAAAGAAAAGATCATCTTTTACTTGGCCATTTACCTCTTGGTAGTGTTAATGATGTTGCCCATATGTATGGAATGAGTAACAATACTGAAAAAAATTTAACAATGTTACTTAATGGAGTTACTAAAAATATAGATGTTTGTTTACTTAACGGAAGACCATTTGTATATGTTGCATGTTTAGGCGCATTTGTTGATATATCTTATGCAACACCAAGAAAATTAAAAGAAAAATATGGAAGATTTGCGTATGTACTTTATGGTATTAAACAATTAAAACAAAAATTAAAATTCTTTAATGTTAAATATACTGTAGATGGAAAAACTTATGAAGATAAATTTTCATTTATATTTATAACTAATTCTAATAGAGTTGGTGGAGTTAATAATATTTATGATGATATAAAACTAGATGATAATAAATTCGAAGTTCTATTATGTGATATTAAAAATAAATGGGATATTTTAAAAGCATTATATCACTTAAAAAGAAAAGATTTAGATAAAGTTAAAATGTTTAAATATATTAAAACAAATAAAATAAAATTTGAATTTGATGAAGTTCCACCATCTTGGTGTACTGATGGGGAGGAAATTAAACACAATAGAAAAGATTTTGAAATTACAATTAATAAAGATAATTATATGGTACTTCCTACTAAAAACATTGATAAATTGTTTGAAAAGGATTCTGAATAAATAAAATTATAATAAGGCGGGGAAAATATGGAAGTTGAAATTAGATATTATTATTCAAAAGAGAGTAAAGATGATATTATTGATTATCTTAGAAAATTTAAAAATTTAAATTATAAAGGAAGATTTTATGAGTGTACTGATCAATATAATCATCCAATGAAAGAATTTGATTTTTATGATAAAAAGATTGATGGACGTTTTAGAGTGAGAAAGACTGAAGGAAAAAATGTATCTAAATGTATGATAACATGGAAAAGAAGATTAGATGATAATAATAGTTTAATACATAAAGAGGAAGAAATAGAAATATCCATAAACCCTAGCGAATATGAGAATTTGTGCTTATTATTAGAAAATGTTTTGCATTTAAACATTGTTGAAAGTTATGAAAGATATCGTTCAATATTTAGTAATGATGATGTTGAAATAGTAGTAGATGAATATCCATTTGGTATATGTGTTGAAATAGAGTGTAAAAGTAAAAATAAAGATGCTGAAGATGTTATTAAATATTGGCTAAATGAGCTTAAATTTAAAATTGAAGATGCTTATAAATTGTCATGGGATGATAAATATGAAGAATTGTGTTTAGAACAAAATAAACATGTTGAAAAAATTGTTCGATTTAATAAAGAAATGCCACAAGTAACTAATAAATTTATTATTTAAAAATATTTTTTACATAAAAAGTGTTAACTAATAAATTATTTTATTTTAAATAATTTATTTTAGTTTATAATAAAAATGTAGGAGTATAAGTTATGGAAATATTAAAATCAATTTGTTTACTAATGCTTGGTTTTATACTTTTAATAAAAGCATCAGATATATTTGTAGATGCAGTTAGTTCAATTGCAACTAATTTTAAAATGTCTAAAATGATGATTGCTCTTACAGTAGCAGCTTTTGGAACGTGTGCTCCAGAACTTGCTATTTCATTTAATAGTATGAGTAGTGGAGCAGGTGATATTGCTCTTGCAAATGTTCTAGGAAGTAATGTTATTAACATATTGCTAGTTATTGGCCTTGCAGCATTTGTAGCACCTATTAAAGTGAAAACTGATGTTGTAAAAAAAGAATTACCAATTTTACTTTCAGTTACATCAGTATTTGCGCTTGCGGTTGCATCACATTATTTAATGCCTATGCCAGACATGTTTGTATTAAATAGGTTTGATGGAATATTATTTCTGTTATTATTTATATTATTTATTGTATACATAATTTCTGTTGTAAGAGCAAAAAAGGGAATATTAGAAACATCAAAGCCAAAATATTCAATAGTTAAATCAGTAATATTGACATTAGTATGTACAATAGTTATAGTTGTTGCTAGCGATTTAGTTGTTGATAATGCAAGAATACTTGCAGAAGGTTTAAATGTAAGCACAAAATTAATTACAATGACTTTAGTTGTAATTGGTACATCTTTACCTGAAATGACTATGACCGTAGTTGCATCTAAAAAAGGTGAATTTGATATAGCACTTGGAAATATAATTGGTACAAATATATTTAATATTGGTGTTGTCTTAGGTTTACCACTTATTATATTTGGTGGATTTACATCAACTGGTTTTAATTTAATAGATATTTTAGCTGTTTTAATTGCTGCATTTGTTTTGTATTTATTTGCAAAAAATGATAAAGTGTTATCAAGAACAGAGGGAATAGTAATGTTACTTATATTTATTGCTTACTATGCTTATATAATATTAATTTAAAAACTATTGAAAAACAGTAAAAAATGTGTTAATATCTATGCATAGCGAAGAAAAAGAATAGTAAAATATTATTATTTTAAAGAGAGTTAATGTATGGTGTGAATTAACAAATAAAGTATTTGAAGAAACTTTGGAGCTAAATAATGTATACAAGTTATTTCGTTAATCGCGTTAAGATTTTGAGGTAATAATTATATTACAAATAAAGGTGGTAACACGAGCAATTCGTCCTTTGGGATTAGTTGCTTTTTATTTTAGAAGGGAATGATTAAGATGAATTATGAAGATTTAGCAAATTTACTTTATCCAGATGTTACAACTACAATTGAGGATTTAGAAAAAAAATATCCTAAAAGAAATTTAAAAGAAGGCGCAGAAGTAACACGTTTTGCTCCATCACCTACAGGAAGATTACATATGGGTGGTTTATATGCTACTTTTATTCCTGAAGTTATGGCTGTTCAAACTGATGGTGTATTTATTTTAAGAATTGAAGATACTGATGCTAAAAGAGCTATCGAAAATGGAACAGAATTAATAATTCAAGATTTAGAAGCATACGGCTATAAAATTAGTGAAGATCCAATTCAAGGTGGTGAATATGGTCCATATGTTCAAACAGAAAGATTAAATATATATCATACTGTTGCTAAATATCTTGTTTCTATAGGAAGAGCTTATCCTTGCTTTTGTTCAGAAGATGATTTAAATAATATGAGAGAACATCAAGAGCATAAAAAAGAAAGAATAGGATATTATGGAAAATATGCAAAATGTAGAAATCTTACATATGATGAAGTAAAAGCGCATATAGAAAATGGTGATAAGTGGGTTTTAAGATTAAAATCACTTGGTGACTTTGAAAAGAAAATAATATTTAAAGATTTAGTAAAAGGAACACTTGAACTTCCAGAAAATGATATAGATCAAGTATTAATAAAATCAGATGGAATACCACCATATGCATTTGCGCATGTATGTGATGATCATTTTATGAGAGTAACAACTGTCACTAGAGATGATTCTTATATATCATCAGTACCATATCATTTAGAACTTTGGAATGCTTGTGGATTTGTTCCACCTAAATTTGCTCATTTACTTCCAATTAACGTAAAAGACGGAAATACAATAAGAAAGATAAGTAAAAGAAAAGACCCTGAAGCTGCGGTTGCATTTTACACTGAAAGAGGACTTCCTAATGAAGCGGTTAAATATTATTTTGCAACACTTATGAATACTAATTTTGAAGGATGGTTACTTCAAAATCCAGATAAATCATATAGGGATTTTACATTTACATTTGACAAAATGAGTAAAAGTGGACCATTATTTGACTTAGAAAAAATAAATAATATATCAAAGAATTATTTATCAAGATTAAGTGCTAAAGAAGTATATGATAATTTACTTACTTGGGCTAAAGAATATGATAAAGATTTTGCTAATTTAATTGAAAAATATAAAGATTATACAACTGCTATATTAAATATTGAAAGGGAACAAAAGAAACCTAGAAAAGATTTTGCAAGTTATTCTGAAATAAAACCTAATATTTGGTATATGTATAATGAATTATTTAAAGATGTAAACTATGAATGGCAAGCTATTACAGATAAAGAAGAAATAAAAGCAATATTGAATGATTATATTGATAATTATTATGATATTAATGATGATAAAGATACTTGGTTTAATAAAATAAAAGATTTATCAGAAAAACATGGATATTGTCCAAATGTAAAAGAATATAAAGAAAATCCAGATAATTATAAAGGTAGCGTTGTAGATATAAGTACTATTATTAGAGTTAGTCTTACATCAAAATATATGACTCCTGATTTATATGAAATAATGAAATTGCTTGGAATTGAAAACATTAAAAATAGAATTAATAATTTTTAAAAGCCTTAATTGGCTTTTTTCTTTTGTAATGTTTTTCAAATTGTAAAAAAGAATACTATGTAATTTTTTTCATATCATTAAGTAAAATTAATAATTTAAATGCCATCAACTATAACAAAACATTTTTATATACATTTTTACATACTTATGTATAAAAACTCATATATCCTTGCATTATACTTTTAAATAAAATATAATTATTTTAGATAGTGAGGAAGTTATATGAAAAGAAAATTTGGAGATAGAAAAGATGGAAAGAAAGTAAGAGATTTAGATGGAATGCATAATATTATGTTAGAACTTATGCCTAATAGGTGTGATTCTGATGTGTATATGAATGTTAAAATAGATGTAACTGCTTTAGTTAAGTATGTTGAAAAATATAAAAAAGAACATCCTGATAATAAAATAACATTTTTTCATGCATTTACAACTGCTCTTGGAAAAACAATATATAATAGGCCTCTTATGAATAGATTTGTTTGTAATAAAACATTTTATGATAGAGATGATGTCGTTTTTGCATTTGTTATGAAAGTGCAATTTAATGATAAAGCTGAAGAAATGATGGTAAGTATTAAAATAGATCCAGAAGATAATATATTTACTATTAGAGATAAAATTGCAGCTAGAGTAGAAAAAAATAGAAATGATAATGTAGAAACTGATGATAAAAGAAGTGGAACTAATAATATAGTTGATGTTGTTGGACATATGCCTCATTTTTTAAGAACACCAATAGTTGGATTCTTAAAGTGTTTAGACAGGCATGGAAAATTACCAAAAGATATTACAGAAGATAATATTTATTACAGTACTGCAATATTATCAAACTTAGGTAATTTAGGTATTGGTTCTATATATCATCATTTAACTGATTTTGGTACTAGTTCAATACTAGCAACTATGGGAAAAATACATAAAGAAACAATTGTTGATAAAAATGGTAAAACTAAAATAATAGATGTGTGTGATTTTGGAGTTAATATTGATGAGAGAATAGCTGATGGATTCTATTTTGCTAAATCATTAAAATTACTTGAATATATACTAGCAAATCCAAAATTATTAGAGGGAAGAGCAGATGAAAAAATCGAATATAGAGAAGATTAATGAAAAAGAGGAAAAAAGATTATTAAAAGAGGAAAATAAAAAGAAAAAAGAAGAATTAAAAAGAGAAAAGAAATTATTAAAAGAACAAGAAACTGAAAAGAAAAAACAGGAAAAACTTAAAAGAAAAGAAGAAAAAGAAATAGTAAAATTAAAGAAAAAAGGTATTATACCAACTCCATATACTAAATATTATCCTGAAAATGTTAAATTTAAATTAGATTATCCTAAAGGAACTATGGTAGGCTATTTACTTGAAAGCGTAGCAAGATATCCTGATTTAGTAGCAATTGAGTATTATGGAAGAACATACAAATATAGAGAATTCTATGAAATGATTAGAAATACTGCTAAATCACTTAGGGCACAAGGTGTTAAAGAAGGTGATAAAATTGCAATATGCATGCCTAACACACCTCAAGCTGTAATGATGTTTTATGCTACAAATATGGTTGGTGGTATTGCTGTTTTAATACATCCTCTATCTGCAGAAAATGAAATAGAAGATTATATAAATGAAAGTGGTGCTAAATTCTTATTAACACTAGATTTAGTGTATGATAAAGTACATAATATTATAGATAAAACTGGAATTAATAAAGTAGTAGTTGCATCAGTTGGTGAAAGCCTTAAAAATATAAAGAAGTTCTTATACAAATTTAAAAGTAGAGGAAGTATTCCTAAGATAGAACTTACTGATGATATTATGACCTGGAAAGAATTTTTAAATTATGGTTATGACTATGAAGGCGAAATAGCATGCCTTAAAACTGGAGATGATCCTGCAGTTATATTATATAGTGGCGGAACTAGTGGAAAACCAAAAGGTATACTTTTATCAAATTATAATTTTAATTCACTTGCTCTTAATTGTCATTTAATGATTGAACAATCAGGACCTGGTGAATCTATTTTAGCATTACTTCCAATATTTCATGGATTTGGTCTTGGAGTATGTATTCATACAACACTTGGATGTGGCATGAGAGTTGTACTTGTTCCAAATTTTTCACCAAAAGAATTTGCAAAATTATTAAGTAAACATAAAATATCAATAGTTTGTGCAGTTCCCTCACTTTATGAATCTATGACTAAAATGAAATTAGGTAAAAAAGATTTAGCTCATTTTAAATGTGCGATTAGTGGTGGAGACTTTATGTCAAAAGACTTAAAGAAAAAAGTTGATGAATATTTTCATGAACACGGAAGCAGTGCAGAAGTTAGAGTGGGATATGGACTTACAGAAGCAAGTGCTGCAATTTGCGCAACTCCAACTGGAAATTATAAAGAAGGATCAATTGGTATTCCTTTTCCAGGAACATATGTAAAGATAGTACGTGTTGGAACACATGATGAAGTACCGTATGGAGTAGATGGTGAAATTTGTATAAGCGGGCCTACAGTAATGTTAGGGTACTTAAATAATTTAGAAGAGACAATTCAAACATTACAAAAACATGATGATGGAAAAATTTGGCTACATACAGGAGATATTGGTTCAATGGATAAAGAAGGATATATTTTCTTTAAACAAAGGGTTAAAAGAATAATTATTTCAAATGGTTACAATTTGTATCCAACACATATTGAATCAATAATTAATTCACATCCATATGTATTTACAAGTACTGTAATAGGTATTCCACATCCTAAAAAAGTTCAAGTTGCTAAAGCATTTATTGTACTTAATGATGGAATTAAAGCAAGTAAAGATGTTGAAAGAAGTATAAAAGAACATTGTGAAAAAAATCTTGCAAGATATTCACTTCCATATGTATATGAATTTAGAGATTCTCTTCCTAAAACATTAGTAGGAAAAGTTGCATATAAAAAACTTATGGATGAAGAGGAAAATAAATAATGAATGAATTGGAAAAGTGGTATAAGGTGTATGCTCTATATAAAGATACACCATTTATAGGTTTTATTGAAGAATACTTTGAAGAATTATTTGAACAGTCTGCTTATGTTTGTAAAGAATTATCTAATTTTAAAAATGAGGAATCATATAATGAATATTTTACTTTAGAAGATACGCTTGAACTCAGTAGTAATTTTTTAAGTACAATTGACAAGTGGTATCCTAAATACTTAAATGAAGGATTAAATAATGGTGCAATAGATATATATGACAAAAATGATGATTATAATATATATGAAAGTAAAAATAATGGTGCATATTTTGTTAAAGAAAAAACTAGAAATGAAGACAAAATACATTATTTTAAAACTATATCATTGCCTTTAGAACATAATATTGATGATGTGTATGCTTTAGTACATGAATTGTTTCATTCAGTAAATTCAAATATAACATATGATTCTAATGATTTTAGAGTATTAACTGAAAGTGTTTCAATAACATATGAATTTATATTATATGATTATTTAAAGCAAAATAATATATGCTCTGTAGATAATATAAAACCAATAGAATTTAGAATATATGATTTGTTAAAAAAAGCAAATAAACTATCAAAAGGATTAAATATATTTAAAAAAGTTAAGGAAAATATAAATGAATTAAAAAATGTTAATATTGGATATATTCTTCCTAAAAAAGATGAAACAGAAGAAGAAAAATTAGAAAGAGAAAGAAAAATAAAATTAGAAAAAGAAAAAATATTTGAAAATTTTTATGATTTAAGAAAAACACTTGAGTATTATCTTGGAACATTAATTGCTATTGTAAATTTCAAAAGATATAAAGATAGTAAACTTGATATAAAAACAATTGAAGAATATAATCATTCATTAAAATATAATGAAGAACTAGAAAGTTTAAATATATTATTTGATAAATTTCCATCTATAGAAGAAGTAAAAGAAGCAATGGATTATATTTTAAATGAAATAAATAATTCTAGAACAATTAAAATTAGATAAGTTTATATTATTAACGAATGTATAAAGAAATTCCCTAATAAGGAATTTCTTTATATTTAATTTTATATAAAAATAAATAAATTATATTTCAAAAATAATACATATGTGTTAAAATATTTAATAGATAAGAGAGGTAACTATCGTGGGAAAAATAATATCATTAGTAAATCAAAAAGGTGGAGTAGGTAAGACAACAACTAGTATTAATTTATCAAGTTCATTAGGGCATTTTGATAAAAAAGTTTTACTAATTGACTTAGATCCACAAAGTAATACAACAATTGGTCTTGGAGTAGATCCAGGAAAAGTTAAAAGAAGTATATATGATGTAATTATGGATGATTGTGATATAAGTGAAGCAATAATAAAAACACCATTTAAAAATTTAAGCGTTATTCCTGCATTAATAGATTTAGCAGGTGCAGATATAGAACTTATTCAAATAAGCATTCAAGATAAAAATTTTGTAATAACAGAGCAATTAAAGAAACAACTTGTTAAAATTAAAGATAGGTATGATTATATTTTAATAGATTGTCCACCAAACTTAGGAGTTCTTACTACAAATGCTTTAGCAGCATCTGATTCAGTATTAATACCAATACAATGTGAGTATTATTCACTTGAAGCAGTAAAACAGTTATTAAGTACAATTAGAAATATTCAACAAAGAATTAATTCTAATTTAAGTATAGAAGGTGTTCTTTTAACAATGTTGGATGGAAGAACTTTAATAGGCTTAGATGTAGTTGAGGAAGTAAGAAAATTCTTTAATGAAATTGTATTTAGTACAATTATACCTAGACTTGTTAAATTAGTAGAAGCACCATCTCATGGAAAACCAATCATCGAATATGATCCAAAGAGCAAAGGTGCACTTGCATATTTAAATTTAGCAAAAGAAGTAATTGATAGGAATGCATTAAGAAAGGGTGAAAATAATGGAAAATAATAGAAGAAAAGCTTTAGGACGTGGTCTTGAACAACTATTTAGTAATGAATCTTTATATGTAAATCCAATTGATGAAGTAGTAGAAAATGCAAAAGAAGATGATGTTGTTGAAGTAAAGTTATCTGAACTTAGAAGTAATCCATATCAACCTAGACAAACTTTTGATCAAGAAAAATTGATTGAACTTGCAGATTCCATAAAAGAATTTGGAGTTTTAGAGCCAATAATAGTTAAAAAAAGTATTAAAGGTTATGAAATAGTAGCAGGTGAAAGAAGAAAGAAAGCTAGTGAACTTGCTGGACTTGAAACAATACCTGCGATTATTAAAGATTTTTCTGATGAAGAAATGATGCAAATAGCATTACTTGAAAATATTCAAAGAGAAGATTTAACTGCGATAGAAGAAGCTGAAGCATATTCAAATTTATTAAAAGCATTAAATGTTACACAAGAAGAACTTGGCAAAAAAATAGGTAAAAGTAGAAGTTATATTACAAATATGTTAGGGCTTTTAAGATTACCTGAAAGTGTTAAAAACGATATATTAAACGGAAATATTTCTACTGGACATGCTAAAATATTAAGTAAACTTGAAGATAGTGAACAAATACTTTCTTTAGTAGAAAAAATTAAGAAAGATAATATTTCTGTAAGAGAGCTTGAATCTTTAGTAAATAATCCAGAATACAAAAGAAAAAATGAAATAGTTAAAATAAAAACTGTTAACAAATATAACTATGTTGAAGATATTTTTACTGATTTAGTTGGGAATAAAGTTAAAATTAAAAATAATAAAATAGTTATTCCATTTGATAGTGAAAAAGACTTAGAAAGAATATTGGAAATATTAAATATTGAAGTGAAAGTTGATTAATATGAATAAAGAGTATAAAATAGGTAGTAAAGTTATTATGAAAAAGCCACATCCATGTGGAACTAACCTTTGGGAAATAACTAGAATTGGTGTTGACATAAAAATAAAATGTGTTAAATGTGGTAGAGACATAATGATGGATAGAATGGAGTTTAATAAAAAACTTAAGAAAGTAGAGGAGTATTAATGTTTAAGAAAAAAATAAAACTTAGTCCTATTATGATGTTTATTATATTAACATTTATAACAATAATACTAAGTGGTGTTTTACACTTGTTTAATGTTCAATCAGAATATACTACAGTAAATAAAGTTACAAATGAACTTGTTAATAATGTAATTGAAGTTAAAAATATATTTAGTGGTACTGGGATTAAACATATTGTAACAACAGCAGTTTCAGGGTTTGTTAATTTTGCACCTTTAGGAGCATTAATAATTATTTTAATAGGAATAGGAATATTAGAAAAAACTGGATTTATGAAATCATTTTTTACTGTTTTAACTAGAAATTCTAAAAGATATACTATAACTTTTATTTTAGTTTTAATAAGTTTAATGTTTTCAATATTAGGTGATATTGGTTTTGTAATAATGTTACCAATAGGTGCTTTATTATTCAAATATGGAAGAAGAAATCCTTTGGGCGGTATTATCGCATCATTTGCGTCCCTTTCATTCGGATATGGAATTAATTTATTTTTATCAGCAAATGATAGTAGTTTGCTTGATATAACTTTAAATGCAGCCAGATTATTAGATATAAATTATAATATATCGTTATTTTTCTCAGTATTTATAATGATAGTTGCATTAATAGTAGTATCATTAGTATTTACAAATGTTACAGAAAAAAGAATAATGCCTAAGTTATCAAGAGTTGAAGGTGAAGAAGAAGTTGTTATTACAAATAAAGAATTAAGAGGATTAGTAGTTGGTATTGGTCTTGGAATTGCATATATTTTATTAATTATTTATATGATTATACCAGGTCTTCCTTTATCTGGAACACTTCTAGATAAAAGTGGAACTATTTATATTGATATGTTATTTGGACCAAATTCATTATTTAATAAAGGATTTATATTTATAGTTACACTATTATTTGTAATAGTTGGTTTGGGTTATGGACTAATAACTAAAAGTATTAAAAATAATAATGATATAGCAGAAAGCCTTGGAACGTCTTTAGATGGTATAGGAAACATATTAGTATTACTATTTTTTGCATCATTATTTATAAATGTATTTGAAGAAAGTAATATTGGTCTTGTAATAGTAGGTGGATTTGCTAAAATAATTAGTTCTTTAAACTTTACTGGTATTTGGTTAATATTAATAGTATTTATATTTGTAGCAATTGCAAACTTATTTACACCTAGCAGTATTGTTAAATGGAACATGTTATCTGGAAGTGTTGTACCTTTATTTATGAATGCAAGTATTAGTCCTGAATTTGCTCAACTTATTTTTGTGGCTGGTGATTCAGTTACTAAAGGTTTAACTCCATTATTTGCTTATTTTGTTATTTATATAGCGTTTATGGAAAAATATAATAAATCAGATGATACTGTTACTTTATTTGGAAGTATGAAATATATGGCACCTTATGCTGCCTATATAACAGTTATATGGTTTGCATTAATAATTAGTTTTTATCTTTTAGGAATTCCAATTGGAATAGGGTCATTCCCTGGTGTTATTTATGGCGCTTAAAGCAGGTATAATAGGACTTCCTAATGTTGGTAAAAGTACACTATTTAATGCAATTACTAAAAAGAATATTTTAGCAGCTAACTATCCATTTGCAACTATAGATCCTAATGTTGGAGTAGTAACTGTTCCTGATAAAAGACTAGAAGTATTAAATGATATGTATATGCCAGAACGTTTAATCGCAACTCAATATGAATTTATTGATATTGCTGGTCTTGTTAAAGGTGCATCTAAAGGAGAAGGACTAGGTAATAAATTTCTTGCTAATATTCGTGAAGTAGATGCAATTGTACAAGTGGTAAGATGTTTTGAAAATAAAGATATAATTCATGTAGAAGGTAATATTGATCCAATAAGAGATATAGAAATAGTTAATTATGAACTAATACTTAGTGATTTAGAAATAGTTGAAGGAAGACTTTCTAGAATAGAAAAAAAAGCAGTAACTTCTAATGATAAAGAATTACTTTATGAAGTAGAATTACTAAAAAAATTAATTAATATTTTAAGTAGCGGTAAAATGTTAAGATTAGAAACTTTTGATGAAAAAGAATCTAAATTAATGAAAACATATAATTTAATAACATATAAACCATTTATATATTTAGCAAATGTATCTGAAGATGATTTATTAAATAAAGAAAATGATTATGTTAAAAAAGTAAGAGAATATGCTTCCCTAGAAAATTCTGCTGTAGTACTTATGTGTGCTAAAATTGAAAGTGAACTTTCAGAATTAGATGAAGAAAGTAAAAAAGAATTTTTAAATGATTTAGGTATTCAAAATAGTGGTTTAGATGAACTAATTCATATTACATATCATATGCTTGGTCTTAAAACTTTCTTTACAGTAGGAAAAGATGAAGTTAGAGCTTGGACTTTTAGAGATGGTATGAAAGCTCCTGAATGTGCAGGACTTATACATACTGATTTTGAAAGAGGATTTATAAAAGCAGAAGTAATGAGTTATGATGATTTAGTATCTTGTGGAAATGAGTTAAAAGTAAAAGAAGCAGGTAAAGCAAGACTTGAAGGAAAAGATTATATAATGCAAGATGGAGATATATGCTTATTTAGATTTAATGTTACAAAATAAAACTCTCATGTTGAGAGTTTCTTTTTTTATTTATTTTATTTCGATGAATTTTTTTGTTTCTTTCTTTTCTTCTTTTGGGAATGTGATTTCTAAGATACCATTATTGAATTTAGCTTCAACTTCATTTTCACTTACATTACCAATATTAAATTGTCTTTTGTAAGTTCCATATGTTCTTTCTCTTCTATAGTAGTTTTTATCCTTATCTTCCTTTTCTTCATGTTTGTGAGCTTGTACTGTAAGAATACCATCTTCAACATCAAGTTTAATATCATTTTTGTTAAATCCTGGAACTTCTAATTCAATGTGAACATTACCACCTTTTTCATAGATATCACATTTCATATCCATTCCTTTTGTTCTTGTCATTGGAACAAAATCATCAAAGAAATCATCTAAATAAAATTTTCCTGGTAATAAACTCATTTATTATCATCTCCTTACAAATATAATTATACTCATTTTTTAGCACTTGTCAATAATGAGTGCTAAAATTTTGGAAAATATTTACACTATTATTATATGCATAATGTAAAATAATATAACTAGGAAGTGATATTATGAATGAAGTACCTTTTATTGTAACTGATAAAGATTTAATATTAATTAGCGATTTACTTGAAGTGAATGAAAACATTCTATCAAAATTAGAATTATATAAAAAATATATAAATATGAATGATATAAAAAATATTATTTTAAATATTAGTATGCAACATAAAAATCATATTAATAAAATAATAGATATTTTGAAGTAGGTGAGTTATGGAAATAAAAAACGATAAAAAAAACAATTCAATTTATGAAGTGATTATATTAAAAGATATGATGCTAAGTGAAAAATATTTATCAAACTTATATAATCAATATATTAATGAATTTAGTAATAGTGAACTATCTTCCTTCTTTTATTCATTATTAAATGATATAAGTAATGAGATAAATAAAATTAAAAATATATTATTTTCCATAGGATATAATAGTTTTTCTATTAGTAATGAAAATAAAATTAATAAAATAATATATAAATATTCACTAAGAAATAAACAATAGTAAAAATTAACAAATTATGGTAAGATATTATTATGAAAAAAGTAGTAATAATATTTTTGTTTTTTATTTTAATTAATAAAATTTATGCTGATAAAATAGAACTTAAAGATGTTGAATGTGTTGATGGAGATACTATTAAGGCATTAATCAATAATAAAAAAGAAACAATTAGATTTTTAGGAATTGATACACCTGAAACTATATATTCCACTAAAGATAAAGATGAACCATATGCTAAAGAAGCAAGTGAATATACATGTAATAAAATTTCAAATAATAAAGTTGAATTAGAATATGATGATAAAAGTGATATGACAGATAAGTATGGTAGAATTTTGGGTTGGATATTTATTAATGATAATTTACTTCAAAAAGAGCTTGTTTCACTTGGATATGCTAAAGTAAAATATATATATGATGATTATAAATATGTTGAAATATTAAAAAATGAGGAAAAACTCGCTAAAGATAATAAACTTGGTATTTGGAGTGATTCTAAATATGAAGAAGTAGAAGAAGATGATGAATCTGTAATTGAGAAAATTGTGGATAAAATAGTTGATTTATTGAAAAGAATAATTAAAAATTTATATGATTTTATAAAAAACTTATTTAAAGATTAAATATTTAATTGACAAAAGCAATATAATAGATTAGTATATATAATGATTTTGGAGAAAAAGGGTTATGAAAAAAGAAAAGAAGTTTTTAGATGAATTAAGAAATAAACTAGGTAACATTAGTGAGAAAGATAAAGATGTTATTGTTTTAAAATACTCTAATATTATTAAAGAGCATAAAGATAAGAATGAAAGAATAATTGATATTTTAAAAAATATTGGTTCAGTAGATTCAGTTGCTGAAAAAGAAATAGAAGAATATAAAAAAAGTAATTCATTTAAATATAATATGAGTAATTTTTTCTCTAAATTTAAAAAAAATAAAGATGTAAAAAAGAAAAAAGAAAATAAAAAAGTAGTTAAAAAAGAGGAAAAAGCAGAAACAAAAAAATTAATTAAGACTAAAGAAGTTAAAGAAAAGAAATCATTTAAAGATAAATTTAATGAATTTAAAAACAAATTAAATTCTAATAAAAAAGAAAAAGTTGTAAAGGAAAAAAATAAAAAAGAAAGAAAAAGTTTTAAAGATTTATTTAAGAAAAAAGAAAAAACATTAAAAGAGGAAATAGTTGAAAGTATAGAAGATGCTAAAGAT
>Ga0247609_10000566_pt1 | contig 50702 bp, 43 predicted proteins | sample 172DNAGHGlowgp2_FD_193487 | JGI IMG/M metagenome (GOLD analysis project Ga0247609, IMG submission 193487) | Sheep rumen microbial communities from Palmerston North, Manawatu-Wanganui, New Zealand - 1728 DNA GHGlow gp2 | ecosystem: Host-associated > Mammals > Digestive system > Stomach > Rumen ... | reverse complement strand
CGCAATGCACAATACACCATTTTTTTTGAGGCGGCAGCAAATTCTTCACTCTTCACTCTTCACTTTTCACTTTTTTTCGTACCTTTGCAGCATGGAACAACTTCTGCACTATTGCTGGAAACATAAGCTATGGCCCGCTACGGGACTTGAAACCACCGACGGGCGAATGGTGGAAATCGTCGATCCCGGACTCCATAACAGAAATGCGGGCCCCGACTTCTTCAATGCCAAAGTAAAGATTGGCGGCACGATGTGGGTGGGTAATGTCGAGATTCACGACCGAGCGTCACACTGGTATCAGCATGGCCACGAGCGAGACGCTAATTATAATAATGTGATACTTCATGTGGTAGGTGAAGCCGATCGTGACGTGCAGACACAGAAGGGCGACTTCGTTCCCCAACTGGTGTTGCAAGTGCCGCAGACCATCAGCGACAATTATGACGAACTCATCAAGACGGACGCCTACCCTCCCTGCTATCGTATCATACCGGAACTGACGCGTCTGACCATCCATTCGTGGATGGCTGCCCTGCAGACGGAGCGCCTGGAACAAAAGACCGTCGCCATCGAACAACGCGCGCGGCTGGCGAATGGTTCGTGGGAAGATGCATACTTTATGACCCTTGCCCGCAACTACGGTTTCGGCATCAACGGCGATGCTTTCGAGGAGTGGGCGCGTCATATTCCCCTGAGTGCGGTGGCGAAACATCGTGACGACCTCTTTCAGATAGAGGCGATCTTCATGGGACAGGCAGGACTCTTGGAGTTGGAGGCCATCCCTGAACGTTATCAGAAGGATGCCTTGAACGAAGGTTACTTTGCCAAATTACGCAATGAGTACCAGTATCTGGCACACAAATTTTCCATGCAACCCATGGATTATAAGCGTTGGCGGTTCCTGCGACTGCGTCCGCAAAACTTTCCGCACATCCGTATCGCCCAGTTGGCAAACCTCTACTACCAGCATCAGGCAGGACTCTCGCAACTCATCGAGTGCAGAGATATGATCAGTCTCAGCGAACGCCTGAAGACGCAAGTGACGCCCTACTGGGAAACGCACTACACGTTTGGTTCGGAGAGTGTGCGCAATGCTAAGCATCTGTCGCCTTTCAGCATCAATCTGCTCATCATCAATACCTGCGTACCCGTGCTCTTTGCCTACGGTCGTCATACCTCGCGGGAGGAGTTGTGCGACAGGGCGTTCGACTTCTTGGAACAACTCAAGGCCGAGAACAACCACATCATCCGCATGTGGCAGGAATGTGGTCTGGAGGTTAAGTCGGCAGGCGACTCACAGGCCCTTATCCAACTGAAGAAAGAATACTGCGACAAGAAGGACTGCCTGCGCTGCCGCATCGGATATGAATATTTGAAAAGGAAATCGGAGTAACGAAATAACGTTATACCGAAATAACGAAATAACGAAAAAAGAATGCCTAAATTTATTTTCGAAACCCGCATGGAGGTTCGCGACTATGAGTGCGACATCGAAGGCATTGTGAACAACGCCAATTACCTCCACTATACAGAACACACCCGTCACCTGTTTCTGAAGCAGTGCGGGCTGTCGTTTGCCGATATGCACGCAAAAGGTGTCGACGCTGTGGTAGCCCGTATGAAACTGGAGTTCAAGACCCCTTTGCGTTGCGACGATGAGTTCATCTCGCGCCTGTGGCTTGAGAAGGACGGCATCAAATACATCTTCCATCAGTTCATCTTCCGTGCCAGCGACGAAGCACTCTGTTTCAGAGGCGACATCACGCTGGTGTGTCTCGTCAACGGACGGCTGGGCGACAGCGAAGACTACGACCAAGCCTTTCGTGAGTATCTGGATTCGTAATAACGAAATGCCGTAATAACGTTATAACGAGAAGAAAAAAACAACAATGACCGACGAAATATACTACTCTATAGCGCTGACCCGTATGACGGGTTTTAACCAGCAGATGGCACTACAGCTGTACCAGGCACTGGGCAGCAGTCAGGCCGTCTATGACCATCGCAACGACATTGGCGACGTGGTGCTAGAAACGACGCCACGACTGCGCGAGGCCATGAAACACTGGGACGATGCACTGCACAGGGCAGCAGCCGAGATGGAGTTCATCACGAAGAACGGCATCCGCGTGTTGACTATTGGTGATGCCGACTATCCCCAACGACTCTGCGAGTGTCCTGATGCTCCGCTGCTATTATATTATAAAGGTAGTGCCGACCTCAACCAGCGTTATGTGGTGAATATCGTAGGAACACGCCATTGTACTACCTACGGACAAGACATAGTCCGACGACTTATCACTGACATCCGCACGCTGTTTCCTCAGGTGTTAATCGTCAGCGGACTGGCTTACGGCATTGATATCTGTGCCCATCGTAATGCTCTTGAACAGGGATTCGAGACAGTCGCTGTGCTGGCTCACGGACTGGACCAGATTTATCCCCCTCACCATCGTAAAGACGCCGTGAAGATGTTAACGCAGGGAGGATTGCTGACGGAGTATATGAGTCAGACGGAGGCCCTGCCTAATAATTTCCGTCAGCGCAACCGCATTGTTGCAGGTATGTCGGATGCAACCATCCTCGTAGAGAGTGCCTATAAGGGCGGAGGGCTTATCACCTGTCGCATTGCTCAGGAATATGGTCGCGACGTCTTCGCATTTCCTGGCGCGGTAGGGATGCCATTCAGCGAGGGTTGCAACAAACTGATTCGCAACAATACGGCCGCCCTGATTACCTCAGCAGAAGATTTACTGGAGAGTTTAGGTTGGCAGACGATGCAACAGAAGCCTGAGGCAGTGGAGCGTCAGCTGTTTCCTGACCTCACGCCTGAAGAGCAACAGGTGGTCAGCCTGCTTCAGCAGACGAACGACCTGCAACTGAACATCATCAGCGTCAAGAGTAATATCCCCATCGGACAACTTACGGCCCTACTCTTCTCGCTGGAGATGAAGGGAATCGTAAAGCCGTTGGCAGGCGGAACCTACCATTTGGTGAGGTAAGAGGTAAGAAGTAAGAAGTGAGAAGTAAGAGAGATGAAGATTGGAAACATAGAATTAGGCGATCGGCCTGTTTTCCTCGCTCCTATGGAGGACGTGACGGATATTGGCTTCCGTATGCTGTGCAAACGCTTCGGTGCCGCAATGGTCTATACGGAATTTGTCAGTGCTGAGGCGCTGGTGCGTGACGTGAAGTCAACGATAAAGAAACTCACCATCAGCGACGAGGAACGTCCCGTAGGTATTCAAATCTACGGTCGTGACGTCGATGCAATGGTGGAGGCTGCAAAGATAGTGGAACAGGCGGGGTCGGACCTCATCGACCTGAACTTCGGCTGCCCTGTGAAGAAGGTCGCAGGCAAGGGCGCTGGTGCCGGTATGTTGCAAAACATCCCTAAGATGCTGGAGATTACGCAGAAGGTGGTACAGGCCGTAAAACTACCCGTCACTGCCAAAACCCGCTTGGGCTGGAATCACGAACAGCTCATCATCACCACATTGGCCGAACAGTTGCAGGACTGCGGCATTCAGGCACTGACCATTCATGGTCGCACCCGCAGTCAGATGTACACGGGTAATGCTGATTGGACCCTCATCGGCGAGGTAAAGCGCAATCCTCGCATCCATATCCCCATCATCGGCAATGGCGACATCAAGTCGCTGGACGATGCTGACAGGGCCTTCGACACATACGGCGTCGACGCCGTCATGATTGGCCGCGCCACTTTCGGCTGTCCTTGGATATTCAGTCGCAAGGAACTCACGCTCGATGAAAAAATTGATGTCCTGAAAGAACAGCTGCGCATCAACATCGAACGCTGCGATACGGAGGAGATGCGCTCCAAAGGGAAGTCCGCCGAACTCTGCGGCATTCTCCACACGCGCCGGCATTTGGCCGCTTCCCCCATCTTCAAAGGCATTCCCAATTTCCGTGAAACGCGTATCGCGATGCTGAGGGCAGAAAGAAAGGATGACCTCTTGGCCATCCTTGAGCGTTGTCGCGATTGTGTGCCACAACTACGACAAGGATCCGGAGAATAATTCGTTAGAACCAATTCATCAGCGAACGGAGGTAGGCAGTGAGTTCACCAGCCATCTTTTCGTCCTGATAGATGTTGGGGTGCCAATCGTTGCCGTAAAAAGCAACATTGGCGATGGGAGGCATATCGAAACGGTAGACCTGCTTGTCACCAGCTTGCTGAGCCTCGGCAGCCACCTCGTCCAACAATCGTTTCTGCAATTCCAACTCCTTCTGATATAACATGGTACCCGTAAGGAACACAATCTTTGCCTTGGGATTGTGCTGACGCACCATCTTCAGCAGTTTGTGGTAGTTCTGCTTCAAGAGATTCTCGTCGTAGTTAGGCGTCGAGAGGTCGTTAGTGCCCAGATTGATACAGACCACATCGGGCTGGTAACGGTTGAAGTCCCACTTTTCACGCAGGAAGGTTGGCTGCTTGCGGAGGTCAGGATTCCAAGCATAACCCGTGTATTCGTACTGTGCGGGCATATTCGACTCCGGATTACCCGTCTTGGGACCGTTGTAGTTGCGATAGGCCCCGATACCACTGCGTGCGACTACCCAGTGCTGAGCCTCGAGGTTGCGGGCTGTTATGGAGGCGTAGGAGTAGTAGTGATTCTCTGTAGCATAGTCGAAGCCTTCCTCCTTTTTCAGACCCTCGTTACCATAGCCGCAGGTAATGGAATTGCCGATGAATTCGATTTTTCTTGAAGGTAGTACAGGGGCATCAACGAGCTGACGGCCCTTGTCGAGCACAAAACCCCAGAACTCTGGGAAGAACTCATAACCCTCAATGGCGTACATCAACCGCACCAGATGGCGACCGTCAGTCAAAGCTGTTGCCAACGTTACCACTGAGTCGCGTTCCCCTCGGAAAGCCACCTTAAAGGGTTCGGCATTGTCAATCTGAGCCATAAAATAGCCGCTACGGGGTTTGGCAATCATACGGAGTGACGTACCCTCGAAGGCCGTAATAATCTGTACGCCAGGGAAATTCCAAGCCGGACGCTCAGGATTGGCAAAACTGATGCGACCCGTATATTGGATACGTGGATCAGTGGGTTTGATGACGGTTCCTTTTAGCGGAACGGTAGTGATAGCATTGGCTACGCAAGCAGTCAAGGCGACCAAAAGGGTAAAGAATGTACGTTTCATAAATAGGTTTTTATTAATTTGTTTGCAAAATTACAAAAAAAATGTGTAACTTTGCGCACAAAAGCAAGAAAAAAGATGATGAATGACGATTTTGATATCCGCCAAGAGCAAATGAGCTCCACTGAAAAGGAGTTTGAGAACGCCCTCAGACCGCTGTCGTTCAACGACTTCAGCGGTCAGCAGCAGGTGGTGGAGAATCTGGAGGTGTTTGTCGAAGCAGCGAAGTATCGTGGCGAACCTCTTGATCACGTCCTGCTGCACGGCCCTCCCGGACTTGGTAAGACGACGCTCTCCAATATCATTGCCAACGAGTTAGGCGTGGGATTCAAGATTACCAGCGGTCCTGTGCTCGACAAACCTGGCGATTTGGCAGGTATTCTGACGTCGCTGGAAAAGAACGACGTGCTGTTTATTGACGAAATTCACCGCTTGTCGCCTGTCGTCGAGGAGTACCTCTACTCGGCTATGGAGGATTATCGCATTGACATCATGATTGACAAAGGCCCATCCGCCCGCAGCATCCAGATTGACCTCAACCCGTTTACGCTCGTGGGGGCTACCACACGTAGCGGTCTGCTGACGGCGCCCCTCCGCGCCCGTTTCGGCATCAACATGCATCTGCAATATTATGATCCTGCAACCCTACAGCGAATCATCGAACGCTCGGCCTCTATCCTGCGTGTACCTATTACTACAGATGCCTCTGACGAAATCTCCCGTCGCTCGCGTGGCACGCCACGTATTGCCAACGCCCTGTTGCGACGCGTCCGCGACTTCGCCCAAGTGAAGGGGACGGGAAAGATTGACTCCAGCATCACCAAGATAGCTTTGAAGGCGCTGAATATCGACCAATACGGACTGGACGAGATAGACAACCGCATCCTGTTGACCATTATCGACAAGTTCCGCGGTGGCCCAGTAGGTATTACTACCATCGCTACAGCCATTGGTGAGGATGCAGGTACTGTCGAAGAAGTCTACGAACCCTTCCTCATCATGGAGGGATTCATCAAGCGAACCCCTCGCGGACGTATGGTGACAGAGCTGGCCTACAAGCATTTCGGACGCAACCCGTATTCCGGAAACATTATGGAACCGAGTCTCTTCGAGTAATTGATAATTGAGAATTGATAATGATGAGGACAGGAATTTTTGTTGGGAGTTTCAACCCCTTTACTATTGGCCACGATTCTATCGTGACCAGAGCCCTCCCGCTCTTCGACCGCTTGGTCGTTGGTGTCGTGGGCGATCAGGTAAACAAACCCGATATGCCTTCTGCCGAAGAGCGCATCAAGGCTATTGCCGACCTCTACCAGGACATTCCCGCCATAGAGGTGAAGCCCTACTACGGCTTGGCAGTTGACTTTGCCAAAGCAGAAAACGCCCATTTCATCGTGAAAGGAGTCCGCTCTGTCAAGGACTTCGAGTATGAACGCGACCAGGCAGACATCAATCGCGAACTGAGCGGCGTAGAAACGATTCTCCTTTTCGCCGAGCCGCAATATTCGTCCATTTCATCGAGTATGGTCCGTGAACTGCAGCATTTCGGAGTCGATGTAACACCATTTCTCCCAAAACGAAAAGACAAACAATACGACGTCATAACGGTATAATGTAATAACGATTTCCTATGATTACCTATTCTTCAGAAAACGTTAAGTTCCCCAATATCAAGCGGCGAGAGACAACTGCTTGGATTCGTCGCGTAGCAGCAATCTACGGCAAAAAAATCGGTGAGGTGGGCTATCTCTTTTGTGATGATGAGTACATCCTCGCAGTCAACCGCGAATATCTGGGACACGATTACTATACTGACATCATCACCTTCGACTACGACGAAGGCAATGTGGTAAACGGCGATTTAGTGATTTCGTTAGATACGGTTCGCTCGAATGCGGAGCTATTTAAAAAAGATTACGACGAAGAGCTCCACCGTGTGATTATTCACGGCATTCTGCACCTTTGCGGACTCAACGACAAAGGGCCTGGCGAGCGCGAAAAAATGGAGGCAGCCGAGAATGCAGCCTTAGCCCTCCGCTAAAAAATCCTTGATTTCATCGAGATTGTTAGCCACCTCAATGTAAGTGCGCCAAGGTCTGCGCGTCAAGCCTTTGGCCTGTAACTCGTCGAGCATGGCGATGAGTTTGTCCCAAAAGCCCTTCATATTATAAAGAATGACGCGCTTCTGATGAAAGCCGATGGTGGCAGAAGCGGCAATGGTGAAAACCTCGTCAAGGGTTCCTATGCCTCCCGGCAATGCGATGAACGCGTCGCTTTTGTCTTCCATCAGTTGCTTGCGGTCGCTGAGGTTGTCGCAAAGAATCTCCACATCCACATATTCAGAGATGCGTCCTCCCTTTTCAACTATCTGGGGAATGACACCGATATTCATTCCTCCAGCATCATGCCCTGCTTTCGCCACACACTCCATCAGTCCGCAGTTCACACCGCCATAGACAATCGTATGGCCTTGCTGTGCAATCCATCGTCCCAATTCCTCCGTCAAGACGAAGAAGTCCGGGTCAATTTGGTTGTTAGCTGAACAAAAGATACAGATCTTCATTGTTTCGTTAATTTTGAGCGATTTCAACGGGAATAATCTTAAAGAGCTTGTCGCTGGGGCGCACCTTTTCAGGCACCTTGATACTGACTCGTGTACCCTGCTGGGCAGTCTGAACCGCCTGCACGTCGTCATGAATCTCGTCAACTGTCACATAGAGAGCCCCTGTCGTCGGACCAGTAATCAGCATCTTGTCACCAACGCTGAAGGTATCAGCCTCAACGGTAAACTCAGCAACGCCCAAACGGGAGAAATATTTCACGCCCTTACCGATGTATTGCTTGCGCTCTGTCGCGTTGGAACCGTAGTTTTTGTTCCATTCGCCTAAGAGTTGCCCCTGATAATAGCCGTCCCAGAAACCACGATTGAAGACTGTTGCCAGCCGCTCGTCCCACGCATCCTTCTTTTCTTCCGTGAAGGTATCTTCGAGCACACTTTGGATAGCCTCCTTGTAACACTGCACGACAGTAAGCACATATTCAGGACCACGAGCACGTCCTTCTATCTTGAACACCCTGACGCCAGCACGCATCATTTTGTCGATGAAACGGATGGTTTTCAGGTCTTTGGGCGACATGATATATTTGTTGTCTATCTCCAGTTCCGTTCCCGTTTCGCGGTCAGTGACAATATACGAACGACGACAAATCTGCATACAGGCACCACGATTGGCCGAGCGACCCGTATTGTCAAGACTCATATAGCACTTGCCACTGATAGCCATACAAAGAGCTCCGTGACAAAACATCTCAATACGCACCAACTCGCCCGAGGGACCGCAAATATGCTGTTCCTCTATCTGCCGATAGATGTCTGCAACCTGTTCGAGTCTCAGTTCGCGAGCCAGCACCACCACATCGGCAAATTGGGCATAGAACTTCAGTGCCTCGATATTGGAGATGTTCAGTTGTGTGGACAAATGCACCTCCATCCCCTGCTGTCGGCAATAGGTCATCACGGCGATGTCGCAGGCAATCACTGCCGTAATCTTCGCATCCACAGCAGCATCTACGATTTGGTGCATCAATTCGATATCCTCACCATAAATGATGGTATTCACCGTCAGGTACGACTTCACACCATGCTCCTTACACGTTGCGGCAATCTCACGCAGGTCGTCAATGGTAAAGTGGTTGGCAGAGTGCGAACGCATATTGAGCTGTTCCACTCCAAAATAGACGCTACCCGCACCCGCCTTCAGCGCAGCAATCAGCGAATCGCGACTGCCCACAGGCGCCATAATTTCAAAATCTGTTATCTTTTCATTCATTTCGGTGGCAAAATTACAAAATAATTCTCAATTATTTCGTATCTTTGCGCCAGAAAACGAATAATCATAATCAAAAAGGATATGAAGAAGGGGTTATTAGTGATTCTTTTGTTGTTAAGCGTGACATATAGCACAGCCATTCCTGTCGCTATTATTGAGCAGGGAGGCTGGTTTGAGAGTGCTTTTGTCACTTGGCAGAAGACTACTGGTCTGACCTATCATGTCTATATAAGTCCTGCCTCGACAGAATCGTGGATAAAGTTGGACGATGAATTGGTGCGTGAGTATGCAGACTATGGACGGGCTGACGCCTTGGGTCTCCTGGCAGGAACTTACCAATTCAAGGTTGTTCCCGTCAGTAATGGAACAGAGGCAGTTTCCGACGCTGCTGTCTCGTCAATCATTGATGTCAAGGCACATAATCGTGATGGCTTTGCCCACAAACAGACTGGGGCGATGGGCATCGGAGCCTATAATAACGATGGTACGTTGAAGTCGGATGCCCGTGTGGTTTATGTGTGGGGCGAGAATGCAAAAACCATTTCCTTGAAAGTCAAGAAAGACAAAAAAGGCACAGAGGCTACATACACTGGTCTGCAGAACATCATCTACGGCTATCAGAAAGGCGACGAAAACGGTAGTTACGACCAGCGTCCGCTGTGTATCCGCATCATCGGCACTATCCGCGATACGGATATGGACTCCTTCGGCAGTTCGGAGGAAGGTCTGCAAATCAAGGGTGCTAAAGAATACCAGAAAATGCACATTACCATTGAGGGTGTGGGCAACGACGCTACCATCTGGGGCTTTGGTTTCCTTCTGCGCAACTCGGCGTCTGTGGAGCTTCGCAATTTCGGCATTATGCTTTGTATGGACGACTGCGTGAGTATCGACACCAAGAACGAAATGATCTGGGTACATAACCTGGACTTTTTCTACGGCAAGCCAGGAAGTGCCAGCGACCAGAAGAAAGGCGACGGCACACTCGATATCAAAGGACACTCCCACTGGTGCACCTTCTCCTATAACCGTTTCTGGGACTCGGGCAAATCGAGTCTTGGAGGCATGAAGAGTGAGTCAACGACTGACTATAATACTTATCACCACAACTGGTTCGACCACTCTGACTCACGCCATCCGCGTATTCGCACAATGTCGATGCATATTTACAACAACTATTTCGACGGCAACTCGAAATACGGCGTGGGAATGACCTATGGCGGTTCCGCCTTTGTGGAGCAGAACTATTTCCGTCATTGCAAATATCCTATGCTCATTTCCAAACAGGGTACGGATGCCACAGGCAGTGGCACGTTCTCAGGCGAGAATGGTGGTGTCATCAAGTCGTATGGCAACATCGTAAAGGATGCCAAGAGTCTGGTGACCTATCAGCAGAATCCTTCGTCGTGGGATTGCTGGGAGGCGACGAGTGCTGGTGCCCAAGTTCCTGCCGATGTGGTTGCAAAGGCTGGTGGTACTGGCTATAACAACTTCGATACGGATATGAGTGTCATGTACGACTATACGCCAGACGCAGCCAGTGACGTTCCTAATATCGTGGCTGGAACCTATGGCGCAGGACGTATGCAGCACGGTGATTTCCAATGGACCTTCAACAATGCCACGGAGGACACCAACGATGCGGTTATCCCTGAGTTGAAGGCTGCTCTCGAGAACTACCAATCCTCATGGGTGGGCTTCTTTTCTGGCACAACAGCTATCCGCGAGATAAGTACCGACACTTCAGACAACGGTCTCCTGTATGACCTGCAAGGTCGTCAGGTCACTCAGCCCAAGAGTGCAAAAATTTATATTCAAAACGGTCATAAAAGTATCTGTAAATGAGGTTGAATGCTTACATACTTTTGATGGCCCTGCTCATCGTGAGTGCATGCGGTCGTAAGCAACAGCATCAGTTTACTCACGACGTGCTGTTGCCCATGACGCCTGTTAAGGATCAGGGCAAGACGGAACTCTGCTGGGCTTATGCCATGCTGGCTACCATCGAGACGGAACACATCCTCAGGGGCGACTCCGTCAATCTTTCGGCAGTGTACATCGGACGAAAACTGAAACATTACCAGAAGTCCTTTGCCAACGCCCCTTCTTCCCAGCGTGCGATGGGTCAGACGCTGCTCAACATGATTCAGCGCGAGGGCATTGTGGGCTATGACGTGTTGCCCGACGACGCTACCGACGACCTGCCTACGCCCCAATGGGTCTTTATGCTGGGAGCCCGTTATACCCCGCAGGAATTTGCCCATTCCGTCTGTGCACCTGACGAATACCTTGCACTGACCTGCCAGCCGGACTCCCCCTATTATAATAAGGTGGAAGTCGTTGCGCCTGACAATTGGGAACACAACCGCCTGTTGAACCTTCCGCTCGACACCCTGCGAGCCCACATAGACAAAGCCTTGAAACACCGCCATCCCGTCTGCTGGGAAAGCAAAGGCCACGCCATGGCTATTGTGGGCTTGGCGCACGACGAAACCGGCAAGCCGTATTACGTGATGAAGAATTCGTGGGGAACGGACCAGCCACACGACGGACTGGTGTATATGTCCGTCCGCAAGATGTGGAAGGACATGCTTGCCGTCTATTTGACGAAAGATGCCTGGTAGATGGTCAGGCCGTATTCCGCGCTGGCAGCAAAGATGTATTCCATGATGTCTGCCGTATCGTGCTCGAAGTCGGCCCATGCCTGAGCATACAGCCAGAAGGTAAACTCCAGACAGCATCCTCCCTGCGACGCCTCAGCCTGACGCACCAATGGATTCTTCTCGGCAACGACCTTCGGATTGTCGCTAAGCCATTGTTCCATGTGGTGACGGAACTTGGTGATGTTAGCCACTCCATCGTCGTCGAGCTGGATGGAACGGAAGTCGAAGAACACCCTGCGCGACTGCTTGCGGCCAACGTTCTGCTCCATGCCCAGCCAGTTTTGGAACGAGCCATCCACCAACGTCTGTGGCGAAACGGTAACGATGGTGTTGTCGAAGTTACGCACCTTCACCGTTGTCAGCGTTATCTCCTCCACCCTGCCATTGACGCCAGCAGACTCAAGGGTTATCCAGTCGCCAATATGAATCATGTCGTTGTTCGTTAGACGGATGCCTGCCACCAGTCCCTTGATAGTGTCCTGAAAGGCCAGCATCAGGATGGCCGAAGCAGCACCCAGACCAGCAAACAGCGTCGAGGGGTCTTTGTCGACGACGATGGAAATGATGATGATGACGGCAATGAAGATGATGATGATCTTCAGCACGCTGCAAATGGAGTAGAGATACTGCTTCTTGGCAGTGCGCGGACCGTCAATCAACTTGAACGAGTCGATGAATACGGTAACTGTACGTGCAGACATCACGGTGATGTAGATGGCCGTCAATCGGGTCAACACCTCGCGAACAGTGGGAAGGTCGCAGAACGTCCAAGGCAACAACTGCCAGATGATGATGGCCGGTATGATGCTGCAGGCTGTCACCAACACCTTCTCGTTGAACAGCGCATCATCCCATTTCGCCTCCGTCTTTGCTGTCAGTTTCAGCAGCACAGGCACCACCGCCTTCCTGCAAATCCAGCCTGCGAGAGCAGCCAGCAAGAAGGCCACAATGACTAAGACCGTGTGGGTAACAATGCTGACGGTATCGCCCGTCAATCCCCAATTACCCACTAACTCTTCCACAAATGTTTGTATACTTTCCATATTCGTTGGCAAAGTTACGAAAAGTCGAGCACAAAACAAAGAAACTCGTTTCTTTTTTTGTCGAGACGGAGTAACTTCCTGCTCCAAAGGAGCAAAAAGTTACGAATAAACGAGTGAAATGCAAAAGGAAAACTCGCTTTTCTTTTCATTTCCAAGTAAAAAGTACGTTCGACGAAGCTAAGGTAATGGCCTGCGTTACTTTCGTTGCGATAGATTTGAAGGGTGTTTCTGAAATCTGTCGCAATATTCATGGGGTTGTCGCAAGGACTTGGAGCGAAAAAGAAGAAAAGTCATTGCGGGCAGAGAAAATCGCCTTCACTTTGCATCGTCGAAAGGAACAAACGACCTCCTGAAGACAGAAAAAAACAAAGAAAACAAAAATAATAACTTTTAAAAAATTACTCATTATGAAAAAGAACTCAATCATGGTAAACAAGATGTTCAGAAACATCCTTACCGCAGGAACAATTGCAGTAGCAATGACATTCGGTTTCACCGCATGTAGTGACGAACTGGAAGGCGAAGGCGCTCCCGCCGACAATGCCTCCGCACAGGCTGGCGACTACAGCCAGTTTGAGCCTTACGGACTGACTTATCAGAACTTCGAGAGCGAGAACGACGTGCAGATCCTGAATGCCGACACCACCGAGATTGCCGTCAGCAAGAAGCTGGCCGACAAGTTGGGTATCACATCGTTTGTGAACCATCCCCTCGGCATCTGGCAGGGTATCGACCAGCTGCCTTACGCACGTAAAGCTAAGGAAGAGCGCCTGGAGGGTGACATGTATATCCTGACGGTTGCCCCCGCCACCGTTGCCGAGCTCGTAGGCGACAAGATGGCCATGCTGAACACCTCTATCTACGTGAACGACAATGCTCAGGACGTTCAGACCAGCGCTGCCAGTGACGGCATCCCCGAGTTCTCGGCCAAGTACGTTGACGAGAGCAACATCATCCACCCTGCAGTGATTCACCTGACCGACCCCTACGGCTACGACAAAGACATGCACTATGAGGACGATCCCATGGACGCTGCCCAGACGCGTGCTGCCGCATCAGGTCACTACCAGTATATGACTGCTGAAGAACTGGCAGGCGGCAAGACCCGCTTCTCGGTTCACCCCAACGTGCTCTCGCTGAAGAACAAGCTCCCGTTCTATCACAGACTGGAGGCCGGTAAGGGTTCTGGCGACACCATCACCATCAGCGGTAATATCCCCATCGACTTCGACCTGAACTATTTCCTGACGCTCGACAGCGAGCTGAAATGGAAGTGGTGTATCCCTTATCCCTCACTGAAGAGGTTTGAGAGCGGTTTCGACGGCAAGTTGGCTTTCTCGTCCGAGGCTTACATCGGTTTTTCGAAGCGCGTCGACCTGCTCGGCAAGGACAACAAGAAGAAGTGCCTCTGCACCTTCGGCACCTACTCGTTCACCTTCATGGTCGGTGTCGTTCCCGTCAACATCCAGATCACCCCGAACCTCTATATGAAGTTCAATGCAGTGGTAGAGGGCGGTGTACGCCTGGGCTTCAAGTACAATTACAAGAACGAATTCAAGGTTGGTGTCAAGTATGTGGACGGCGACTGGGACGGCATCAAGTATTTCAAGGAGGTGGAGAACGACTTCGATTTCGTAAAGCCCCAGCTTAACTTCAGCGCCAGTGCCAGCATCGGCATTTTCTTCGGACTCGACGTGATGGTCTACGGTGTGGCAGGTCCCGAGATGGGTGTAGGTCCGTCGCTCGACGCCAAGGCAAGCCTGGCCATCAAGAGCTGTGAGACCGACTTGAAAAAGGTGTTCGACTTCAAGGGCAGCGTAGGACTCACCATCAAGGCATACGTAGGTGCAAAGGTATCGTTCCTCGGCTACGAACTCGGCAATTGGACAACCGACATCGATCTGATCGAACCCTGGATTCTGAAGAAGTACCCCAGCGACGGCACCGAGCACAAGAGCCCCGCACAGAAGGAGGAAGAGGGCAAGCGTGCTACCCTGAAGCCTGTGATGGACCATATCTATAAGACTGACAGCCTGCTGAAGCTGGATTGTGAGGACGCCATCTTCCAACTGATGCAGATGAATATGATGGATCGCGGGGATGCTGTGAACTTATACTATGACAATATCCTCAATAAGCATAACAACCAAAAGATTGACGTCAACAACGCCCAGTCACTGAACGCAGCCATCAAGTCTGTCAAGTACATTAACAACGCCATCAACAACCATTACGCTGCATACGTCAAGGAGAATTATTACAAGGAGTTGGACGAGTTGGTTCGCAACAGCCAAGTATACCAATTCTACACTCGCAAACTCGACCACTGGGAGAAGGGCCTCGACCTGCGCGACCTGTACAAGTGGTTCAACGAGGAATACGGTCACGACCCACGTCTTGAAAAGTCGGATGTAGAGGAACTCATGCGTATGATGATGCAGTACAGCAAGCACTTCTATATGAAGAATCAGGAGGACCTCTATGAACACTACAAGATCCTGACCGCATGTGCCCAGAAGACTACCGTCGCTGCAAGACAAGACATCAAGGAACAAGCCGTCTTCGAAACCATCTTCTTCTACTATGTAAAGATGAAGGGTTCGGTAAAGTTGGACACCGCCCAGAAGAAGTATCTTGAGAAATCATACGACAACATTCTTCAGGAACTTCAGGACTTGGACGATCAGCGTTATGCACAGGAAATGAACTCCTAACCCCTTACTTACCCACTAAAAAAGCTCCCCCACACGAGGGAGCTTTTAAAATACTATTTTGTGTTCGCTGTTTTAAATGTAACGGTGGCACAAGTCTATTCATAGCTCATGCGAGCATGGTTTTGCACTCACTGCTCCTGAATTTAACAGCGTTGAATCACGTCGCGACTCGGCAAAACTCATGCGAGCATGGTTTTGCGCTCACTGCTCCGTGATTTCGGGGTGTTGCACAGCCAGTGGCAGGTCTTTCTGCGAAAGGTAGAACATATAGAGAATCACGTCCTTGTTGCCGCGGTTCTCGCCGTGATGGATGGTATTCACCATTTCGACGACGGGCTCGCCCTCATGTACCACCTTCGTCTTGCCGTCCAGACCGATGATGGTCAGTTCGCCCTGCACCAATATGCCGTAGTTCATCACTGGATGGTGGTGCCAGCCCAGCTTCTGACCGGCGGGGAACACATATTTCACCGCCACTAGCTCGGGGCGTCCCTGCAGATAGTCGGGCAGTTCTACGCCGTCCCAGCTTTGGCTGGTTCGGATGAGCTCCTTGCTCTCTACCTTCTGCGCAGAGGTCTTATTTGCTGTTTGAGCAGTCTTACACCCACTCAGTGCGAGACTCATTGTTGCTGCGCCACAAATCAGGATGGCGGCGCACAGCCAGTTCTTCATTTTTTTCATCATTCTTTTTTTCTTATGTGAACACACCTCGCATAATATAATAATAAGGTGTACCGCCTGAGGATGGGGTGGTTTACTTGCCGTGTTTCTCGGCAATCTTACGGAAACTCTGGAGCTTTTCACCGTAGCAGAGGTCGCCGCAGTCGCCGAAGCCTGGAACGATGTACTTATGCTCGTTCATGCCCTGGTCGATGGCAGCACACCAGATGGTAGAGCCCTCGGGCAATGCCTCCTTGACGACTTCGATGCCCTCGGGGGCGGCAATGACGCAGCAGAGGTGAATCTTCTTGGGCTTGCCGGTCTGCAACAGCGACTCGATGGCGGCCGCGAGGCTGCCACCTGTTGCCAGCATGGGGTCGACAATGAGCAGCGTCTTGTTCTTGACGTTTTGCGTGGCGATGTACTCGGTATGGATGCCCACCTCGGTGTGTTCGCGATTGATGTACATGCGGAAAGCCGAGACAAAACCGTTGTCGGCCTTGTCGAACACGTTGAGGAATCCTTCGTGGAAGGGCAGTCCGGCGCGCAGCACGGTGGCAACGACCATATCGTCCTTGGGCAGGGGAATGTCGATAGTTCCCAGAGGCGTCGTGACGGTCCTGGGCTTATACTCCAGTGTTTTCGAGAGTTCGTAGGCCATCATTTCGCCTATACGCTTAATGTTGTGACGGAACAGCAGACGGTTTTTCTGGATGTTCTTGTCACGCAATTCAGCCATATACTGGTTGATAATGGAATTGCTTTTACTGAAATCAATGACTTCCATAATTCTTATCATCTTTAGTTTTATGCTGCGAAGGTACGAATAAGTTTTGGATTTTTGGCAAGTCGGTGTGGCAAAATCGCAAGTAAAGATGTAATTTTTAAATTCTTTAACCTAAAAAAGGATTATACACGTGCTAATAATTGTGAATTGTTAATTGTAAATTGATAAATTCTTCGTAACTTTGCGGCGTGATTTAAAAAACCACCCCGCGAAAGAAAATAATAACAAGGATAATATTCACAATTTAAATAGTTTTGTAACAATTATGGCAAAGTTAGATTTAACACAGTATGGCATCACCGGTTCAACCGTGATTGCTCACAATCCGTCGTATGAGTACCTCTTTGAGGAGGAGACAAAGGCTGGTCTGACCGGTTTCGACAAGGGTCAGAACACCGAGCTGAACGCTGTTAACGTTATGACCGGTATCTACACCGGCCGTTCACCTAAGGACAAGTACATCGTGAAGGATGCACAGAGCCAGGACAAGGTATGGTGGACTTCTGAGGAATACAAAAACGATAACCACCCCATGAGCGAGGAGGTTTGGGCAAAGGTGAAGGAGATTGCCATCAAGGAACTTTGCAACAAGAACCTGTATGTGATGGACGCTTTCTGCGGTGCCAACGAGGCTACCCGTCTGCGCGTTCGTTTCATCGTGGAGGTTGCTTGGCAGGCTCATTTCGTAAAGAACATGTTCATCCAGCCCACCGCTGAGGAACTGGAGAACTTCGAGCCTAACTTCGTGATTTACAACGCTTCTAAGGCTAAGGTTGAGAACTACAAGGAGCTGGGTCTGAACTCAGAGACTTGCGTTGCCTTCAACACGACTACTCGTGAGCAGTGCATCATCAACACATGGTACGGTGGTGAGATGAAGAAGGGTATGTTCTCAATGATGAACTACTATCTGCCCCTGCAGGGTATCGCTTCTATGCACTGCTCTGCCAACACCGATATGGAAGGTAAGAACACCGCTATCTTCTTCGGTCTGTCTGGTACAGGTAAGACCACGCTGTCAACCGATCCTAAGCGTCTGCTGATTGGTGACGACGAGCACGGATGGGACGACGAAGGTGTGTTCAACTTCGAGGGTGGCTGCTACGCTAAGGTCATCAACCTCGACAAGGAGAGCGAGCCCGACATCTACAACGCTATCCGTCGCGACGCTCTGCTGGAGAATGTTACTGTTGACGCCGCCGGCAAGATTGACTTCGCTGACAAGAGCGTGACTGAGAACACCCGCGTAAGCTATCCTATCAACCACATTGAGAAGATTGCCCAGAAGGTGAACAAGAAGAGCGCTGGTCCTGAGGCTAAGAACGTCATCTTCCTGAGTGCTGACGCATTCGGCGTGCTGCCCCCAGTATCTATCCTGACTCCCGAGCAGACGAAGTACTACTTCCTCTCTGGTTTCACCGCTAAGCTGGCTGGTACAGAGCGCGGCATCACTGAGCCCACTCCTACATTCTCTGCTTGCTTCGGCCAGGCATTCCTCGAGCTGCACCCCACCAAGTATGCTGAAGAGCTCGTGAAGCGCATGGAGAAGAGCGGTGCCAAGGCTTACCTCGTAAACACTGGTTGGAACGGTACCGGCAAGCGTATCTCTATCAAGGATACCCGTGGTATCATCGACGCTATCCTCGGTGGCGCCATCCTGAAGGCTCCCACGAAGAAGATTCCTTACTTCGACTTCGAGGTTCCCACAGAGCTTGAGGGCGTAGCTACCAACATCCTCGATCCTCGTGACACTTACGCCGATGCTGCTGAGTGGAACAAAAAGGCTGAGGATCTCGCTGGCCGCTTCATCAAGAACTTCAAGAAGTACGAGGGTAACGAGGCTGGTAAGGCACTTGTCGCTGCAGGTCCAAAGCTGTAATGCATAGGACCGAAAGCAACGAGCATCTTCGATGGTCGCTGCAGGTCCGAAGCTTTAAGACTTTTTTGACTTACATCAAAATAAAGGGCGATTTCTTCGGGAATCGCCCTTATTTTATTGCAAGCCTCAACGAAACTCCGTACCTTTGCACCCGGTAATCGAGAGAAGATTACATACGTTTATTCATTAGGTTAGTAGTTTATAAGATTTTAAGGTAAAGATTAGATTATGTTATTAGATTTTCAAACAACGGTCATGTTGGGCATTGCAGCAGTGCTAACCATACTGAGTGTGATAACGCTGATACATACCGACATTCGTTGAAAGGAGCGTGGAGTGAGTGATTCATACCACGCTCTTTTTTGTTACGAAAACCTAAAATATGCTTTTTTATAATATATTTTACTTAATAAATGCACGAAAAATGCTCATATTTGCCAAATTGTGCGTAAATTTGCACCCAAATTTGAATTCAAATAGACAAATGAGACGACTGAAGACTCTATTTATACTGTTGTCAGTACTCTGTCTGACGGCTTCATGCCTGAAAGGCAACAACGACGAAGTGACGTATTATAGCGACGCGGCCATCACCAGTTTTTCGGTGGGGACGCTGACATGCTATACGCATAGCGTCACCTCAGAAGGCAATGATACGGTGACGGCATCCACCGTTACCGGTTCTTCCTATAACTTCCATATTGACCAAGTCAACCACTGCATCTATAATACCGACTCTCTGCCCGTCGGCACTGATGTCAGTCGCGTGCTGGTCAGCCTCACGACGCGTAACAACGGCGTAACACTGATACGCACGCTGGAAGACGAGGACTCTGTCGTGTACTACCTCTCCACGGACAGCATCGACTTCACGACGCCCCGTAAGTTCGTGGTAGTGGCCAGCGACGGTTCAGGGTATTCTGAATATATCGTCAACGTCAACGTACATCAGGAGAAGGAGGCCTTCAACTGGGAGGAGATGCCGGAAGGAAGCTTCCCCCAGCATTCACTGCCGGAATTGCCTACGGAAGGCATCAAGCAGGTTTTAGGCAAAAGTACCACCGAGACCTATGCCCTCTCCGACAACAACGATTTGATGGTATGGCGCAAGGACAGCACCCACTGGGAAGAAGATTTGCTGGACGAGAATCCCATGTTGCTGCCCTCACAGGACCTCTCGCTGGTATCCTACTACTATGACGAGGTGGCAGAGAATACCGACTATGTGGTGCTCGTGGGCAACCGCTCGGTGGAAGAGTATCCGCAGGAGTCCATCGCTATGGTGTGGCGCAAAATCGTCGATTGCAGTCCCTACGCCCCCCAGGGTGAGTGGGTCTATATGGGTCAGTCCTACGACGTACGCTATGCGCTGCCCCGTTTGGAGCATCTGCAAGTAGTAGAATATGCCGACTACATCCTCGCCATCGGTGGCAAGGGACTGGGCGGCTGTAGCGATTCACCCTATCGGTGCATCTACGAGAGCCGTGACGAGGGCATTACGTGGAAGAAGAGTCCAAACTTCGAGTTGCCAGCCATGAAGGAGATGACCCTCGATAATCCCGTCATCAGCATGACCACCGAAGGCGTCTATCTCTGGCTCAAGGGCGAGACCACTGGCGAGGTATGGCGCGGACTGCTCAATTCGCTGGCATGGAGGTATAAGTAGAGGTGTGAAGTAAGAGGTTAGAGGTGAGAGGTAAGAAGTAAGAGATGAAGAAGGCGATAGGTTTCTGGTTGCTCCTGCTGGCCGTGACGGGTACAGCGCAAGCTCAGACCGAGCCGGAATACCGCTTGGAGGTGGGTGCTGGCATCGGAGCCGTGACCTATTTGGGCGATTTCAACGGCAACATCTTCCGCGACATGCAACCCATGGGTTCGCTGTTGGCAAAATATCGCCTCGACCCTCGCCGGGCACTGGCCTTGAACGTAAGCTACGGCAAGCTGAAAGGCTCGTCGACAAATGAGAAGAGCTACTACCCCGATTTGGCGGACTATTCGTTCTCAACGAGTCTCGTCGACGTGGGAGTGAGATTTGAATACAACTTCTGGCCGTTCGGAACGGGACAGGAGTATCGCGGTGCCAAGCGCCTGACACCTTATATATATATAGGTATGGGCGCGACGATAGCCAAGTGCGACCAGGCCGACAATACCGAGGTCGCCTTCAACGTGCCGCTGGGAGGTGGCGTGAAGTATAAATTAGGCGACCGTGTGAATCTGGGTGTCGAATGGACCGTCCATTTCACCAGTAGCGACAAGCTCGACGGGGTGAAGGACCCCTACGGCATCAAGAGCAGCGGATTGTTCAAAAACACCGACTGCTACAGCCAGCTCCGCGTGTCGGTGACGTATGACCTCTGGGCAAAATGCAGGACCTGTCACAACGACAGAGACTGATGGGAATTTACAATTGATAATTGATAATTAAGATATATGGCTACAACATTTGATAAAGAACGTATTCCACAGCACATTGCCATCATTATGGACGGCAACGGACGCTGGGCAACCGATCGTGGACTGGACCGTACCTTCGGACACAAGGCGGGACTGGACGCTGTCAAGACCATCACAGCAGAGTGCGCCCGACTGGGTGTGAAGTACCTGACACTATATACCTTCTCGACCGAGAACTGGAACCGTCCTGCCTATGAGATTGAGGCACTGATGGGACTGGTGCTCAGTTTCATCGAGATGGAGCTGTTCACCGACAACAACGTCAAATTCCTGATGGTCGGCGATATCGAGCGTCTGCCTCAAAGTGTTCAGGACAAGATTCACTACATGGAGAATCTGACCAAGGACAACGACGGTATGACGATGGTGGTGGCCATGAGTTATTCATCGAAACTCGAGCTGGTTCGCGCCACACGTCTGATTGCAGAGAAGGTCAAGGCCGGAGAACTGGATCCCAAGGATATCACCGAGCAGACCGTCAACGACCACCTGTGGACCAATTTCATGCCAGACCCCGAACTGCTCATCCGCACGGGCGGCGAACTGCGCATTAGCAATTACCTGCTGTGGCAGTGTGCTTATTCGGAATTCTATTTCTGCGACACCTACTGGCCCGATTTCGACGAAGAATGTCTGCACAAGGCTATTGCCGACTATCAGAGCCGCCAGCGCCGTTTCGGCAAGACAGAAGCACAGGTGGAAGCCGAGGAAAAGTAAAAAGGTAAGAAGTAAAGAAGTAAAAAGCAAAAGTGAATATAAGAGCGATTACAAAATGGTTAAAGGTAACGGTGAGAGGTGTTTTACCTTTTTGCCTTTTTACCTTTTTACCTTTAAGCGTCAACGCGCAGGACGTCATCGTCAATCCTGACATCTCGTATGCCGGCACACCACGCCAGTGCGAGATTGGCGGACTCACCGTCAAGGGGGTCGAAGGATACGAGGACTACGTGCTGCTGGGACTCTCAGGACTCTCCGTGGGACAAACCATCGACGTGCCAGGCACCGAGATTACCGAGGCCATCAAGCGATACTGGAAGAACGGACTCTTCTCGAAGGTCGCTATCACCGCCGACTCCCTCGTGGGCAACAAGGTCTATCTCTGCATCCATCTGGCCACACGTCCGCGCGTCAGTGCCATCAACTATTATGGTCTGAAGAAAGCCGAGCGCGACGACATGGACACTAAACTGGGCATCATGCGTGGTGCACAGATTACGCCCAACATGATTGACCGCGCCAAGATTCTGGCCAAGAAATACTTCGACGACAAAGGCTATAACAATGCCGTCATTGAAATCATTCAGCGCGACGACGTCACCAGCAAGAACGAGGTCATTCTCGACATCACCGTCGACAAGAAGGCGAAGATGAAGGTGCGCCAGATTATCTTCGAAGGCAACGAACAGCTCTCCGACAAGAAAATCAAGGGTAACATGTTCAAGAAAGGTGCCTTCGGTAAAATTAACGAGGCTGGCAAGTTCAGCAACATGTTCAAGGCCAAGAAGTATACCCCCGAACGCTACGACGAGGCCAAGCAGGCCCTCATCGATAAATACAATGAGCTGGGCTATCGCGACGCTACCATCATCGAAGACTCCGTATGGACCGTCGACGAGAAACACGTCAATGTCTTCGTCAAAGTCGACGAAGGTCAGCAATACTATCTGCGTAATATCACGTGGGTGGGCAATACCGTCGTTACCAGCGACTACCTCAACCAGTCCCTGGGCATGAAGAAAGGCGACATCTACAACCAGAAGCAGATGAAGAAACGCCTCTCGGAGGACGACGACGCCGTGGGTAACTACTACTGGAACAACGGTTACCTGTTCTACAACCTCGACCCTGTTGAGGTAAACATCGTAGGCGACTCCATCGACCTCGAAATGCGCATCCAGGAGGGCACGCAGGCTCACATCAGCCACGTACGCATCTTTGGTAACGACCGCCTCTACGAAGAGGTTGTACGCCGTGAGTTGCGCACCAAGCCAGGCGACCTCTTCTCGAAGGACGCCATCCAGCGTTCCGCTCGTGAGGTTGCCTCCATGGGTTTCTTCGACCCTGAGAAGGTCAACCCCGACATCAAGCCGAACTACGAGGACGGTACCGTCGACATCAACTGGCAGTTGGAGCAGAAGTCCAACGACCAGCTCGAATTCTCGCTCGGATGGGGTCAGACGGGTATCATCGGACGTGTGGGTATCAAGCTCACCAACTTCTCCATGCGCAATCTGTTCGGCAAAAACAAGATGCACCGCGGCTTCCTGCCCATCGGTGACGGTGAACAGGTGTCGCTCTCGGCACAGTCCAACGGTAGCTACTACTACTCCATCTCTACGGGCTACTCCACAGGATGGTTTGGCGGCAAGCGTCCTAACTCGTTCAGCGTCAGTGCCTTCTACTCCAAGCAGACGGATATTTCGAGCACCTATCGTAACTCGGCTTGGATGAACAACTACTACAACTACATGGGTGGTTACGGCTCCTACAACACCGGTTACTACGACTATACGTCACTCTACGACGACGACAAGTACATCAAGCTTATTGGTATCAGCCTCGGATGGGGTAAGCGTCTGCGCTGGCCCGACGACTACTTCCAGCTCTCCACAATGCTGTCCTACACGCGATACATGTTGCAGGACTGGAACTACTTCCTCATCTCCAACGGTAACTGTAACAACATCAACCTCGGCATCACGCTGGCACGTACATCTACCGACAACCAACTGTTCCCACGTCGCGGTTCAGAGTTCCTGGCTTCCGTCACACTCACACCGCCCTGGTCGCTCTTCGACGGCAAGGACTACGCCAACCTGGCAACGCCTGAGACCTATCAGCTCAACGCCGACCGCTATCAGGCCGAATTGCAGGAGAAGTACCGCTGGATTGAGTACCACAAGTGGAAGTTCAAGTCACGTACCTATACCGCACTCACAGGCGGCCAGAAGTGCTTCGTGCTCATGACACGCGTCGAAATCGGACTCCTCGGAAGTTACAACAAAGACAAGAAGTCGCCCTTCGAAACGTACTACATGGGTGGTGACGGCATGAGCGGCTATTCTACCAGCTATGCCGAAGAAACCATCGGACTGCGCGGTTACGAAAACGGATCGCTGACGCCCTACGGTGCAGCAGGCTATGCCTACGACCGCTTCACCCTCGAACTGCGCTATCCCTTCCTGCTCGGCAATACCACCATCTACGGACTCACCTTCCTCGAAGGCGGTAATGCATGGTCAAAGACGCGCGACTTCAATCCCTTCGACATCAAGCGCTCGGCAGGTGTCGGCGTGCGCATCTTCCTGCCGATGGTCGGTCTGATGGGTATCGACTGGGCTTACGGTTTCGACCGTGCCTACACAGGCTCCGCCAAGGGTGGCAGTCAGTTCCACTTCATCCTCGGACAAGAGTTCTAAGCAGTTTAAACTATCAGAACGTAATAACGTCATAACGATAAACGTAATAACGAAAGAACAATGAAAAAATTATTATTAATAGCCGGTTTGATGTTTGCAGCAACCCTGTCGTTGCAAGCACAGAAGTTTGCCCTCGTCGACATGGACTATATCTTCAAGAACATCCCTGCCTACGAGCGTGCCAACGAACAGCTCAACCAAGTGTCGAAGAAGTGGCAGGCAGAGGTCGAAGCCCTGCAGGTCGAAGCCCAGACACTCTACAAAAACTACCAGAATGAGGTTGTCTTCCTCTCACAGGAGCAGAAGAAAGCCCGTCAGGATGCCATCGTCGCCAAAGAGCAGGAAGCCGCCGAACTGAAGAAGAAATACTTCGGTCCTCAGGGCGAGCTCTTCAAGAAGCGCACGGCACTTATGACGCCCATCCAGGAGGAAATCTACAACACCATCAAGGACATTGCCGACCTCCGCGGCTATCAGCTCATCCTCGACCGTGCCAGCGATGCAGGCATCATCTTCGGTTCCCCCAAGATCGACATCTCCAACGAGGTGCTCTCCAAGCTGGGCTATTCCAACTGATTCGAAATCCCGAAATAACGTAATAACAAAAAATAAAAACAAAAAAACAAGACAACAATGAAAAAGTTTATCATCTGCGCTATTTGCGCAATCTGCGGTCTCACCACCGCCAACGCACAGAAGTTCGGTCACGTCAATAGCCAGGAAGTCATCCAGGCTATGCCCGAGTTCACCAAGGCACGCGCCGACATCGAGGCCCTCACCAAGCAGTACGAGGCCGACCTGAAGTCAATGCAGGACGAGCTGCAGAAGAAGGCTGAGGCTTACGATAAGGAGCAGGCCACTCTGCCCGCCAACATCAAGCAGCGTCGCGAGACCGAGCTGCAGGAGATGTATCAGAAAATCCAGCAGAGCTATCAGGACAACCAGCAGGCACTTGCCAAGGAGCAGAACGAGAAGATGCAAGTCATCCAGGGTAAGGTCCTCGAAGCCATCAAGGCCGTTGGTCAGGCTGGCAACTACGTTTACATCATGGACAACGCCAGCGGCATCCCCTACATCAGCACAACTCTCTCCACCGACGTCACTGCTGAGGTAAAAGCCAAGCTTGGTCTGAAGTAATTGACATTTCTCAATATTATATTTTAAAAGCTCCCACTCACACCGAGTAGGAGCTTTTACTTTTCAAATGTGACCGCGTGGCCGCGTTAACGTGTGGAAAAGCCTGGAATGATGATGTGACCCCTGGCATAGTTTCCGTCAAGATAAAGATGGATAACGTTCACAGGGATGTCGTCAGGTTGTTTGTCCCGTGTGGACTTCTTCTCCTTGGGCTTCACCTCAACATTGGTTAGTTCAAACCATTCCAGCATGTGTTCAGGCAACAAGCATTTGGCAAGTGTTTCGTATTGTGGATTCATTGTGATATCTCGTTTCTTACAAGAACGAAAAACATCACGGTTTTAGTGTACGCTCACACGTGATAATGCAGGTGACCCGAAACATCCCTAGTCATGTACACATCGAGAACTTCGACGAGCTGCTCATCGAGCAAACCTCTAAGAGCCTCTGGATTCACTTCGCCGTGCGTCCCTTCGTCAACAGGCGACGGGTGCGGCTGATGAAGGGATGAAAAGTAAAAAGCTCCTACTCGGTGTGAGTGGGAGCTTTTTCTTTCAATATGTGTCGTAGGGTTGGAAGACGAGGCGTTTGCGGAAGGGGTTGATGATCATGACGCCATGCATCAACAGGGGGGCGCCAATGTGTGAGTCGCCTTGCACGGTGATGCAATGTACTTCGCGGAGAGTGAAATGGCCCCACTTCAGGCGGTCAAGGTTCAGCAGGGTGATCGTGTCTTCGCGCTCGACGCCGAAGTGTCCGACGACGTGACTGCCGTATTTCGTGCCCTCAATCTGCTCCGCAACTAACGGGTTTGTCGCAGCCATCCGTTCCAGGCTTTCGGCATTGACGGCATAGAGCATTGGACTGCCCGTGTCGAACAGCACGCGTTCTTCCGAACCTTCGAAAGGGCTTACCGTGACGTAGGGCACGTGCCATTTTAGCGTGTATTTCAGCACTTCGCCTTCAGCTTTCTTGTAGAGCGACTTGCAGTCGGTGAGGGTCATGGTCTGATTGCGGGTGTCAATCCTTGCGGCAATGCCTTTGTGGAACAGGGCGAAGCCGATGATGCCGTCCTCGCCTTTGCGCACAAAGGGTCGCTTCATCTGCTGTACCTTAAAGCCCGTGACGGTCAGTCCGCCTAAGGTGAACGGTGGCAGTTCCACCGTCGTCACCTGTCGGCTTCGTCCTGTGGCGTCTTCCGACTTGATGAATCCCAGCGTCCTCAGTCCTTCCATGCTGACATCGTCGTAGATGACACCCTGGCTCGCTCCCGTGTCGAGCTTGAAGCGATACTGGCGTCCGCCAATATCCACGCGAACGAATAGCTGGTCGCGCTCAATTTCGATGGGGACCGTCACCGTGAATTTCTTCTGCGACAGCGTAAAGTCAGTGTCGTAGCGTTTCATCTGTCCAAACGCTACGACACAGCAGGTTGCTGACATCAGCATCAATATCGTCAACCATCTCAACTTCTCACTTCTCTCACTTAATCACAACCTGGCGGCCGTTGTGGATGTAGAGGCCGTGAGCAGGATTAGCTACGCGGCGACCGTTGAGGTCGAAGAACTGGCCGTTCTCCTGCTTGCCAATGACCATCTGGGCAATGCCTGAGGTGGTACTCCAGTAGTAGTAGGAGACAATCGTGGTGCTGTAGCCCAAGCTGGTGGTAGTCGTCTTGATGATTGTCGGCAGTCCGTTGGCGTCGTAGGTGTTCTCGTAAACGGTAGTGACATCGGCGGTGGGCATCAATGAATTGACCTGCGTCGACTTGATAGGCATGTTGTGGTCGTCGTACTCGAGTGTAGTGACAACCGTCATGCTCATACCCATGATGTTGGTAGCAGTAGTGATTGTCGTGGGCACGCCAGCACTGTTGTACTCGTAGGTCCATTCCTGGAACTGCGTCCACGTACCTGCCAAATTCTGGTAGACGAGGGTGTGTTCGGGCTGTGTGCCGTAGTACTTGTCAATCACCGTCTTTACGTACGGCTGGATGCCTGCGGCGGGGTTCTCATCGTCCTGCTGGTAGAGGATTTCGACGGTGTGAAGACCTTCGGCATTGAACTCGCTGAACTCGGTGTACGACGTCAGTGTGTATTCACCGTTGGCATAGGTGAAGTCTTCCGACTTGGTCTGACGGCCCTGCTCGTCGAATGTGTTCAGTGTCTTGATGGTCGTCACGGCAGCCCCACCTTCGTAGGTGTACTGGTAGCTGACAGCACACTTTCCGTCTGCATTGTATTCGTAGACGGTTTTCGACGTAAGCTCGCCGTTTTCACTCTTTGCGATGATACTATCCTGCTTAAAGCCGTTTACAACGGTCTGTGCGCTGGCAGTCATCATCATCATTGCTCCGAAGAGCGTAAGGTAAATTTTTCTCATAAGCATTTATTTTAATATTAAAACCACACCGCCCCAGCGTCCTTGTTTATACGGCGCGGGGGCGAATGTGTCAATAGGTTGTTAAGCCTGTCCCTCGATTAGAGGTTCGGATTGATCTTGCACCACTCAGAGATGGGGGGAACGATGTTCAGCGTCACCAGCTCGTCGCGCATCTTGCACAGGTGCTCGTAGCTCTGGTCGAGCTTAGCATTCTCGTCGGCGGTACCCTGGGGAACCTCGAACTTAGCACCATCGGCAGTCATGGTGGTCTTCATAGCCATCATGATGTGGTCGTACTTGTCGGTCTTCACGTAAGTGCCAACGGGGAAGCGGAAGGGCTCACCACCCATAGCGGCGCGAATCATCTCGACAGAAAGGTACGAGGGGCTCTGGAACGAGCTGCGTCCGCGAAGCTCGATAATCTTGGCGCCACCCTTGGTGACGTCAGTCTTCATCTGCTCCCACTCCTCGGCGGGGAACTCAGCAGTGCCGATGATGTCGGTCAGCTTGCGACCAGCAACGACAACGTGGCTTCCGAATACGGCCATCTGCTCACCGTGGCCACCATAGGTAGCGCAACCAGTGATCTCGCTCTGCATCACACCGAACTTCTTGGCCAGAGCCGACTGCAGACGGGTGGTGTCGAGACCAGCAAGGGTAGTTACCTGACCGGGCTTCAAACCAGAGTACAGCAGGGTTACCAGACCAGTGAGGTCAGCGGGGTTGAAGATAATCACCACGTGCTTCACGTCGGGGCAGAACTTCTTGATGTTCTGGCCCAGCTCCTCGGCAATCTTACAGTTGCCGGCGAGCAGGTCCTCGCGGGTCATACCAGCCTTACGGGGAGCACCACCAGAAGAAATGATGTACTTAGCGTTGCGGAAAGCCTCCTCAGCGTCGGTGGTAGCCACAATCTTCACGTTGTCAAAGCCACTCTGGCGCATCTCCTCGGCAACACCCTCGGGAGAGAACACGTCGTACAGACAGATTTCGCTTGTCAGACCCATCATCAAAGCGGTCTGAGCCATGTTTGAACCAATCATACCGGCTGCGCCGACGATGGTCAGTTTGTCGTTAGTTAAAAATGCCATAATCTTTTTCTTTGTTATATTACGTTTCGTTTTGCAAAGGTACAAAATATTTTGTAAACTGCAAATGACTTGACGTATTTTAAATATTATTTAATATGATTCTCTTATCTTTGCTAAGTCGATGTGGCAATTAGTGACAAAAAAAGCATTTTTCTTTTGTGGTTTCACATTATTATTGTAATTTTGCACCCGAAAATAAAAAAACGATTCATAAACCAAAGTTTAAAAGAGATGATTAAGAAGATTCTGATTGGTATAGCACTGGTGGCTTTGGCCATTACGATGGGACGGACAGTGCCTGACAAAAAGGCTCACAAGGAGGCCATGATGGAGGCTATAAAGGCCTATGTAGATGACGAGGCCACCCAGCGAGGCTTAGGTGACAACATCCTGACAGATCTGGGCAAGGGTATCGTCAACAAGACCATCGAGGTGGCGCTGAATTCGAAGCTGGAGGTGGACAACTACTTCCTGTTCAATACGACGTATGTGAATCTGGGTGACGAGAAGAAGACGTTGTCGTTGGGTATGTTCGACCATGTGTTCACGTTCGACAAGGAGATGTTGCGCGACGCTTTGGAGGAAGCAGCCCAGGAAAAGGTGCAACTCAAGGAGGAGCGCAAAGCTGCCAAACTGGCTGAAAAGGAGGCTCGCAAACTGGAAAAGCAGTTGAAGAAGGAGCAGCGCAAGCGTGAGAAGGAAGCCCGCAAGGAGCAAAAGCGCAAGGAAAAGGAAGCCAAGCGACTTGAGAAGGAGGCCAAAAAACGCGCGAAGGAATTGGAAAAACAGAAGAAATAGCACAGCGCCATCTGATAAAAAGAAAGAAGTGACCCACTTAGCGTGAGTCACTCTTTTTTTTGTTTGCTTTCTCTCGTTTTGTGTGTCGACACTTGGACTCGAACCAAGGACCCCCACCATGTCAAGGTGATACTCTAACCAGCTGAGCTATGCCGACTTTTTTACCTTTTAGTGCGCCTGACAGGACTCGAACCTGCACATCGTGAGATACTAGATCCTAAGTCTAGCGCGTCTACCAATTCCGCCACAGGCGCGGATTGCGGGTGCAAAGATACGAAAAAGTTCTGAATTACCAAAATTATTCGCTTAAAACTTTTCGTGCAGCTTCAATAATGAGGTCAATTCCCTGTGCAGTGGCCTCGTCAGTAAGCGCTACACTGATGTCCGGGTCGATGCCAAACTCCGTCTGATGCTTCTGTGCGTCGTACATGGGACAGGCTGAAAAACGCACGCCCCATCCGTTGGGTAACGAGCTGCTCATGGGCATTCCACTGCCTCCGCCGGTATGGTCGCCCACCAGTTTCACGTTGGGCAATGCGTGCATCATGACGGCGAAGTCGTTGGCGGCACTGAATACGGAGCGGTTGGTGAGCACGCAGACGGGTTTGTGCCAGCGGATGTTGCTCGAAGGCTCCAGATAGCGTGGCTCCAGCGACGAGAAGTCGTTGTGGCCCTTGCCGGTCTTGTGCTGCATATATCCTACGAGTGTCTTTTCCTGTACGAAGCGCCCTGCCATCAGTTCGGCCGTCGTCAGGTCGCCTCCGCCATTGTTGCGGATGTCGATGATGAGTCCGCGACAGAGTACGAGGTAGGACAGGCAGTCGTCGAGGTTGCCTTCACCAACGGGTTGTGTGAACGACTCGTAACGGATATAGCCGATGTTGTCGTCAAGCACGCGGTATTTCAGTCCGGCGGCAATCTTGTAGTCCGTCTTCAGATAGCGCCGCTCCAAGGTGTCGCTGAAGTTCTGAGGGTAGGCCTCGTGCCACGCCCAGTAGCGTCCGTAGTCCATCGAGGTGCTGAGGTTGACGTGACCGTCACGCAACTCGGCAAGCATGTCGGTGAGCACTTCGAAGAGCTGGTTTGACGTCATGTGGTCGCTCACGCGTACCTTATATTTATTATATACGGCATTCCAATCGAGACCGTAAGTGTGTTGCTTGTAGTCGAAGAAGCAGTAGTGCTCGTCGATGATTTGCCACAAGGCCTCGAAATTGCCCGTGGGCGTGTCGGGCTGCTCCTCGTTGTCGACGCAAGATAACAGGAGCCAAGAGCCAAGTGCTAAAAGCCAAAAGCTGATATTTTTCATAGGGCGTGGGGAATGATGGAGAAACGCTTGGTGATGCCGATGAGGATGCGATGGGTGTAGACGTGCTGCTTGAGGTCGTTGACCTTGTACTGCTGCATGTTACCCAGATAGCCTATGCGCAGGGTGAACTTCGAGCTGATGGCGGCGTCGACGGTCAGCATGTGTCGCCACTCTGGAGCCGAAACAAACGTCGTGGGGACGATGTTGTGGTCGTAGTCGCCACGTGCGAATATCTCGTAGTACGACTGTCCGTAGTTGGGCGAGAACATGATGCCGCAAGGGGGCAATGCCAGTTCGTAGCGTGCCGTCATCGGACGGTTGAAGAGTTGGAATCGGTAGGCTGCAACACCCGTAGGCATTACGTTGAGGTGAATGCGGGCCTGAGCGGGGTTGTTGCTGCTCGACGTGTTGTAGATGACTCCCAGCGAGGCATTCACGAGTCCGCCGGCCTGTAGTGTCAGCTGATTGTCCATGAGTTGCCAGTTGTAGAGTTTGCCCCAGTAGAAATTGTAGGCAGCCTCCAATTCGTGCTTCGACCTTGCACGGTCCTTGACGCTCGAGATGTTGGCCTCGTGTTCAATCAGCGTCGACCACTGGTTTCCATTTCGCTTGCGCTCAATGGTGTTGAGGAACGACACGCCAGGACCCTTGAAGTGCTCCTGCGAGAGGTAAGTGTCGAGGACGTTCGACCAGCCGAAGCCCACCATCGTGCTGCGGGTAATGACTTTTGTGGAGTCGGCAGGTTGCGCCCAAAGCGCAACCCACGGTAGAAGCAATGCTATGAGCAGGAGTTTACGCGTCTTCATCGTCGGGGAATAGGCTAAGTTGTCCTGTCAGTTCGTCAATCACTTGCTGCTGGCTCTTGCCGGCATCGGGGTCGAGGTCTTCTTCCTCTTCCGAGGAGGCGAACTCCTCGTCACTCGGAGGTTCGGGGAAGCGGGTGGGCTCCAGCTCTTCGACGGAGGCTATCTGCCAGGTAGTCAGTCGCTTACCCTTGGCCTTATAGCCTTTGACGGCGATAAACTGTTCGACATCGATTTCCTCGGAACCTCGGAATTCATCGTTGCCGCCGTATGTCACCAGCAGACGCGGATAGTAAGTGTCTGTCAGCAGTATCTGTTGCGAATTCTCGTTGTCGCCAATGTAGTTCTGTTTACGTTTTGTAGCCTCCATGAGGAATCGCTTCACGTAGGGATAGCCCTGATTGTCAGCATCGTAGAGCACACAACTCCACACCTTGTCGGGCTCGTATTTCTCCAGTCGGTCGATGTTGTCCTCGAAGTGGACATTAGCGTCGAAGCCGCTGAGATAGTAGTCGCCGTTCTTGAGAATAACCAGAATGCTGTCGCCGTCGTTGAACTCGCCTAAGAGTCGTCCGTGCTCGTCATAGTTCAGACGGTTGACATCGGGGTCGTACCAAACCTTGCGTCCGCCCAGTGTCGAGTGGCCGTGACTCTTCAGTCCGATGCGGTGTACCTGGAACTTCGTCAGCAGATTGCCCTTGGCCGAGCGTCCCTTGATGAGCACGTCGGAGAAGTCCTTGTCGAAGAAGATGCGCTTCAGTTTAGGAGCAGGGTCGAGCGTCACCTTGATGACTTCCGCCTCGCCGTTGGGATTGGCAGTAAAGTAAAGTACGCGCGAACCCTCTGTGCCTGCCGTGATGTCGTATTCGCGGTCGCGGGTGATGGACGGCACGTTGAAACGCTTGATATAGTAGAAACCCTTGCGGCCGTTGCGGTAGACGGCATTGTAGATGGTGCGCTGGTCGTTCTTCTTGAACACGCCCAGCCAGATGATGTTTTTGCCGACAAACAATTTGTCAGCCACACGGACGACTTTGAACTTACCATCTTTATAGAAGATGATGATGTCGTCGATGTCCGAGCAGTTGCACACAAACTCGTCCTTCTTCAGACCTGTGCCGATGAAGCCGTCCTGACGGTTGATGTACAGTTTCTGGTTGGCCTCGACGACCTTTGTTGCCTCGATGGTATCGAAGTTGCGGATTTCCGTCAGTCGCGGATGGTCCTTGCCGTACTTGTCCTTTAGGAATTGGAACCACTGAGCCGTCACCTCTACGAGGTTTGCCAGATCGCGGTCTATCTCCTCTATCTCAGCCTTGATACGGGCCATGAGTTCGTCGGCCTTGTCCTTGTTGAACTTCAGGATGCGCTGCATCTTGATTTCCAGCAGTTTCAGGATGTCTTCCTTGGTCACCTCGCGTACCATTTGCGGATAGTACGGTGTCAGACGATCGTCGATATGCTCGCAGACGCTGTCGATGTCGGGTGCCTGTTCGAATTTCTTGTCCTTATAGATGCGCTCCTCGATGAAAATCTTCTCCAGCGACTGGAAATGCAGTTGCTCCAGCAGTTCGCCCTTGCGGATTTCCAATTCCTGGCGGATAAGGTCCTTCGTACTGTCTACACTGTGGCGCAATACGTCGGAGATGGTCAGGAACTGTGGCTTGTTGTCCTCGATGACGCAACAATTCGGCGAGATGTTGATTTCACAGTCCGAGAAGGCGTAGAGAGCATCCAACGTCTTGTCACTCGACACGCCAGGCGCCAGTTGTACCTGTATCTCGACCTTCGCAGCAGTCAGGTCCTCCACGTGGCGAGCTTTGATCTTACCCTTGTCAATGGCTTTCAGAATGCTGTCGATGAGGGTCTCAGTCGTCTTCGAATAGGGTATTTCGCGAATGACGAGGGTTTTTGGATCGAGCTTTTCTATTTTTGCACGAACCTTCAACACACCGCCGCGCTGTCCGTCGTTGTATTTCGAGACATCGATGGAACCGCCCGTGGGGAAGTCAGGATAGAGGTGGAACTCCTCGTCGTGTAAGTATGCAATTGCTGCGTCGCAGATTTCCACGAAGTTATGGGGCAGAATCTTGGAGCTCAGTCCTACGGCAATGCCCTCGGCACCCTGTGCCAGCAGCAACGGATACTTCACGGGCAGTGTGATGGGCTCCTTGTTACGTCCGTCGTACGACATCTGCCACTCCGTCGTCTTGGGGTTAAAGACGGTGTCCAAGGCAAATTTGGACAAACGTGCCTCAATGTATCGAGGTGCTGCTGCCTTGTTGCCCGTCAGGATATTGCCCCAGTTACCCTGTGTGTCGATGAGCAGGTCCTTCTGGCCCATCTGCACCAGTGCGTCACCGATGGAGGCGTCGCCGTGAGGGTGGAACTGCATGGTGTGACCCACGATGTTCGCCACCTTGTTATACCGTCCGTCGTCCATACGCTTCATCGAGTGCAGAATACGGCGTTGCACGGGTTTCAGACCGTCCTCGATGTGAGGCACGGCACGCTCCAGGATTACGTAGGAAGCGTAATCGAGAAACCAGTTCTGATACATACCGCTCAGGTGGTGTACTGCAGCAGCATCGAAGCGATTGACGGGCTTGTAGTCAGAATGTGACTCTGCGGTGTCTGAGGAACCGAATTCTTCAGCACTTTGCTCTATCATTTCGTCCTTAATTTCGTCGTCCATTAGGTAATTATATTAAATAATGTTGCAAAGATACGACTTTTTCATCAAAAAGCAGTACCTTTGCAGCCATAATTTCGAAATTATTAAGTTTTTATGGCACAAGAAGATGTTTTTAAGAAGATTGTAAGCCACTGTAAGGAGTATGGCTTCGTGTTTCCCTCCAGTGAAATCTACGATGGTTTAGGAGCTGTTTATGACTACGGTCAGAACGGCGTAGAGTTGAAGAATAATATTAAGCAGTATTGGTGGAAGGCTATGACGATGCTGCACGAGAATATCGTGGGTATCGACTCAGCTATCTTTATGCACCCCACCATATGGAAGGCATCAGGACATGTGGATGCTTTCAACGATCCCTTGATCGACAACCGCGACTCTAAGAAACGCTATCGTGCTGACGTGCTCATCGAGGACCAGATTGCCAAGTACGATGAGAAAATCCAGAAGGAAGTGGAAAAGGCTCGCAAGCGTTTTGGCGACAGCTTCGATGAGGCTAAGTATTTGGAGACCAGTGAGCGCGTGAAAGAGACCAAGGAGAAGCGCGACGCTCTCCATGCTCGTTATGCTGCTGCTATGCAGGGTCCGGATCTCGACGAGCTGAAGCAGATTATCCTCGACGAGGAGATTGTATGTCCGATTAGTGGAACCCGCAACTGGACGGATGTGCGTCAGTTCAACCTGATGTTCTCTACCGAGATGGGTGCCAGTGCCGATGCTTCGATGAAGATTTACCTGCGTCCTGAGACCGCTCAGGGTATCTTTGTGAACTACCTGAACGTGCAGAAGACGGGACGTATGAAGATTCCTTTCGGTATCGCCCAGATTGGTAAGGCTTTCCGTAATGAGATCGTCGCCCGTCAGTTCATCTTCCGTATGAGGGAGTTCGAGCAGATGGAGATGCAGTTCTTCGTACAGCCCGGCACGGAGTTGGAGTGGTTCCCGAAGTGGAAGGAGACCCGTATGAAGTGGCATCAGGCTTTGGGCTTCGGTGCTGAGAACTACCGTTTCCACGACCACGACAAGCTGGCTCACTATGCCAACGCTGCTACTGATATCGAGTTCAAGATGCCGTTCGGCTTCAAGGAGGTAGAGGGTATCCACTCTCGTACCAACTTCGACCTCTCGCAGCATGAGAAGTACAGTGGCAAGAGCATCAAGTACTTCGATCCTCAGACCAACGAGAGCTACACCCCGTATGTCATCGAGACATCAATTGGTGTAGATCGTATGTTCCTCTCAATCATGTGTCACGCTTACGAGGAGGAAAAGCTGGAGAATGGCGAGACCCGCGTAGTCTTGAAGTTGCCTGCAGCTCTGGCTCCTATCAAGTGCGCTGTGATGCCGCTGGTGAAGAAGGACGGCCTGCCCGAGAAGGCTCGCGAGATTATCGACCAGCTGAAGTTCCATTTCAACTGCCAGTACGACGAGAAGGACTCTATCGGAAAGCGCTATCGTCGTCAGGATGCTATTGGTACTCCTTACTGTGTTACCGTCGACCACGATACGCTGAACGACGGTTGCGTCACCTTGCGTTTCCGCGATACGATGGAGCAGGAGCGTGTAGCTATCAGCGAACTCAACGGCATCATTGAGGACAAGGTGAGCATTGTCAGCCTGTTGAAGAAACTACAGTAAGAAATAAAGATGAATATCAAGCAATATCTACTAATCGGTATCTCGCTGCTCGGCTTTGTGTCGTGCAGTGAGACCGATGAAACTAGTGAGGAGTTTGCAGACTGGCAGAACAAAAACGAGGCGTACTTCCTAGAGCACTACCAAGAGTATCTGCAGGAGTACATAAGTAAAGGTGAGGCATCCGATAAGGTCGTCATTCCCTGTTGGTCGATGCCCAGCGAAATGAAAATAGAGGACTTAGAACCCACCGACTGCATCTTGGCTTATAAATATGGTAAGAGCGAAGTCGCATGGACAGACAATACTCCGGAGTTTACCGACTCTGTTGCTGTGCATTATCGCGGCAGACTGATTCCTTCGCCTCATTATCCGGAAGGATATGAATTTGACCGTAGCTATATGTCTGAGGACAAGTTCGATCCAGAAGTGGATGTCCCTGCCAGGTTTAAGGTCAGCGGAGGCATTATTTCCGGATTCTCTACGGCCTTACAGCACATGCACCGAGGGGAAGGCTGGATAGTCATCATTCCCTATCAGCTGGGCTATGGAACTTCTGAGTCCTCGTCATTGATACCTGCTTATAGCACGCTGATATTTGAAATATACCTTCAGGATTTCTGGATGGAAGAAATGGGTGACCGATATTGAAGTGCGAGACGATAAGTGAGAAGCGATATGTAATGGGCTAAGAGTTTTTCTTAGCTCTTTCTTTTTCCATATCTGCTCGTGATTTCGATTTCGTCACCAGCCAGACACCGCTGAAAACCAATATAACTGCCAACGCATGGGTAGGTTTCAGAATGCCAATACCCATGAGCAGCGAGGCGGCAACGGAGACGATAGGCTGTACGTAATTATATACTGACACTACTGTTGGACGGAGTGTGCGCTGACCGATCATCGTGAGAATATAGCCGAAGAATGTCCCTACGCATACCACGTAAGCCACCTCCCACCACGATGTCGTGGGTATGGGTTTACCCCAGACTACCTCCCTTACGTGTCCAAAGGTAAAGGGGAGCAGCATTAGCGTGGCCCAAGAGAACATATATTTGTTGATGGTAAACACGTTGTAACGGCGGATAAGGGGATTGAACAGCGACAAATATAGTGCAAACGAGAACTGCGCAAACAGACATAGCAGGTCACCGCGAATGTCACCCACCTTTCCGTCAGCATGGGCCGCAGAGGTCAGAATCAGTATCAAGGCGCCGCTACAGCCCATCAGCACACCCAGGGCTTTCTTACCTGTAATAGGCTCCTTCAGGATAAGGGCAGCCAGAATCATGGCGAAGATAGGCATGGAGGTGGTGACGATAGAGGCATTGATGGGCGACGTGATGCTCAATCCTATGGTATAGCAGCACTGGTTGCAGAGCAGTCCGAAGACGGCAGCTCCGATAAACATCAGCTTGTCCTTGGTAGGAACATATTCTTTCTTTGCAAAGAAGGAGGCTATCCAGAATAGCAGACAGGCTCCGACGACGCGGAAGGTGACCAGTGTGATGCCGTCGAAACCATGGGTCATAGCATCCTTCCCAATAGGAGCCATCAGGCCCCAACCGGCGCAGGCTCCGAACATGCTCAGGTGCGCAATAATTGCTTTATTTTCTTTCATGGGTGCAAAGGTAGCAAAAAAAATTGAGATTTGATAATTGCTAATTGAGAATTATTTCGTATCTTTGCACCAAAACTTATGACTATGAAGTATGCAACTTACATTAAACAGATAGAGATTGACGCTTTATGGAGCGGCAAGAAGCATATTCTGTGGACGCTTGATCCGCATGTAAACATCCTTAGCGGTATCAATGGAGTAGGCAAGAGCACTATATTAAATAAGGTGTTCCGTAGTGTCTGTACCAATGGTGATTTGGTCAATCATCTTTTGAAGGGCGTGCATATTACTGCTGAACCGGAGGATGCCACCCATATACGTTTCGACATCATCCGTTCACTCGACTCACCCATGCTCGACAATGAGACACTGAATCTGGTTGACACGCGTATTCGCTCTGCCCTTGACTTCCAACTCTATCATTTGCAGCGTAAGTATCTGGACTATCAGGTAAACATCGGTAATCGTATTATTTCTGAGTTGCAACAGGGGAATACCGATGCCGCCCAGCATCTGTCACAATCGAAGACTCGTTTCCAGGATATGGTGGATGACTTGTTTGAAGAAACGGGAAAGAAGATAGTGCGTACGGAGAACGAGATACGTTTCTCGCAGATTGGTGAGACACTGGTGCCTTATCAACTGTCGAGCGGTGAGAAGCAGATGCTGGCTATCCTGCTGACAGTACTTGTCGAGGACCAACAGCCCTATGTGCTCTTTATGGATGAGCCGGAGGTGTCGCTGCATATTGAGTGGCAGAAGCGACTGATTGATCTGATTATGGAATTGAATCCCAACGTGCAGATTATCCTGACGACTCACTCACCGGCAGTCATCATGAACGGTTGGGTGGAAAATGTGACGGAGGTGAGCGATATTACTCTCTAGTAAATCTGATATTTCCAGAATATCTAGTATGCCTAGTAGATTAAAAGATAATCTCAATAGCCGGTACTTCGAGGCGGCCAACCAGTTGACCTCAAAGTCGGCACGACGTAGGATAGTAGCCTATGTCGAGAGCTACGACGATATTTTCTTCTGGCGTACTGTATTGTCACGCTTTGAAAACGAGCAACGTTACTTCGAGGTGATGCTACCGTCGCATCATAGGAAACTGGATCGTGGTAAGAAGGCTGCACTGATGTCAGGGCTGGGTGAGGCGATGATAGCCTGTGTCGATGCTGACTACGACTACTTGTTGCAAGGTGCTACTTTGCAGTCACGCAAAGTACTGGAGAGTCCCTATGTGTTCCATACCTATGCTTACGCCATTGAGAGCCTGCAGTGTTATGCTCCTTCGCTTCATAACGTTTGCGTGGCTGTGACGCTGAATGACCGTCGCTATTTCGATTTTGAGGATTACATGCGTCAGTATTCTGAGATTCTTTTCCCTTTGTTCGTGTGGTCGGTATGGGCATATCGGATGGGAAAACACAATCACTTTTCGCTTTCTGATTTTAACCGTATAGCTGACCCTGGCGGCTTTAATGTGCAGAATCCCCAACCGTCTCTTGACAATCTGCGTCATAAGGTTAGTGTAAAGATACGCCAGTTGCAGGAGGAGTATCCTGACAACAAGGATGAATACCTGAAAACGAAGGAAAGCATAAAGTCCTTAGGTGTAACCCCGCAAACCACCTATTTATATATTCAGGGGCACCATTTGTTTGATAATGTCATTGTCCCTATATTAAATAAGGTGTGCAACCGACTGCGCCAGGAACGTCAGGACGAGATATCACGTACGGCACGTCACTTTACTCAGCGGCAGAATGAGATGTCGTGCTACGAACATTCGATAGTGGACATCAAACAAACGCTGAAAAAGAATATGGGTTATATTCTGTCAGAACAGTTCCGTCGTATTCAGCAAGATTTAGAACATTATCTTACGAAAGCACGTACGTCTCCAGGAACTTGACTGTTCCCTCGCTGTGAACCACCTTCGCTGTGGCAGGAATCAGGATGCTTTCGCCAGCACGTAATGTCGTTTCCTCATCATCGATGGTCAGCGTGCCTTCTCCCTTTATACCAATGAGAATGACAAACGAGTCGAGCTCGGAATAGTCTATCTCCATGGGTTCTGTCAGGTCGTAGACGGCGGTATTGAAATAAGGACACTCAATCAAGGCAACCCCTTCGTCCTTACGTGGTGTATAGTGGGTCTGGTAGTCGGAGTATACCGTGTAGTCTATTGACTCAGCGGCTTCCTTAATGTGCAGCTGGCGAGGTTTCCCGTCTTTGTCAAGACGGTCGTAGTCGTAGATGCGGTAGGTAACATCGCTGGTCTGTTGGATTTCCAGGAGATAGCACCCACTAAGAATGGCATGTATGCGCCCTGCGGGAATGAAGAAGCAGTCGCCGTCCTTGACGTTATATTTAGCCAAAGCGTCGCAGATGGTCTTTTGTTCCACCATTTTCTTATACTCGTCTGGTGTGAGCTGCACTTTCAGTCCATTGTAAAGACTGGCTTCAGGAGCCGATTCCAGCACGTACCACATCTCGGTCTTTCCCTTATCCTTGCCCTGTCGACGGGCCGTCTCGTCGTTAGGGTGTACCTGTATGCTGAGGTCGCGGTGGGCATCGATGAATTTGACGAGCAAAGGAAATTCGTCACCAAAGCGTTTGTAGTTAGCCTTACCTACGAGATTTTCTTTTTCTTCGTGAACGAGTTCGTTGATATTCTTTCCGTCGCAGAGGGTCTCACTGCCTGGAACACCGGAGAATAGCCAGCTCTCGGTTCCCCAGATAAGGGTCTTAAGAAGAGGGGTGAATTTGTAGTATTTCATATAGATGTTAGTTTTCTTTCCAAAAAGCGCGGGTAAAGAGTACCAGCACAGACATAATCTCAAGACGGCCTACAAGCATAAGGAAAGAACATATCCACTTGATATATTCCGGCATTTCGCTCCATGACATTGAGGGGCCGACCTCATATTCCAGCGATGGACCAACATTGCTGATAAGGCTCAGGGCTATGGCTATGGCATTGGTATGGTCAATGCCTGAGACTATCATAATGGTGGCAGAGATCAGCACCATGATAGAAAAGATGGCGAAGAAAGCCAGTAGGGTAGAGAGCCTTTGCTGTGATATGGCCAGCCCGTTTATCTTGACTGGTAATACGGCATTGGGGTGCAGAATCTTACGGAACTCATTGCGCAACACTTTGAATATCATCACACCGCGAATGCATTTGAATCCACCTGTAGTAGAACCGGAGCAGGCACCGATAAACATCAGACAGCCCAGTATGACCCAAGTGATGTGTGGCCAGTGGGATACGTCGTCATTGAAGAGTCCGGTGGTAGTCATAAATGATACTACTTGGAACAGTGCCGAGCGGAAAGCATGCTCTAGTCCGTAACCATTGCGTGACACTAGCAGATAGCAGATAAACAATGTCGTTATGGTGACAAGAAAAATGTAGAGCTTGAATTCTGAACTCTTGAATAATGCGCCCACCTTCAGTTTGAAGATAGCCATATAGAGCATGGCGAAATTGATACCAGCCAAGAATTGGTAAAGGACACAGACATAGTCTATGGCTGGTGAAGCAAAGTAGGCGGTACTGTCGTTATGAGTCGTGAACCCACCCGTAGCTGTCGTTGTCATAGCATAGTTGATGCTATCGAACCAGTCCATGCCACAGAAGTAGAATGAAAGGATGCAGGCGATGGTAAGTCCCAAATAGATGGTCCATATCCATTTCGCCATAGTCGACAATCGCGGATGCATCTTCGAACGAATCGGTCCTGTCGCCTCAGCTGAGAATACCTTCACACTGCCACTACCCACCATGGAGGGCAGAATGGCGATGGTGAAGAAAACGATTCCCAGACCGCCAATCCATTGTGTCTGTGTTCGCCAATAGAGAATGCCGTGTGGCAGGCTCTCTACATTATTGAGAATAGTGGCTCCTGTGGTGGTAAAGCCTGACATGGTTTCAAAGAAAGCATCAGTAATATTGGGAATAAAGCCTCCGACAAGGAAGGGCAACATACCGAATAGTGAGAAGATAATCCATGCCGAGGTGACAAGGAGATAGCTGTCTCGGCGACTAAGGCTGTTGTTGGCGTTACGTCCCAGGTATTTGAAGATGAAGCCCGCGCTGATAGTGAGAATGGTGGCAATGATGAACGACAAGATGTCATCCTCATGATAGTAGGCAGAAACCCCTATGCAGATAGCCAGCATAAAACCTAATAGGAATAGTAGCGAGCCTAAGATCTTGTATACCAGAGGGAAGTTTACCATAGCACGTTGGCTTTGAAGAATTTTTCTATCTTCTTCAGGTTTTGTTCGTGGCAGAACACCATGACGGCATCACCGGCTTCGATACGGGTATTACCATTGACGAGGATGCCTTGGTCTCCGCGTACCAAACCACCGATGGTAGCTCCCGCAGGAAGCCCCAACTCCTTGACGGTTTTCTTAGTGACTTTCGAACCTTCTGCTGCCGTAAACTCCGCTACGTCGGCATCGACGAGCATCAGGCTACGGACGTTTGACACGTCAGCATCGAGCATCATCTGATAGATATGGCTGGCAGCCAATGTTTTCTTGTTGATGATAGTGCCGATGTCAAGACTCTCTGCCATTTCTACGTAGTCAAGGTTCTCGACCATAGCAACCGTTTTTCTTACACCTAATCGCTTGGCTGTCAGACAAGCCAGAATATTGGTCTCGGCATTACCAGTCAGTGCCACGAAAGCCTGAGTGTTCTGTATGCCTTCTTCTTGTAACAAACCGAGGTCGCGTCCGTCGCCGTGAATAACCATCACGTCAGTATCGGCCAATTTTGAGTTAAGTCGCTCACAACGGTATTCGTCCTGCTCAACGATTTTCAGGTTCATATAATCTGGTGCGACCTTAGCCAGGCGGACGGCAGTACGTCCTCCGCCCATGATGATGACGTTCTTTACATCTGTATAGTGTTCTTTGCCGGATATTTGGCGGATGTAAGGAATATACTCTTTGGTCGTCATGAAATAGGCAAGGTCGTTGACTTCCAATACGTCGTTACCACCAGGAATAAGTGTCTCGCCCTTTCGTTTGATGGCTACCACGTGATAAGGGTCGTCAGGTCCGCACAAGTCTTTCAGGGGTTGGTTTAGTATCTCACAAGTCTCGCGTAGCTTGACACCCAGCATGACGAGATCGCCACCATGCAAATCCCAGCGCTGTCGCACCCACGACATCTTAAGGCCGTTGGTAATATCAGCAGCAGCCAGTACTTCGGGGAAAATGAGCGAGTTGATGCCCATTTGGTTGAAGAGCTCCTTGCGAGAAGGATCGAGGTATTCGAAGTTGTCAATGCGTGCCACTGTCTTTTTAGCTCCAAGAGCATGGGCAATTGTGCAAGCTGTCATGTTGCGGCTCTCGTCAGGTGTAACACCTACAAAGAGGTCGGCATGTTCTATGCCGGCTTCCTTCAACGTATTAATGCTGGTGGTACGCCCCTGTAGGGTCATAATGTCATAGCGGCTGTCAAGGTCGCCCAGTCGTGAGGCGTCCTCGTCTATCAGCACGCAGTCCTGATGGTCGCGAGACAACAACTTTGCCAGATGTGTTCCTACGGCTCCTGCACCAGCTATAATAATTTTCATATGCTTAATATCTCTTTCTTGATGCTTTCTTTGTCAATACCGACGATAGCATACAATTCACTAACCGTACCGTGTTCGACGAATTTGTCGGGCAGTCCAAGACGGTGGATGACGGGCTGGTAGCCGTGATCGCTCATCCATTCCATGACAGCCGAGCCCATGCCTCCGTTGCGCACGCCGTCTTCAACGGTAATAATCTTCTTGAATTTCTGTCCAATCTCATGAAGGAGGTTTTCGTCCAACGGCTTTAGGAACCGCAGGTCGTAATGGGCTACGGAAGGTACCGTTGAGTTTGTTGCCATGTCATGGCAACTTACAGAACATTCATCGATGGCAGCGGCAGCCTGGGTGCCGATGGGACCAATGGTGATGACTGCCACGTCATCTCCATCACGTAGACAGCGACCAGTGCCAACCTTGATTTCTTCAAGTGGACAATGCCAGTCGACCAGTGAACCGCGACCTTTGGGATAACGGATAACGAATGGTCCTTTGTTGGGTAATTGGGCCGTGAACATCAGACGGCGTAGTTCGTGCTCGTCCATTGGCGAAGCAATGGTGAGGTTCGGGATAGGGCGTAATGCTGCGAGGTCGAAGGCACCATGATGGGTAGGACCATCTTCGCCAACGATGCCTGCGCGGTCCAGACAGAGTACGACGTTGAGTTTGAGAATGGCCACGTCATGGATAATGTTGTCGTAGGCTCGCTGTGCAAAGGCACTATAGATGTTGCAGAATGGTTGCAGGCCCTCTTTGGCCAATCCGCCGGAGAATGTCACGGCATGTCCTTCGGCAATGCCTACGTCAAAGGTGCGGTCGGGCATCTCCTGCATCATGATATTCATGGAACAACCTGTGGGCATAGCAGGTGTGACACCAATGATCTTGGGGTTCTTTCGTGCCAATTCAAGTAATGTCTCGCCGAAGACTTCCTGGAATTTTGGTGGTTTGTTCGGTTCTTCTTTTACCTGTCGTTCACCTGTTTCGACATTGAACTTGCCCGGAGCGTGCCAGATGGTGACATCTTTTTCGGCAGGAGCATAGCCGTGACCTTTCTGGGTGTGCAGATGGAGCAGCTTAGGCCCTTTCATGTCTTTCAACTGCCGCAGAATACGCACCAGTTCCTTGACATCATGTCCATTGAAGGGTCCAAAATAACGGATATCCATACCCTCGAACACGTTCTGCTGATGCGAGATAGCCGACTTCAAGGCATTGGTCAGACGAATCATTCCGCGACGGCGGTCATCTTCGAAGAGTCCTTTTCTGTGAAGCCATCTGGTTACCTTGAACCGTAGGGCGTTATAAGTCTCGTTAGTAGAGAGCGACAACAGGTATTCCTGCATGCCTCCCACTGCCCGGTCAATGGACATGTTATTGTCGTTGAGTACGATAAGAATATCGTTGTCCGTTGACGAGACATTGTTCAATCCCTCATAGGCCAGTCCGCCGGACATAGCTCCGTCGCCGATGACGGCAACCACTTTGCGGTCGGTGCCTTTGGCGGCAACAGCCATTCCCAGTGCAGCAGAGATGCTGTTAGAGGCATGACCGCACATGAATGTGTCGTATTCGCTCTCTTCGGGTGAGGGGAAAGGACGAATACCGCCCAACTTACGATTGGTGTTAAACAGTTCCCGTCTGCCAGTCAGTATCTTGTGTCCGTAAGCTTGGTGTCCTACGTCCCAAACGATACGGTCTTCCGGGGTGTTATATACATAGTGCAGGGCTACAGTAATCTCTGTGACACCAAGGCTTGACGCGAGATGTCCAGGATTAACGGAAAGCTCTTTGACAATGTCTTCTCGCAATTCACGACACAGCTCGGGCAACTCGTCGACAGTCAATGCCCGAAGGTCCTCTGGATATTTTATTTTCTTTAATAGTTCCACAGTATTGTCGATTTTGTCTGCAAAGATACGAATAAGCGAGCAAAATACAAAATAAATCGTAATTTATTTTAATATTTCTTGGTTTTTGCATATTTTCTTTATAACTTTGCGCTGTTATAACTGCAAATGCGATGATTTACCTCTCATTACCCAGCAAAGAAGAACGTCAGCTTTCTTTTTATCTGGCCTTGGAAGAATATGTAGCCCGCCAGTTGACACCGGCAGACTACTTCTTCATGTGGCAGGTAAACCCCAGCGTCATTTTCGGACGTAACCAACTGATAGAGAATGAGGTGAACCTAGATTACTGTCGTTCGCACAACATCCGGATGTATCGTCGTAAGAGTGGGGGAGGGTGTGTGTATGCCGACATGAATAATGTTATGTTTTCTTATATTACGGCTGACGACCAGGTAGGTTTTACCTTTAATCGTTATATGAGTATGGTGGTGCTGATGTTGCAGAAACTGGGCATCGATGCCTCTGGGTCGCTTCGTAACGATATAATGATTGGCGACAAGAAGGTTTCTGGCACGGCTTTCTATAAACCCGTGTCGAGAACTGAGCAGAATCCTGGACGTAGTATTGTTCATGGTACTATGCTTTACGACACTGACATGCTCAATATGGTAGGCTCTATTACCCCCTCCAGTGCTAAATTGTTGTCGAAAGGTGTTGCCAGCGTCCGTCAGCGTGTTGCACTCTTGAAAGATTACACGACACTGACGCTTGAAGAGTTTAAGGCACATGTCCGTAAAACGCTTTGTGACGAGGAAACGACACTGACGGACGAGGATATCCGTTGTGTCCAGGATATAGAACAAGAATATTTGTCCGACGATTTTATCTATGGCAAGAACCCCCAGTACACCGTCATCAAGAAGCGGCGCATGGAAGGCGTGGGCGAATTTGAGGCCCGCATTGCCTTGAAAAATGGGGTTATTCAGCGGGTTAACCTGATGGGCGATTTTTTCCTGGTGGGCGATTTGGATCATGGCCTCTTGGACATATTAAAGGGTGTGCCCCTGACGAAGAGTGCGCTACGGAGCCGCCTGCCCGACCGCATTGACGACATCATTATGAACCTCATGACGGAAGACTTTGTAAGATTATTAACAGAATAAATTGTTGACTTATTATGGAAAACAAGAGAACTTGTCTCTATGACAAACACGTAGCCTTGGGTGCACTGATGTCACCCTTTGGAGGCTTCGAAATGCCTATTCAGTATAGTGGTATTGTGGATGAGCATCAAGCCGTACGCCAGGCCTGTGGCGTGTTCGATGTGAGCCACATGGGTGAAGTGCTTATTACGGGACCTGATGCCGAGCGCTATGTCAACCACATCTTCACCAACAATGTTGCGGGCATCCCCGATGGGAAGATTCTCTATGGTATGATGTGCTACGAGAATGGTGGCGTGGTCGACGACTTGTTGGTCTATAAGGTTGCTGACAAGCATTTCTTCCTCGTTATCAATGCTGCAAATATTGATAAGGATTGGGCTTGGATACAGGAGCAGTCCAAGGGCTTTGATGTCACTTTGGAACATCAGAGTGACCAGTATGGTGAGTTGGCTATACAGGGACCAGACTCAGAACAAGTGATGAAAGACGTGCTGGGAATCGACGGCTCCGACCTGTCATTCTATACCTTCAAAGTACTGGACAACGTCATTATTTCACGTACTGGTTACACTGGTGAGGATGGTTTTGAAATCTATGCTACACCTAATTATATTAATGAGTGTTGGGATAAGTTGGTGGCATCTGGACGCTGCAAGCCCTGCGGTTTGGGTTGCCGTGATACACTGCGCTTTGAGGTCGGACTACCCCTCTATGGTGATGAGCTATCGGCAGACATCACGCCAATCATGGCTGGTCTGGGTATTTTCGTCAAACTCGATAAGGATGAGTTTATCGGCAAGGAGGCACTGGCCCGTCAGAAGGCAGAAGGTCCTGCAAAGAAACTGGTAGGCATCGAATTGGCAGATAAGGCCATTCCCCGTCATGGCTATGTAGTGCTGAAGGACGGACAGCCTATCGGTGAGGTAACCACGGGTTATCATACTATTTCGACGGACAAGAGTGTCTGCATGGCGCTTATCGACAGCCAGTATGCCACCCTTGACACGGAGGTAGATATCCAAATCCGCAAAAAAGTGTTCTCGGGAAAGGTTGTAAAGAAACAATTCTATAATAAAAACTATAAAAAGTAAATAGTATGGCAAAAGTATTAGAAGGACTCTACTACTCAGAGTCTCATGAATTTGTAAGAGTAGAAGGTGACTATGGTTTTGTTGGTATCACTGACTATGCCCAGAATGCTTTGGGCAATGTGGTGTATGTGGATATGCCGGAGGTTGACGATGAGGTAACGGCTGGTGAGGAGTTTGGTGCTGTAGAGAGTGTCAAGGCCGCCAGCGACTTGATTTCTCCTGTTAGCGGAACTGTGGTGGAGATTAACGAGGCCCTTGAGGATACTCCTGAGCTCATCAATCAGGATGCTTTCGAGAACTGGATTATCAAGGTGCAGCTCAGCGACAAGGCTGACCTCGACAACCTGATGGATGCCAAGGCTTACGCAGCCTTCTGTGAGAAATAAATAGTCGTTATACCGTTATACCGATATTACGTTATTACGCCAATGTACAAATATTTTCCCCATACAGAGGATGACCAGCGAGAAATGCTGGAAAGAGCGGGTGTCGATTCCCTCGACGCCTTATACGCTCAAATTCCTGACAGCATCCGTTTTAGGGGTGACTATCAGTTACCTTCGGAGATGAGTGAGCAGGAATTGCGTCAGCACTTCGAACGCTTGTGCTCAGGCAACCGTCAGCTGACGTGCTTTGCCGGCATGGGTGTCTACGACCACTATACGCCTTCCGTCATTCCGCAGTTGTTGCAACGCTCTGAATTCCTGACGTCGTACACTCCGTATCAGGCAGAAATCTCGCAGGGTACGCTGCACTATATCTTTGAGTATCAGTCGATGATGACCGAACTCACGGGTATGGACATCTCCAATGCTTCGATGTACGATGGCACTACAGCAGCTGCCGAGGCGATGATGATGGCTGTCGCTGCAGGCAAGAAGCAAAACAAAGTGGTGGTATCAGGAGCGATGAATCCCAATACAATCGAGGTACTTAAGACCTATGCCCTGCATCAGGGTATCGAACTGCTTATCTTACCCGTCGAGGACGGAGTGACAAAACTCTCAGCTCTCAACTCTCAACTTTCAACTGGTGGTGTCGCTGGTGTCCTGGTGCAGCAGCCTAACGTCTATGGTATTGTCGAAGACTTCACAGGTTTTGCTGAGGCTTGTCACGAACAAAAGGCGCTGTTTATTATGGACAGTGTCGCTGCCGACCTTGCCGTGTTGAAGACACCGGGCGAGTGGGGAGCCGATATTGCCGTAGGCGATGGTCAGTCGCTGGGCATCCCCATGCAGTGGGGCGGTCCCTATGTGGGCTATATGTGCTGTACGGAAAAGCTCATTCGTAAAATGCCTGGACGTATCGTGGGTCGTACGCTCGACAATCGTGGTCAGCGTGCCTTTGTGCTTACCCTGCAGGCTCGCGAACAGCATATCCGTCGTCAGAAGGCGACGTCGAACATTTGTTCGAACCAGAGCCTTATGGCCCTTTGGGTGACGATTTATATGTCGCTCATGGGCAAGCAAGGGCTGAAGGAGGCTGCTGAGCTCTCCTATGCAGGAGCTCACTATCTTTGTGACGAACTGCTGAAGACGGGACGCTTCCATTTGGTTTATGATAAGCCGTTCTTTAACGAGTTCGTGCTACGATTCGATGGTGATGTGGATAAACTTCAGGACTTCTGGTTGATGAATGGTATTCATGGCGGTATCAAAATCGCCGAAGACCAGATCATGTTTGCCGTAACGGAGAAGCGTTCCAAAGAAGAAATAGACAGGATGGTTGAAATCATGACATTATATAAAGGTGTAAGTTAAAGGGATATCATTATGAACAATCGATTATACGGAAACCTGATTTTTGAGCTTTCTAAGGAAGGCCGCAAAGGCTACAGCCTGCCTAAGAATAACTTCGGCGAATACAAGATACCTCAGACCTTGCGCCGTACGGAGGATGCGCAGTTGCCTGAATGTGACGAGCTGACCGTAGTACGCCACTATACGAACCTCTCGAACAACAACTTCGGTGTCGATACGGGCTTCTATCCGCTGGGCTCCTGTACGATGAAGTACAATCCCAAGATCAACGAGGAGATGGCTGCCTTGCCGCAGTTCCAAAATCTTCATCCTCTTCAGCCCGACCATACGGTCGAGGGTGCTCGTGCCTTGGTGACGCTGTTGGAACGCTCATTGTGTGCACTGACTGGTCTGGCTCATTTCACCTTCAAGCCCTACGCTGGGGCTCATGGTGAACTGACGGGTCTGATGGTCATTGACAACTATCACCGTTCGCGAGGTGACCTCCAGCGTAAGAAGGTCATCGTTCCTGACTCGGCCCATGGTACTAACCCCGCCTCAGCTGCTGTCTGTGGACTGGAAATCATTGAGGTGAAATCGACGAAGGATGGTCTTGTTGATCTAGAGGATCTAAAACGTCTAGTCAATCTGGAAGGTCCTAACATCGCCGCCATGATGATGACCAATCCCAATACGCTGGGCCTTTTCGAGACCAGCATCCCTGAGATTGCAAAGCTCGTCCACGACTGTGGCGGTCTGATGTATTACGACGGTGCCAATCTTAACCCCATGTTGGGTGCCTGCCGTCCTGGCGACATGGGGTTCGACGTGATGCACATCAACCTGCACAAGACATTTTCCACCCCCCATGGTGGTGGTGGCCCTGGCTCTGGTCCCGTTGGTGTTCGTGAGGGTTTGCAGGAGTTCTTCCCCTTCGTGTCCCCCTATCATGGCAATTTTGCCGTCATGATACGTGCCTATACCTATATCCTTTCGTTGGGTCGTGACCAAATCAAGCATGTCGGTCCGCTGGCTGTTCTCAATGCCAATTACATTAAGGAAGCCCTAAAGGATGTCTACGAACTGCCCATCGACGGTCTGTGTTGTCATGAGTTCGTATTCGACGGCTTAAAAGATAAGAGTACGGGT
>Ga0247609_10000562_pt1 | contig 50863 bp, 39 predicted proteins | sample 172DNAGHGlowgp2_FD_193487 | JGI IMG/M metagenome (GOLD analysis project Ga0247609, IMG submission 193487) | Sheep rumen microbial communities from Palmerston North, Manawatu-Wanganui, New Zealand - 1728 DNA GHGlow gp2 | ecosystem: Host-associated > Mammals > Digestive system > Stomach > Rumen ... | reverse complement strand
CTCCTCGATGATGCAGAAAACAGTTTTCCTAAGTTGTTTGTCACCAGGTGAAGACTTATGGTTTTCGTTGAGTATGCCAAACTCGTAGGCACCTTCCTCCCAGATCGTTTGGTCAGGTGTAAACACGATACGATAGAGCACGTCGTATGCCGTCTTGAAACCATAGGCGCCTTCGGCTACCTGCCACACAGAGTAGGGAGCCTGAATGTTCAGACGATTCAAGTCTAACGGATTCATGATGGACAGAAGATCTTAGACAGTATGATGCCTGAGCATGGAAAACTCTTGTTCAGTCTTTTTAATCCACTCTTTCTTGCGTTCCACCATCTTGCGGAATGCGGCCAGAGCTTCGTTTCTGTTATCGTATTTAACTGCCTTATACATATCGTTTTGTTTTTATCCGCTGCAAAGATAACATGATTTTCTCTTATTTCCAACTATTTGGCCATTTTTCTTGTATAACCGCCGTTTTGACCTGCCGAAAACGCCGTTTTTCCTTCCCGAAATGCCCGTTTTAGCACGTGAAAGTGCCGCTTGCATTTGCTGTAAACGGCACTATCTTTATTTTGAAAGAAATTGCCAGAAATTAATCAGAAATTTTCTGATAACCGCTAACCCTTAACCCCTAACCGCTAACCGCTTCACATAGTACTCGCTGAAGTCCTTGCAACCCAGGGGCAGCTGGTGGCGCTGCAACGAGGGCAGGACGTGCTGCAGCTGCTGGAAGAGCCGTTCGCCCGGAGCATCGCGGTCGGGGTACATGTGGAAAACAATTGAGCGTTGAGCGTTCTTTGCAGAGTAAAGCGGCAGAGCCGAGCGGAGCGATTGTAGCAGTTCCACATCCTTCTTCGAAAGCAGCGTGGCCGATGGAATGGCGATGGCCTTGTGACCGGCAGAGAGCATGGCCCAGCAGTCAGAGCAGCCCTCGGTTATCCAGAGGTCGTCACCCTCTCGCAGGCGGTTCAGCACGGGTAGGTTGTAGATGCCACACTCAGCCCCTTGCGGGAAGCGGAAACGGGGCGTGGCACCCGGTACCAGGTTGCGGTTCTGGACGCCCACCAGACGGCCCTCGCGGTCGTAGTAAGGTATCTGCAGCCAGGGCACGCCCTGCCGGTCTTTCCACGACGTCAGCCGGCACCAGAGCACCACGCGAGGGTCCAGCCGCCGCTCGTCGAAGAGGAACCGTCGTGCCTCGTCTGAGAGCCACGGGCGCTCGAAGAAGCGCTCGTAGCGGCTGGCATCGAACGGCTTGGGAGACTCTACTTCTTTTGGCTGATACTCCGTCAGGATGATGTTGTTTTCGTCAGCCAGCCAGCGGCAGGCATCAAGGAAGTCTTTGTCCAGATACTTCATCACCAGGTCGATAGGTCCGCCCGAGGCTCCGCAGACAAAGCAGCGGAAGGTGTTGCGGCGCACAGAGAACGACAGGCTGGGGTGGCGGTCCTCGTGGAATGGGCACAACGCCTTATGGTGCGAAACCCGGAGTCCGAGTCGCTCCGCGACCCCCTCTATGGGGAGGTCGCGGAGCTTCTGAATCTCATACTTTTCCATCATCTTACATCCGACTTCTTCAGGTATTTCTCGGTCTTGGTGTAGAGTCCTGTCTGTGCAGAGTACTCGATAAAGCCTCTTGCACTCCATACGGACAGCTGTTTCTTGGAGGCGGCACCCGTGGGTTTTCCCAGTCGCTGGCGCAGGGCATCCAGCTGCTGCTCGTTGAACGAGTTACCCTCTATGCTGTCCAGCATGTTGGCAGGTCCCGACTTGCCGGCCTCGGTGGAGACGCTGTCGCCGTCTTTTTGCAGCATGTCACCCATCACGGCCCACACGCTCCAGATACCATGCCACGCGAGCCATTCCACCATGTCGCCCATCGCACGCGTCCAGGTCATATTGTTCAGCGCCCACATGACGCAGCCTGCCTTGAAACTGGCCACGATGCTTCTCTTGGCCATATCCCACATAATGTCATTGTCGGTCAGGTCGGCATATTCGCAGATTTCTGCCGCGAGGTTCTGGCACACCTTGTTGAGCTGCGGGATGACATAGCGCCCTTTGCAGAGAGCGAGGGGTGCCATACGACCGTCAAGTTCTTGATAGAAGCTGTCGTCGAAACGGCCGATTTTCGGTATCCGAGGGTCACGTTTCTCGCTGCGTGGCTTATAGGAGAAAGCTATTCTGCCCAGCGTGCCGTCCAGCAGATTATACCTCAGGAACTTCCTGATGTCCGTCGGGTTCGATGACATCGAGATGTTGGTTCTCAGAATGGCCGATCCCGTGATGCCATCAACCGTAGCCCTCAGCGCCTGGTATCGCTGGCGGTCGTGTATCAACCTGAGAATCTGCGTCATCTGCTTGTGACCGCCGCACAGATTATCCAGCATGACGGCTTCCGGCAGGTCGATGAACGTGGTGTAGCCGCCGTGCTTTTCAGCAGCCATCTGCGCCTTCAGGTAGCCTGGACGCGTCGTGTCACTCGGCATCACGTGGATGCACAGGTCATGCTCGGTAGGCTTGTCACGCTTGTTGGCAGCCTTGTAGGCCTTCTGCCATTCCAGATACTTCTTGATTTCCTCCAGGTCAGAGCGGCGCTCCTCACGCATGATGGCCTCTACCAGAAGCGAATGCTGTCCCTTGTTATTGCCCGAATCGGCGCACAAAAGTCTAATCTGACCGCACGGTTCGAGCCATTGGCCGCTTGGGTACTGAAACTCTGCACCCGAGATTTTCGACCCCAAAGGTGCGTAAAGCAGGGGGTGTTCGGGTTGAAACATGTCTTTGCTCGTCTGTGAGAGCAACAATCGTTGGGTTTCCAAGCCCTTGCCGAGGGTTGGCATCTCGGGAGGCGTTGGCTTTGTAATGTCGTAAATCATAATATGTTACAATATTTTTTGAGATTAAATAAGTTGTTAATTTCTCCTGTGTTTCTTCAGTTCTTCAGTTCTTCAGTTCTTCAGTTCGGTTGTTGGGGGTATTCCGTTCCGTCAGTCTCTCCTTGTATAATATATAACTAATTAATTATTAGATAGTTATAAGTAGTATGAAGTAGAATTGACGAATAAACAACCCCTTAAATACAACTGAAGAACTGAAGTAACTGAAGTAATGTACTATCTACCACTCCACTCCGAATGGCTTCCAGTTCTTCTCTACCCGGCACTTCGCCTCCAACTTTTTCAGCGCCTCCTTCAGAATCTGGCGCATACGCTGCGGGCCCATCAGGTCGGTCATCAGCTCAATCGGCTCCTCTACAAAAGCCTTTTGCCAGTCGATGGCCTCAACGGCAAAAACTTTCAAAGTCAACTGGAACGCATGGTCGCGAGTGCCTGAGACGCGTCCGTGTCGGGCCTTGCTGATGAGCAGCGAGTTGTTTCTGATGCGTGGCTTGCTGGCGACATAGTCGAAAGCAGCATTACGAAGCATCTGCAACTGCCCGCTGGTCATGCTTCCACTCTCCAAGACCGGCGTGAACTCATCGTCCGGCAGGAACTGAATGTTCGTCACTCGGTTGTTTTCGTCACGGGTGATAACAGCAGAACCGCTGATAAAAATACTCTTGTCCATAGCTGTTCCTCCTAAGCGTTAAGTTTGACCAGATCATTACACACCACATCTTGATAGAGGCATCCGTTCACCTCGTGAACTGAGAAGCGCAACACGGCAACCACAACGTCGCCCTCGTTGTAACGGCACTGGGCAAGGTTGCCAAAAAGAGTAGCGACAAACTCGTCGCTGAATTTCGAACCACCCAACATTTTCAGTCGGATTTCACACTTGGCCAGTTGGCCGCCTTCTGCCTTCTGAGAGGCAACGTAGGACACATCTCCCTGTGACACTACTCTGAAAATTTTTTCTTCCATTTTTTTCTTCGCCACCTCATGTGAGAGGGGCTCGAAAATGGCAGCTGGAGTCGGCAGTAATTTGAATTAATACCGACCGACAATTAATACCGACTGTTGATGGGGATATACAAATTATCCGCAAACACCCTGTGTATGGGTCTTTGCGGATAAAAGAAATTTATAAAAAAAATGAATTTATGCCGACTTTTGTGCCGACTCATACTCTAATGTCCGTATTGAGTCCGTTGGCCAAAGCGTCTTCCCGGTCCTTTACATCATCGTGTTCTTCCTGGGCATCAAGGTACTCTTTGCCATAGTCTGTTTTGGGGTCAAGTATGCTGATGATTTTGTCAAGTTCCTCTATCTTGTCAGGCAGCTTTTTACCTTTGGTAAATTGAGTCCGGTCAATGTCAATGATTTTATAACTGTATTCTTTCTTGTTATCAACAGTTTCATTCTGTTTTATCATTAACTGGAAATGAGCACAAGTAATATCCCACTTCGTGTAACCTTTTGGAGGTTTGACAAAATGTTGAATCTTATTTATCAGGTATTTCAGCGTGACTATTTCCTTAATCCAAACAACTTTAAAGGTGGTTGTAGTATTCTGAAACAGGTCTATGAATCCTTTTTGGTCCGTATCGTTCTTTATATATTTCAACTTTAAGGCTTCATAAAATAGCTGAAGACGTGTTCCTCTGTCACTCTTATGATAGTCGTAGTTAAATGTTTCAACGATATTTTTCGGGTCTTTTGCCCTTCTGCCTCTACCAGGTTTCGGAACATTAATTTCAGATGTCTGACCTTTTATTACAGCATTAATCTCTTCACTCAGATGTCCATTATAGTTGTGGTTTATCCATTCGTCCATTCTGTCGCTAAACTCAAACAGTTGATCCAAGAACTGCTTTGTCTCATCATCCTCGCTTTTCTGTGCCTGTTTCTCGATGGTTTTGGTAAGCATGTCAAACATTGTATTGCTATAAACTGGTTCCCAGCGGTGGCACAACAGTTTTCTTACAATGGAAAAGACGGTGTGGGCTGTCTTTAGTTTGTCGTGCTCTGATGCATCAGGTTTCAGTTTCCTAACGTCCATGAACAATTTCAACCACAGGTTGTCAACATCCTGTTGCGTCAAACAACTTCCTGCTTGGAACAATTTGTCGAGCAGGGCGCCTACTGCGTAAAACACCTGTTCAGATTCCACCACCACCCCGTTAAGATGGGCGGCGCGTGGCATGAACACAGTATCGCAAGCCAGAAACAAGGGGTGACCCTCGGCTTCGTACTTTTGACGTATCCTTTTCCTTTCTGTCTTAGTGAGTGGTCGTAGCATTTCTCTGCTTTTCTATTTCGTTCGCAACATAATCCAACCAAGCACCCATTTCCTGTTCGGGGAACAGGTTTCCGATACCAAGCATTCCCCAAAAAGCAACTTCGCTCATCTGGAATTCCATTCTCACATCCTTACCGCAGATATACGATGTACCGTCGGCATAGCTTAACCTTAACCGAAAAGCCCCACTGGGTTCACTGCCTATGAGCATAACAAAGTGCTCCAGCATCCTTGAGCGTCCATCAATGATGCGCATACCGTTGGGATAGTTATATGAACACTCTGCACTGGAAGCTTCAAACATACGCCTATGCATGTCTTTCAGATAAGGGTCGTTCTTGATGATGTCCTCCACCTTTGGATTGATGAGCCCACGGGTTAGATAGACTGTCATCTTCGTTACAGGCAAGTGGTCTTTCTTGATAAGCCGGCGCGATAGGCTAAGGAAATCAACAGGCAACACCTGAGGGGCGATTTTAACTTTAAAACCGCAGGAGTTGGCTTCCAACTTACAATTGATACTCTCTTGAAGCAGGCCTGCTACAATGTCAGTGCTACGCCATACGTTGCTGTCTATTTCAATAGCAATCATATTGTGGCCAGCACGACAGTCAATAATGATATAACAATAGGGATTCGAAGGAATTTTACGCTTGTCAATATTGGCAGCCTCGCCAGGAGAAGGTGTGTGTTTTTCCCATACTGTCACTTCTTTGGGATTCTCCAAGCGGAGCAAAACAAGCCTCTCCGCGCGAGACATGACTATACTGGGATAGGTGTCAGCACCATTCTTCTTTGCTTTCTTGATGATAAACTCAGAATTCCTTTCGCCAAACAAAGCATAGATTGCCTCACGGCAATGTTCATCTGACGTATCAGGACGCACAACTTCATCACCCTGTAAAAAGTTTCCTTCAAAAGGGGCATCTGAAAATTTGTAAGAATAAATTGCGTATTTGTCCATAGGCCTCATAAATTTAAAAGATTGTATAATCAAAAAAGCCATATGCAAATTACGAGCCGAAACAAAACCAATCAATAACTTCTGACATGTTGTCACACTATTAATTACAATCCCTGTTATTTGAACAGAAAAACTTTCACGCCAAGAAATTTTCACTTTATATTTTGGCAGTTTCGAAAATACTATGTATCTTTGCCCTCGCATCGTAATGATGCAAGACATATTGCTCGATTGCCCAAGAAATCACCACCTCGAAGGAAAAAGAGCAAAACGCGTACAGATAGAGCCGACCGTATAGGTGCAGGCTTTACCGTATTGTACGTGGGTTTGTGGTGAACCTCTTGGGCGTATGGCATAGTCCTGCGCCTATTCTATATGGCTATTGGGCTGATGAAATGATTTTAACTTAAAACTATATTTCTTATGAAGAAACAATTACTTTTCCTCGTTCTGATGCTCCTGCCCATGGTGGCAAGTGCAGACACAGTAGAGATTGACGGAATTTACTACAACTTAGTAAATAAGGTGAAGCAAGCAGAAGTGACCAGTAATCCAAACAAGTATTCTGGTGAAGTCGTTATTCCTTCGTCTGTTACTTACAACGACGTTGAATACAGCGTGACAAGCATTGGTGAACGTGCGTTCGAAGGCTGTAGCAGCCTCACCTCCATCACCATCCCCAACAGCGTGACAACCATTGGTGGTAGAGCGTTCTCTGTTTGCAGTAGCCTTACCTCCATCACCATCCCCAACAGCGTGACAAGCATTGGTGATTGGGCGTTCGGAGATTGTACCAGTCTTACCTCCATCACCATACCCAACAGCGTGACAAGCATTGGTGAAGCAGCGTTCGCTGAATGTACCGGCCTTACCTCCATCACCATTCCCAACAGCGTGACAAGCATTGGTGTTTGGGCGTTCAGGGGATGTACCAGCCTTACCTCCATCACCATCCCCAACAGCGTGACAAGCATTGGTAGTGAAGCGTTCTCGGGATGTACCAGCCTTACCTCCATCACCATCCCCAACAGCGTGACAAGCATTGGTCGTGAAGCGTTCTCGGGTTGTAGCAGCCTCACCTCCATCACCATCCCAAACAGTGTGACAACCATTGGTAATCATGCGTTCTATAATTGTACCAGCCTCACCTCCATCACCATCCCCAACAGTGTGACAAGCATTGGTGAATATGCGTTCAATAGCTGTACCAGCCTTACCTCCATCACCATTCCCAACAGCGTGACAAGCATTGCTGATGGGGCGTTCGCTGGTTGCAGTAGCCTGACCTCCGTAACAATTCCCAACAGCGTGACAAGCATTGGTGGTAGTGTGTTCAAAAATTGTACCAGCCTTACCTCCATCACCATTGGTAGCGAAGTGAAAAATATTGATAATTATGCTTTCGGTCATTGCCCTGAATTGACTGATGTCTATTGTTATGCAGTAAATGTTCCACAAACATATACCAACGCCTTTGACGGTTCTATGATTGAATACGCCACGCTACACGTTCCTGACGAATCGTTGCAAGCATACAAAGAAACGGAACCTTGGAGCATGTTTGGAACTATAGTTGGACTGTCCGAACCTGTAAATATTGATGGTATTTATTATAAACTCATTTCTAAAAATGGTGTCAATTTTGCAGAAGTAACAAGTAATCCCAATAAGTACACGGGAGAAGTCGTTATTCCTTCGTCCGTTACTTATAACGACGTTGAATACAGCGTGACAAGCATTGGTGGTAGTGCGTTCAAAAATTGTAGCAGCCTCACCTCCATCACCATTCCCAACAGCGTGACGAGCATTGGTGATTATGCGTTCGAAAAATGTAGCAGCCTCACCTCCATCACCATCCCCAACGGCGTAACAAGCATTGGTAATTCTGCGTTCAATAGCTGTACCAGCCTTACCTCCATAACCATCCCCAACGGCGTGACAAGCATAGGCAGTTCTGCGTTCATTGCCTGTAGCAGCCTCACCTCCATCACCATCCCCAACAGCGTGACAAGCATTGGTGGAGAAGCGTTCTCTGGCTGCAGCGGCTTAACCTCCGTCACCATTCCCAACAGCGTGACAAGCATTCGTAATTATGTGTTCTGTGGTTGCAGCAACCTCACCTCCATCACCATCCCCAACAGCGTGACAAGCATTGGCAGTGGTGCGTTCTATAATTGTACCAGCCTGACCTCCATCACCATCCCCAACAGCGTGACAAGCATTGGTGGCGGTACGTTCCGTAACTGTAGCAGTCTCACCTCCGTTACCATCCCCAACAGCGTGACAAGCATTGGTGATTATGCGTTCTATGATTGTAGCAGTCTCACTTCTATCACAATCGGTAGTGGAGTGCAAACTATATATCAGAAAGCGTTTGCCGACTCCCCAGAGCTCACTGATGTTTATTGCTATGCAGTAAATATTCCTAGAATGTGGGACAGTTTTAATAATATACCAACTACCGATGCCTTTGACGGTTCTCTGACTCAATACGCCACGCTACACGTTCCTGACAAATCTTTGCAAGCATATAAAAATACGGCGCCTTGGAGCATGTTTGGAACTATCGTCGGAATATCAGGAGGCACTCCCGAAACTCCTAAGTGTGCCACACCAACAATCAGCTACGAAAACAACAAATTGACCTTCAGCACAGAGACGGAAGATGTGGAGTTTGTGTATGAAATAACCGATGAAGACGTGAAGAAAGGATATACCAGCGAAGTAGAGCTTTCCGTAACGTACCGCATCTGCGTATATGCAACAAAAACGGGGTACGACAACAGCGACGTGGCAACAGCCACACTCTGCTGGATAGACAAGGAGGGTGTGTTCACGCCTGACGAGACCACCAGCGCAGTAGCATTAGCTGCCATGCCTGTCCTCATTCAGAACAACGGCGGCATGCTGACCGTTCAGGGAGCTCAAGACGGCACACCCGTTAGCGTCTATACCATCGCTGGCACGGAGGCAGGCTCCGCCGTCAGTCAGAACAGCTGCGCCACCATCAGCACCAGCATGCAGCAGGGTGACATCGCCATCATCAAGATTGGAGAACGAAGCATTAAGGTCGTGCTAAAATAATTTATCGTCCATTCGCGACTCATTAATGGGCATTAACGTTAAATACAAAAACAATAGGGCAGGCTACGCACTTGTAACCTGCCCTTATCTTTTCTTCATCAGTTTTCAGGGGTTAAACTTTATTTGACCATTATGAGTATTTCGACATGACCTCTTTTAGGAAATCGTCAATATGAACACAGTAGGGTCTCCGCTGTGCACTCTACAGCAGCCGGCAGACGGTGTCGCCGATGTTACGTGTGGCTACTTCGCGGCGCATGGCTTCGTCGGGGGACAAGCCGGGGGGATTGATGCATGCCACGCGTGAGAAACCGGCACGGAGCAGGAGGGCTTCGTCCGTTACGCGGCCGGCAATGAGGTAAACGGGAACCCGACCGGCATGCCGGAGAATGCCTGCGGGCAACTTGCCCATCAGCGTCTGGCGGTCGGCAGAACCCTCGCCGGTGATGACGAGGTCGGCATCGGCGACGATGTCCGTGAAACGGACGGCATCCAGCAACAGCTCGGTGCCGGGCTTGCTGTCGGCATGCAGGTATTGCAGGAAGGCATAGCCCAGACCACCGGCGGCTCCGGCACCTGCGTGACGGGAACGGTCATAGCTGAAGTGGCGGGCTGAGTGGTCGGCAAAGCGCCGTGCCCGCTGGTCTAACAGCGTGATAAGCTCAGGACTTGCCTGTCCCTTGGGGCACTTCTGCGGTGCAAAGACACGGGCAGCACCGTGTTCGCCATAGAGCGGGTTCGTGACGTCGGTGGCTATGGTGAAGCGGACGTCGTGCAGCGCGTGGACGTCGTCCCACGTGCCATGCTTGGCAAAGGAGTCGATGAGGGCACGCAGCATGCCGATGCCGCAGTCGCTGACGGCGCTTCCACCCAGTCCGACGATGACGTGGCGGCTGCCGCGGCGCACGGCGTCGGCCACAAGCAGACCGGTGCCGTAGCTGGTTGCCACCAGGGGGTTGCGCTCTTCGTCGGCAAGGAGCGTCAGTCCGCTGGCCTGGGCAGTCTCTATGACCGCCGTCGTGTCGTGGAGCAGGTAGGTTGCTGGGATGGGGCGCATCAGCGGGTCTCTTGTCATGACCACTATGGTGTCGCCGCCAATGGCTGTGTGGAATGCCTCGACGAAACCCTCGCCGCCGTCGCTGACAGCCACCTGAAGCGTCTCGGCATCGGGCATGAAGCGTCTGACGGCATCTGCCGCGGCAAGGTTGGCTTCCTTCGACGTGAGGCAGCCTTTGAAAGAATCTATGGCAAAGACTATTCGCATCTCAGGTCGTCGGCGTCTCTTCCGGACCGCGGAGAATGATGCTGGTGGCGCCGATGGTGAAGAGCGTGCCGTCAGCAATGACGCGGCGCTCACGGGGTGGTATCTCCACGTTATCGACAAAGGTGCCCGTGTTGCTGTTGTTGTCGCGCAGCACGTAGCGAAGCTTCCCGTGCTTGTCGCGGCTGACGTTGAGCGTGCAGTGGTTGTTGTCAACGCTGGGATCGACGGTCTCGAAGGGGGTGTTGATGGGGTTGCCCTTCTGGTAGCGGCCAATGACGTTGTCGCCCATGCGCAGGTGGAGCGTCTGCTTGTAGTGGAAGACGTTCTCTATGACGACGATGCTGCCGTATTCGCCCGTGGGCTCGGAGTCGAACTGTGCACGGTTGGCCTCGTTCTCCTCACGCTGTGTGGCACGCAACTTGGACACGCCGATGCGGATGCCGAACTGCTTGCCGCACTCCGGGCACTGGAACACCAGCGACTGACCAGCCTCGTACTGGGTCTCGTCGAAGGAAATAAAATGGTCACATTTTGGACAGCGTACTCGTTTCATGTCTCTAACCTCTAACCTCTAACCTCTAACCACTAACCTCTAACCACTAACCAAATCCTATTTCACCTCCATTACCCACGCCTCTTCGAACTCAATATTGTCACGAAGACGGTCAACGGCCTTGTAGGCGGCTGCCTGGTTGGAGTATTGTCCGTAAACCACGCGGTTTACCTTGTTATGGGTATAGATGCGTGCCTCGCTATAGCCGGTCTTGTGAAGGCGCTCAACGAAGTTCCTGGCATTGGCCATGGAAACCTGACTGGCCAGCACGACTACGTAGTAGGACTGTCTTGCGGGCTCTGCCTGTGGCTGGCTGACTGCCGGTGTCTTCTCGACCTTGGCGTCGGCTGCTGCCTTGATGCCGTCGGCTGCTGCTTTGATGTCGTCCGCAGCGGCCTTGATGTTGTCAGCTGCACCCTTGATGTCGGCGGCAGCGGGAAGACTGACGGCGTTCTGGACGGTGTCTGCCTCGACATGCTGCTGGCTGCTGTCAGCCTGGGCGCTCTGCTGAAGGCTGCTGTCAGCCTTGGCAGAATCCACATGGATGGCAGGTTGTATGGTGCTGAAGGCCACCGGCGTGGTCACGCTGTTGGAAACGGGCGTCGTTATCAGGAAGAATGCCAGGAGGGCTGCGGCAACGGCCACCGTGTTGCGAATCCACGACACGCGGATATTAATGGTGTTCTCCTCGTCGTCGGCAGACTCGTCGATAGCGAGTAGGGGCATGTCCTCTTTCTGCTCGGCTGCCGGCTGTTCGACACGAGAAGGCTGGGGGATGGTAGCCGAAGCTTCGAGTGGGCGCATGGAGAATGCTGACAATCCGTAGAAGTCGGGCGTCAGGATTCCTGCCTCGTTGGGTGCGAACTCCAGGTTTCCGTCATCGTTCTTGATGAGTGTTCCGATGTTGTTTAACGTGTAAAAACCCTCTTCGTCCAGCTGCTCACAAAGCTCGGAAACCTCACGCTCAACACGCTGTTGGGCGTCTGGATAACTCAGTTCGTAAGCATCTATATACGAGTGGATTAACAGAGAGTCGTTAATCTTTAACTGAGGGTTGAAACCAAGGGTTCTGATGGGGGGTATGAAGGAACCGTCGGACTGGTCGTAGCGGGCATCGATATGGTGAGCCATGAAACCGCCGAAACCGGGCACGACAACGCAGTCATTGCTCAGCAAAAGTACCTCAATATGTCTGTCAAGTTCAATCACGACTGCAAAATTACGCTATTTTCTCCGTTTCTCCAAATAAAAGTGCAGTAAAAAGTAAAAAAATTTTTATGTTACGAGAAATATTGCTATATTTGCACAAACTTTTTAATAATAGAAACATGGAGTACAAGGAAACAGCCATAAAAGGCGTGTTTATTATTGAGCCCAAGGTCTTTCAAGACGCGAGGGGTTACTTTATGGAAGCCTGGAAAAAGGCTGAGTTTGAGGATAATATCGGCAAAATAGACTTTCTTCAAGACAATGAGTCGAAGTCCAGCTACGGGGTGCTGCGTGGTCTGCATTTCCAGAAGGGCGAGTATAGTCAGGCCAAGTTGGTGCGCGTCATCAAGGGCCGTGTGTTGGACGTGGCGGTGGATATGCGCAAGAGCAGTCCGACCTTTGGACAGCACGTAATGGTGGAGCTGAGCGAGGACAACAAGCGGCAGTTCTTCATTCCGCGGGGCTTTGCCCACGGCTTCCTGGTGCTGAGCGAAGAAGCCATCTTTACCTATAAGGTGGATAACGTCTATGCGCCGCAGGCAGATTCTGGTGTGTGTTGGAACGACCCTGCGCTGAACATCCAGTGGCCCATTGACCCCCAGCAGGTGCAGACCAGCGAGAAGGACCTGAAGCAGCCGCTGTTCAAGGATGCCTATTATTTCGAATAACACACATATTTTATATACTATATTAATATACAGATGAATATAGCAATTGTAGGAACAGGATATGTGGGACTGGTGTCGGGAACGTGCTTTGCCGACACAGGTGCCAATGTGACATGTGTTGACGTTGATGAACAGAAGATAGAACGCCTGAAGAATGGTGACATTCCCATCTATGAGCCCGGACTGGACGAACTGGTGACAAAGAACGTGAAGGCTGGACGCCTGAAGTTCACCACCGACCTGGCCAGTGTGCTGGACGACGTGCAGATTGTCTTCTCGGCCGTGGGCACACCGCCTGACGAGGACGGAAGCGCCGACCTGAAGTATGTGCTGCAGGTGGCCCGTACCATCGGCCAGAACCTGAAACACTACGTCGTGGTGGTCACGAAATCCACCGTTCCCGTAGGTACTGCCAAGAAGGTGCGCAAGGCCATCGAGGAGGAGCTGGAGAAGCGTGGGGTCAACATTGAGTTCGACGTGGCTTCCAACCCTGAGTTCCTCAAGGAGGGTAATGCCATCAAGGACTTCATGTCGCCCGACCGCGTGGTGGTGGGCGTGGAGAGCGAACAGGCCAAGAAGGTGCTGACGAAGCTCTATAAGCCGTTCCTGATAAATAACTTCCGCGTCATCTTCATGGACATCCCCTCGGCAGAGATGACGAAGTACGCCGCCAACTCGATGCTCGCCACGCGTATCTCGTTCATGAACGACATTGCCAACCTCTGCGAGCGCGTGGGTGCCGACGTGAACATGGTGCGCCAGGGTATCGGTGCCGACACCCGCATCGGACGTAAGTTCCTGTATGCAGGCTGTGGCTACGGCGGCAGCTGCTTCCCCAAGGACGTGAAGGCGCTCATCAAGACGGCCGACCAGAACGGCTACTCCATGGAGGTGCTGAAAGCGGTGGAACGCGTGAACGAGCGTCAGAAGAGCGTGCTCTTCGAGAAACTCGTCAAGGCGTTCGGCTCGAAGGAGGCGCTGAAGGGCAAGACGGTGGCTATGTGGGGACTGTCGTTCAAGCCCGAGACGGACGACATGCGTGAATCGACGGCGCTGGTCATGATAGGCCTGCTGCTGGAGGCTGGCTGTAACGTCCGTGCCTACGACCCTGTTGCCATGCCCGAGTGCAAGCGCAGGATAGGCGACAAGGTGACCTATTGCAACGACATGTACGACGCCGTGCTGGATGCTGACGTGCTGCTGCTCCTGACGGAGTGGAAGGAGTTCCGACTGCCTACATGGGGCGTCATCAAGAAGGCCATGAAACAGCCGCTGGTCATTGACGGCCGAAACATCTTTGACAGCGAGGAACTGGAGGAAAACGGCTTCGAGTATCATTGCATCGGAAAATAACCATATATATAAATATGTATAAGAAATTCTGGTACATCACCATCGTCGTCATGCTGGCAACCCTTGTTGCCTGCAAGCCCAAAAGCACCGACTCGCCCGTCGCCAAGGAGAGCAAGGAGGCCAAGGCTTTGCTGCAGGGCGTATGGTTGGACCAAGAAACGGAGAACGTGGTGTTCGAGGTACAGGGCGACACGGTATTCTACCCTGACTCCACCAGTCAGCCGGCCTACTTCAAGATTGTGGCCGATACGATGGTGGTGGGTGCCTCGGCTGCCAAATACCCCCTGGTCAAGCAGACACAACACATCTTCTGGTTCCTCAACCAGGCTGGTGACACCATCAAGCTGGTCAAGAGCAGCGAGGAGTCGGACACGCTGAGCATCAACCACAAACAGCCCGAGGTGCTGACGATGGCTGAAGTGACCAAGCGTGACACGGTGGTCAACTATGACGGCAAGCGTTACCATTGCTACGTAGCCATCAACCCTACCAGGCACAAGGTGAATTTCACGGCATACAATGATGACGGCGTGGAGGTGAGCAACGTCTATTACGACAATATTGTCCACGTCAGCGTCTTCAGCGGCAACACACGCCTCTTCGGAAAAAACTTCCAGAAACAGGAGTATGTGCGTTTTGTTCCTGAGAACTTCCTGGACCAGGCACTTCTCGGAGACATGAAATTTGACCATACGGATGCCGAGGGATTCCACTTCAATGCCACGCTGTGCACACCGAACGCTGCCAGTTGCTACCTCGTGGAGACGCTCATCACGTTCCAGGGAAAGTTGTCTATGAAACTGATTGAATACTAATAATAAGCCTATGAAGAAATTGACATTTTGCGTCCTGCTGCTTGCCGGCCTTGCAATGATTGGCTGCAAGAGCAAGACTGGGCGCCAGAATATCCAGTATGTACGTCCTGCCCAGGACAGCATGGCGGCTGATGACCTCAGCGAAGTGGAGGACACAGGCTACGTCATCATGGAGGAAGACTCGGGGATAGAAGTCGGTGCCCTGCCGTCGGAGGAAGACTTCGACCGTCTGCGCAGCGAACAGACACAAAAGGAAATGGAGCAGATACTGATGGGTCAATAACCGCTCCATTCCACATACCTTTTCACAATAGCCTACTTATTCGGGCTTCATGGCATCGCCATTGTTCTGAGGCAATGGTTGTTTTTTCACGTCCTCGCCGGTTTCCTCGTCCACAGGTACTGCCTTGTCGTCCTGAACGGGAATCTCATCGCCGTCATACTCGAAATTGTCCAGATCCAGGCTGTCAACCATGATGGAGTCGGAGTCGCTGGGGGCATAATAGACGCCCTGACAACTGTAGAGACTGGCATCGATGCCGTCGCGTGGAGCAGCAAACTTGCCGTGATACTTCTTGAAGGCGGGGTCGCCCAGTACCGACTGGAGGAAATAACCGCAGATGGGGAGTGCCGTGCGGGAACCCTGTCCCAAGGCGCCTGTGCGGAAGTGGATGCTGCGGTACTCACCGCCTACCCAGGCGCCGCACACCAGTTTCGGACTGACGCCCACGAACCACGCGTCGGAGTGGTTGTTGGACGTACCGGTCTTACCGCCGAACTCCGTGTCTGGATAGGCTCCCACGTAGGTCCAAAGACTCATGCTCGTGCCACCTGGCTCACGCATGCCGCCCATGAGCATCTGCTGCATGAGGAAAGCACTACGATAGGCTATGGCCTGCTTCTCCAACTTGGGAGTCTTGTACACCTCGTTGCCGTCGCGGTCAACTATCCGCGTTACCAGCACAGGGTCGGAGCGCATGCCGTCGTTGGCTACCGTGGCGTAGCTGTTGACCAGCTCCAGCAGATTGACATCGCTGGAACCCAAGGCCAGAGCCGGGGTGGGGGTAAGCTCGCTGTTGATACCCATGGCGTGAGCCGTACGGACAACATTGTTAATGCCGACCTTCTGGCCTAACCTCACCGCTACGGAGTTGATGCTCTGCGCAAAGGCACTCTTCAGCGGCATGAGTGCACCCGAGAAGCGACCGTTGGCGTTGGTGGGTGCCCAGGTTGTCACTTTGCCATGGTCTATCACGTTCATGGAAAAGTACTCGTCCTTCTCCGTGTCACAAGGTGTCATGCCCTGGTTCATGGCTTCCGTATAGACGAAAAGCTTGAATGTGGAACCGGGCTGCCGCATGGCCGTCACCTTGTCGTATTTCCAATGTTTGAAGTCGATGTCGCCCACCCAGGCCTTTACGTGGCCCGTCTGTGGCTCGATGGCCACAAAGCCGCAATGCATGAAGCGAACCATGTAGCGGATGGAGTCCATGCTGGACATCTCGCGTTCGATGGTGCCGTTCTCGTAGTCAAACAGATTCACCTTGTGTGGCAGGTTCATGTAGTAGTTGACGGTATCGACGTTGTTGTCGTATTTCTGCATCAGGAACTTGTAGTAGGGCTGTCGCTTGGCAATGTCCTCAATGAAGTGGGCTATCTCCTGGTGACGCTCGTCCTGCCAGGGATTGGTGCTGCCCCAGTGGCTGTCAAAGTTACGCTGCACCTGCTTCATCTGTTTGACGGCAGCCTCCTCGGCATACTTCTGCATGCGTGTGTCGATGGTGGTGTATATCTTCAGTCCGCTGGTGTAGAGGTCCAGACCGTTGACTTTACACCATTCACGGAGTTCGTCGGCAACAGCCTCGCGGAAGTACTGGGCCTGTCCGTCGTAGTTGCTCTCCACGCTGTAGTCCAGTTTGATGGGTTTTGCCTTTAGCGTGTCGTAGGCAGCCTGCGTCAGATGTCCGTGCTCCAGCATGTTGTTGAGCACCACGTTACGGCGCTTCAACGAGTTCTTGGGGTTGATGCGCGGATTGTAATAGGTCGTTGCCTTGAGCATACCGACAAGAATGGCAGCCTGGTCGGCTGTCAGGTTCTTGGGCGTGGTGCCGAAATAGGTCTTACAGGCAGTCTTGATGCCGAAGGCGTTGGAACCGAAGTCAACGGTATTGGCATACATGGTGAGAATCTCCTGCTTGTTGAAGAACAGCTCAATCTTTACGGCCGTAATCCACTCCTTGCTCTTCATGATGAGCATCTTCACACCGGGAATGTAGCCCAGCAGACCGGTAGAGTATTGGGTGCGGACGCGGAACATATTCTTTACCAGCTGTTGGGTAATGGTCGATGCACCACGGGCGTCATGATGTACGACATAGTCCTTGGCAGCTGCTATGACACCACCGAAGTCAATGCCGAAATGGTGGAAAAACCGCTCGTCCTCCGTAGAGATGAGCGCTTCCCAGAACACAGGGTTCACGTCCTCGTACTTCACGGGGGTTCGGTTTTCGCTGAAGAACTTGCCGATGACCTGTCCGTCGGCACTATATATCTCGGAGGCCTCAGCCGTCACGGGGTTCATGATGGCAGACAACTTCGGCGACTTGCCGAAGAGCCACAGGAAGTTGATGTCAACGGCTACTAAGAATAAAATAAAAGCAACAATCATGGTACACAGGGCTGCCAGCGTCTTGGTGTACCATGCTCTTCCTTTGTACAATCCTTTATACCACGACCACACGGAACGGAAAAAGTGGCCTATCTTAACAAATATCATCATTGTTGTGAGGAAATGAAATTCAGTATTTGTTCTATGTCGTCCGGATGGAACCAGGTGACATTTTCATCACGCTTGAACCACGTCAGTTGCTTGCGGGCATAGCGGCGGGTGTTTCCCTTGATGCGCTCTACAGCCTCGTCCAACGGCCAGACACCATCCATGTAGGCAAACAGCTCTTTGTAGCCGACGGTGTTGAGTGCATTCAGATGGCGCATGGGGTAGAGCTGACGGGCTTCCTCCAGGAGCCCCTGCTCCATCATCCTATCGACACGTAGGTTGATACGCTCGTACAACTCCTCACGCGGACGGTTCAGCCCAATCTTCACAATGTGGAACGGGCGTTCCTTCTTCTGCCGTGTGCGGAACGAGGTGTAGGTAAGACCTGTCTGATGACAGATTTCCAGCGCATGTACCACGCGCCGCGTGTTCTTTCTGTCCACCACTTCGTAATGTTCCGGATCAAGCCGTCGGAGTTCCTCGCAGAGTGCTTCCAGTCCCTCGTCGTGCAGACGTTGTTTCATCAACTGGCGGATGTCGTCGCGGATGGTGGGGATGTCGTCGATGCCGTTACATACCGCATCAATGTACATCATGCTGCCACCACTCATCAGCGCCATGTCAGCGGACTTGTAATGCCCGTCAAGGAATGTCAGCACGTCCTGTTCAAACATCGAGGCGCTGTAGTAGTCCTCCAGTCCGAGTGTTCCGACAAACTCATGTCTGGCCATGCGGAGCTCATCCTGTGTAGGTGCTGCCGTGCCAATCTGCATCTCGCGAAACAGCTGGCGGGAGTCTGCATTAATAATAGGTATGCGGAAGTGCCGTGCCAACTCAATGGTCAGCTTTGTCTTTCCGACTGCCGTAGGTCCCGTAATGACCAGGAGCGTCTTCTTAGCGGATGACACCTCTCTTGGAGTTTTCTATGAACGAGCAGATGTATTCCACCTCCTTGCTGTTAGGATAGATGGCACGGGCCTCGGCAATGCCGTCCTTCAGCACGCCCTTGGAATAGATAATGCGGTAGGCATCGTGGATGGCCTCGATTGTCTCGTTACTGAAACCACGGCGGCGCAGTCCGATGAGGTTGACACCAGCGTAACGCACAGGCTCCTTGCCGGCGATGACGTAGGGGGGAATGTCCTGACTGGTGCGTGTGCCGCCCTGGAACATGATGTAGCCTCCGACGTGCAGGAACTGGTGGAACAGACAGGTGGCGCTGATGATGGCATAGTCATCGACGATGACCTCACCGGCAAACTTGGTGGAGTTGCCGATGATGCATCCGTTGCCAATGACGCAGTCGTGGCCAATGTGCATGTTCTCCATCAGCAGGTTACCGTTGCCTACAACGGTCTTGCCCTTCGAGGCGGTGCCTCGGCTGATGGTGACGTTCTCGCGGATGGAGTTGTTGTCGCCAATTTCACAGGTGGTATCCTCGCCCTGGAACTTCAGGTCCTGGGGCTTGGTGGATATGCTTGCACCGGGGAAGAACTCGTTGCCGTTGCCAATGCGTGCACCATAGTGGATGGTGACATTATTCAGGAACTTATTGTTATCACCAATGACAACGTTCTTGTCGATGACGCAGAAGGGACCGATGACGTTGCCGTCGCCGAGCTTTGCCTCGGGGTCAACTACTGCTAAAGGGTGTATCTGATTCATCTCTTTATTTTCTCTAAACTTTAATCTATTTATTCTTGACAATCTGGGCGGTGAACGTTGCCTCAGCTACGACGTGGTCGCCGACGAAGATGTAACCCTTCATGGAAGAGATGCCGTGACGGACGGGTGCCAGCAAATCAACCTTGAAGATGAGCGTGTCGCCGGGAACTACCTTCTGACGGAACTTCACTCCGTCAATCTTCATGAAATACGTTGACCAACGGTCAGGCTCCTCCAGCGTGTTCAGCACCAACAGACCACCGCATTGCGCCATAGCCTCCACCTGCAGTACACCAGGCATGACGGGCTCCTCGGGGAAGTGGCCCTGGAAGAACGGCTCATTGCTGGTGATATTCTTGATACCGACAATGCTGGTGGCTCCCAAGGAAATGACCTTATCGACCAGCTGCATGGGGTAGCGGTGGGGCAGCAGTTCACGGATGCGGTTTACGTCCATCACCGGTTCCTCGTTAGGGTCGTAGATAGGAGCCTGTATCTCGTGCTTGCGGATTTCCTTTCGCACCAGTCTTGCAAACTTGTTGTTGATGGTATGTCCGGGACGTGTAGCAATGATACGCCCCTTGATGGGCTTGCCGATGAGGGCCATGTCACCGATGACGTCCAGCAGTTTGTGGCGCGTACACTCATTGTCCCATTGCAGCGGCTTGTGCTGAATGTAACCCAGTTCGTTGGCGTCACGGTGCTCTATGTGCAACATGTCTGCCAGCATGTCAAGCCGTTCCTGAGTGGTCTGGCGTTCGTAGATGACAATGGCGTTGTCCAAATCGCCGCCTTTGATGAGGTTGGCCTGCAGCAGCGGTTCAATGTCACGGACGAAGACGAAGGTACGGGCTGCGGCAATCTCCTTGCTGTAGTTCTCCATCTTGTCGAGGGTGGCAAACTGGCTGCTGATGAATTTTGACTCGAACGAGCACATAGCGGTAATAGAGAAGTCCTCGTCGGGCAGGATGGTAATGCACGAGCCGGTCTGGTCGTCCTTCACCTCCAACTTCTTTCGGATGATGTAGTAGTCTTTCGGCGCATTCTGCTCTTCAATACCTATCTCCCTAATCTTGTCAACATACTGGATGGCACTACCGTCCAGGATGGGGAACTCGGGACCGTTCACCTGAACGAGGCAGTTGTCGATGCCCAGCGCATAAAGGGCTGACAGGCCATGCTCTACAGTAGAGACACGCACATCGCCTTTGCCAAGAACCGTGCCACGCTGGGTGTCGATGACATTCTCAGCAATGGCTTCTATGACGGGCTCACCCTCTATGTCAATGCGTTGGATTCTGTAGCCCGTGTTTTCAGGAGCAGGATTAAATGTTACTGTGAGGTTCAATCCTGTATGCAGTCCCTTTCCGTAAAGGGAGAAACTGCCTTTCAGAGTTGTTTGTTTCATCTTGTATTATTTTCGATTTCTTCGTGATTATTATCTTTAATAGGTACTCAGTCGAGCAAGCTCGGAGTCCTTATTTTCGATTTCCGATTTCCGATTTAAGCGTTTCAATCTCCTTTCTCAGCATGCCTATTTCTCGGTACATGTCAGGCAGTTTCTTGTAAAGAGCCTTTGCTTTGAAGAATACTTTGGTATCCATTGCGGGTGAACCGATTAGCGTTTCTCCATTACCTTGTGTGTCGCCGATGACACCACATTGGGCGCCCACCATAGTGCGGTCAGCCACGTGGATGTGTCCGGAGAATCCTGCTTGTCCTCCCACCATACACCAAGAGCCAATCTTTGTGGAACCTGCCATGCCAACCTGTGCTGACATGACGGTGTTCTCGCCAATCTCGCAGTTGTGGGCCACCTGAATGAGGTTGTCCAACTTCACACCCTTGTGAATGACGGTCTGTCCCATCGTCGAACGGTCTATGCAGGTGTTGGCACCAATCTCCACATCGTCCTCAATGATGACGATGCCCAACTGCGGAATCTTGTCGTAGCCCTCCTGGTTAGGAGCAAAACCAAAACCGTCGGCACCGATGACGCTGCCGGCATGGATGGTGACGTTCTTGCCTATCTGGCAACCGTCATAAATGCAAACGTGGGGAAATATCATTGAGCCGTCGCCTATCTTCACACCGTCACCGATGTAGGCAAACGGAGCAATATAGACATCCTTGCCTATCTGGGCTGTCTTTGACACAAAGGCCAACGGATCAATGCCGGTCTTCTTGGGGAGCGTTGAAGCGTAAAACTGCAGGAGCTTGGCCACACACTCATAGGCGTTCTTCACGCGAATGAGGGTTGTCTTGACGGGCTTCTCCAGTACCACATCCTCGTTGATAAGCACGATGGAGGACTCCGTGTCGTAAATGTAGTGAGTATATTTGGGGTTTGACAGGAAGGAAATAGCTCCTGGCTTTCCTTCTTCAATTTTCGCAAAAGTGCTGACTGCGGCATTCTCATTGCCTTCAACACGGCCGCCTATCATGTCGGCAATTTGCTTGGCTTTAAATTCCATTTATTTGTAATTTTTGTTTATTGGCTGCAAATATACGAAAAAAGTTTTATATATGCTGATAACATAGGTAATATTTTCGTATTTTTTTGGAAAGTAGTTGTACATTTAAGATTTCTGAAGCCTCTGCAATGTCTTTCACCGTGCCGTCCTTGTATAAAATTCCGATGCTGTCATCAGCAGGATTGTACATGTCCTTGCCTATCTCGGCTACATACATCAGGTAGTTGGCATCCTCTTCGCTCACACCAGCGGCATGGGCAATGTCACGTCGGATGGCATTTACTTCCTCCTGGGACGGCGGTTCGTCACGCACCTCAACGTGAAAGAGGTGGCGGTCCAGCATGTCGGTAGCCAACAGCGATAGGATGGGGTCGTCGGAGTGCTTCCAGGTCTTCATGGCACTCCAAATGTCGCTGTCGTCCAGTTCCGCATACATCTGTAAAGCCTCAGGGTGATCCTTGAACCACCGGGCATCTACGTCGTGTTCCAGGAAGTAGCGTAGGGGAGGGGCTAACTCACTCCACATCGCCTTGTTTCTTGCAGCCTTACTCCTTTTCAGCAAATTCACCAGCACTTTTTCATACCCTACTGCTGTGCGGTGCAGATAGACTTGCCAGTACATCAACCGCCTGGTGGTCAAGAAGTTCTCTATGCTGTAAATGCCTTTGGCATCGACCACCAGTCGTTCGTCCTTGACATTGAGCATCTTGATGATACGTGCCGAGCCGATATTACCCTCCGTCACTCCTGTGTAGAAAGAGTCACGCCGTAGGTAGTCCAGGCGGTCCATGTCGAGTTGGGAGGAAATGAGTTGGTGGAATATCTTGTTCGGGTACTCGTCCTTGAAAATGCTGATAGCCAGATTCAGCTGTCCGTTCATCTCGCGGTTCATCTGTTCCATCATCAGCAGCGAGATGTCTTCGTGTGATATGCCGTGGATAAGTGTGTTCTCCAGGACATGTGAGAAAGGGCCGTGCCCGATGTCGTGCATCAGAATGGCTGCCTCAACGGCCTCTGCTTCCGAGTCAAAGATATAGACGCCCTTCTCCGTTAGCGAGCGTACGGCCTCTGACATCAGATGGAAGGCACCGAGCGAGTGCTGGAAGCGGGTGTGACGGGCTCCTGGATAGACCACCGAGGCCAGCCCCAGCTGATTAATGCGGTTCAGACGTTGGAAGTAGGGATGCTGTACTATGTTGTAAAGCAGTCCGTGGGGTATCTTGATAAACCCGAAAACGGGGTCGTTGACAATCTTGTGGGTGTTCATTTTGTTAAATTTGTGCGCAAAATTACAAAATAATGCCGAATTATTCGTACTTTTGCAGCAGAAATCATTATTAAAATGGAAGAAAACGTTATCACAAGCCTGCAGAACACACGCGTCAAGCGCCTCGTACAGCTTCAGCAGAAGTCGTCAGAGCGACGGCGTACAGGGCTTTTTGTCGTCGAGGGACAGCGTGAGTTGCAACATTGTCTGGAGGCCGGCTACGAGGTGGAAGAAATATACATGGTGGAAGGTGGAGGGTGGAAGGTTGAAGGAGAACTGCCCCTTGGGTATTCTCCTTCCATCTTCGCCGTTTCCCATCGGGTCTATGAGAAGATGGCCTATCGTGGAAGTACTGAGGGTGTTATTGCTGTTGTGAAGGCACGGCCCATGACGTTGGAAAGCCTTCCTTCCTCAACGCAGCATCCTCCACTCATCATCGTGCTCGAGAGCGTGGAGAAGCCGGGCAACCTAGGTGCCGTGCTGCGCTCGGCCGATGCTGCCCATGCAGATGCCGTCATCGTTTGCGATCCTCTTACCGACCTGTATAATCCTAACTTAATACGCGCCTCGCTTGGAGCTGTTTTTAGCGTTCCTGTAATTGCTTGTAGTTCGGAAGATTGTGTTCGTTTCCTAAAGCAAAGAAACATTCAGATACTGACGGCTCAGTTGCAGGATTCCAAACTCTATTACGATACCAATATGCGGTGTGCCACAGCCATCGTCATGGGTACCGAATCCACGGGGCTGACCGACATCTGGCGACAGGCCGCCGATGCCCATATCCGCATTCCGATGCTGGGGCGCATGGATTCGCTCAACGTCAGCGTCTCTGCTGCCATTTTGCTCTTCGAAGCTATCCGTCAAAGAATGAGTATATGATTTCAGAATACCAATTACGAGTACAGCCGCATATTGCAGCCAATGAACAGGCACTTCGCAGCTATCTTGCTGCAGAAAAGGGCTTTGACGAGCGCACCATCACCAGCGTCCGCATCCTCAAACGTAGCATCGATGCCCGTAAACGTACTATTTTTGTTAATTTGAAGGTTCGTGTCTATGTCAACGAACAGCCACAGGATGATGAATACGTACGAACAGCGTATCACGATGTCAGCAAGTGTCCACAAGTCATTGTCGTGGGAGCCGGTCCTGGCGGACTGTTTGCTGCCCTGCGACTCATTGAGCTGGGACTGCGTCCTGTTGTCGTGGAACGAGGCAAAGACGTCCACGAACGAAAGAAGGATCTGGCACTCATTCGCCAGAACCAGGCTGTTGACCCGGAAAGCAACTATTGCTTCGGTGAGGGTGGGGCGGGAGCCTACTCTGACGGCAAACTCTATACGCGTTCCAAAAAGCGTGGGTCAGTAGATAAGATTCTTAACGTTTTCTGTCAGCACGGAGCATCTACAAACATCCTTGCCGATGCTCATCCGCACATAGGTACCGACCGACTGCCACGGGTTATTGAGAACATGCGCAACACCATTATTAGTTGCGGTGGTGAGGTTCGCTTCCAAACAAAGATGGTGCGGCTGGTTATTCAAGGAAATGTTGTAAAGGGTGTTGTTGTGCAGGAAACTGTTAAAGGTACGGAGCAGGAACTTACGGGACCAGTTATCCTGGCTACGGGACATTCCGCTCGCGACGTGTACCGTTATCTGGCAGATGCCAAGGTCGAAATCGAGGCCAAAGGCATAGCCGTTGGCGTGCGTCTGGAACATCCGTCCATGTTGATAGACCAAATACAGTATCACTCGAAGCAAGGACGTGGAAAATACCTTCCTGCAGCAGAATACAGCTTTGTTACCCAAGTTGACGGGCGTGGCGTGTATAGTTTCTGCATGTGTCCTGGCGGCTTTGTTATTCCTGCTGCTACCGACCAAGAACAGATTGTCGTCAACGGCATGAGTCCCAGCAATCGCTGTGGTCAGTGGTCGAACTCTGGCATGGTGGTTGAGATGCGGCCAGAGGACGTTGAAGGTAATGATCCCTTGCGTGTCATGCACTATCAAGAACAGATAGAACGCGACTGCTGGCAACAGGGCAACAGAAAACAAACTGCCCCTGCACAGCGAATGGCCGACTTCGTGAACGGCCGACTCAGCTACGATTTGCCGCGCAGCAGCTATGCGCCTGGACTCATCTCGTCGCCCCTCCACTTCTGGCTGCCTCCTTTTGTCGCTACTCGCCTGCAACAAGGCTTCAAGACCTTTGGTCGTCAGGCTCATGGATTCCTGACCAACGAAGCCATCATGATAGCAGCCGAGACACGCACCAGCAGTCCTGTTCGCATTGTCCGCAATCAGGAAACGTTGATGCATGTACGTTTGGAAGGGCTTTTCCCTTGCGGAGAGGGAGCAGGTTATGCGGGAGGAATTGTTTCTGCCGGTATTGATGGGGAACGATGTGCCGACATGTGTTGCCAGTATTTGGATAATAGTAGAAAAAAACAATAAAATTTGGTTTTCTGCTTACTTAATCGTACCTTTGCACCCTGAATGAAGAAAGATATTAAAGCAGCATTGTTTGATCTCGATGGTGTGGTCTTTGACACAGAGCCCCAATACACGGTATTTTGGGGGGCTCAGTGCCGTGAGTTTCACCCAGAGCACCCTGGACTGGAACAGGAAATCAAAGGACAAACATTGACGCAGATTTACGAAAAGCATTTTACGGCTGATGGTCTGGCCGAGAAACAGTCGCTGATTACCCAAAGACTGAATGAATACGAGGCTCAGATGAGTTATGACTACGTCGATGGATTCGAGCGTTTTATCCGTGAGCTACGTCGCAGAAACGTCAAAACCGCTGTGGTGACCAGTTCCAATATGCCGAAGATGCTAAGTGTCTATCGGCAGCGTCCGGAATTCAAGGAATTGTTCGATGAAATCTTGACATCCGAGGACTTTGAACGTAGCAAGCCTGATCCAGACTGTTACTTGAAGGCAGCGGCACGATTTCATGCTGCACCGGAAGAGTGCGTGGTCTTTGAGGATAGTTTCAACGGTCTGAAGTCAGGACGTGCAGCAGGCATGATGGTCGTAGGTCTTTCTACCACTAATGCAGCAGAGGCTATTGCTCCGCTATGCGACGAAGTGATAGCAGACTATAATGAATTGAATTTTTAAAACGTTATTATAGAAATGGCAGGATATTTAGTAAATGACACACGTAAAGTGACTACCCAGCGCTTTATGGAAATGAAGCAGAAGGGTGAGAAGATTTCCATGTTGACGTCGTATGATTTCACGACGGCAGGTATTGTTGATAAGGCTGGTGTGGATGCTATCCTCATCGGTGACTCTGCGTCAAACGTGATGGCTGGTAATCAAACCACGCTGCCCATTACCGTTGATCAGATGATATATCACGCCCGTTCGGTGGTACGTGCTGTCCAGCGTGCGCTGGTGGTTTGTGACATGCCCTTCGGCAGTTATCAGATAGGTTCCCACGATGGAGTGTCAAATGCCATCCGAATCATGAAGGAGAGTGGCTGCGATGCTTTGAAACTGGAAGGCGGCATAGAGATTATCGATACTATCAAGCGTATCCTTGATGCCGGTATTCCTGTGATGGGTCACTTAGGACTGACCCCGCAGAGCATCAATAAGTTCGGTACCTATGCTGTTCGTGCCAAGGACGAGGCAGAGGCTGCTAAGCTCATCTCTGACGCGAAGGCTTTGGCAGAAATCGGCTGTTTCTCGGTTGTACTGGAGAAGGTACCCGCCAAACTGGCAGCACAGGTGACTCAGGAAATCAACGTTCCTACTATTGGTATCGGTGCAGGCAATGGTACAGACGGTCAAGTGCTCGTTGTGGCAGACATGCTGGGCATGAACCAAGGATTCAGTCCCCGCTTCCTGCGTCGCTATGCTGACTTGAACAGCGTGATGACTGATGCCATCGGACAATATGTTACCGATGTTAAATCAGGCGATTTCCCCAATGAACAAGAGTCATACTGATAGAGATGATGAAAAGATTCTAAAATAATTAGATTACATTTTGAATACGCAAAACACCCCTGTTCATATCCGCTTGTGGCATAGGGAGTTCTGGCAGATGTCTATCGCCAACTGGCTCCTCAGCATGTCGGCTTACATGCTGATACCTGTTATGCCCCTGTGGCTGATGCAGACAATAGGATGTACAACAATGGAGACGGGCGTCTTCATGGGTGTGTTTGGCGTTGGACTCTATCTCTTCGGTGGATTCTGTTCCTATCTTGTACAGCATTTCCGTCGTAATCATGTGTGTATGCTGGCTATCGTTGCTATGATGCTCAGTCTGATACTGCTGTACTATGTTGACCATCATAGAGATTTCGTAGCATCCAAGGAACTCGTCTTCGGACAGCGTTTATTGCTGGGCGCTTTCTTCGGACTGGCTCAGATGGTCTTGTCGAGTACGTTGATTATCGATACCAGTGAATCGTTCCAAAGGACCGAGGCAAACTACTCGGCAGCCTGGTTCTCACGCTTTGCGGTAGCCTTGGGTCCCATAGCAGGACTGATACTCTATCGGATGCTTGGCTTTGAGATTACCGTACTATCGTCGGTTGGATGTTGCCTGATAGCTGTCATGCTTATTTATTTAGTGAAATTCCCTTTCCGCGCACCGGAGGATGTCATCAAGAAACTCAGTCTTGACCGTTTCTTCCTACCTCAAGGACTGTGGCTTTATATTAATATGCTGATGATAACCACTGTGGTAGGTATGCTGATGAGCACAGGTCTGAGCGAGTGGTTCTATGCCATGATGATGGGAGGTTTCTTCCTGGCTATCCTTGCGCAAAGGTTCGTCTTCCCTGAGGCAGAGCTGAAGAGCGAAATCATAACCGGTCTCATACTCATGGGTGCCTCCTTGTTGGCTATGATGGCGCAGAGTGGCCAAACATTATCTTACATTGCGCCTCTTTTTATCGGTCTCGGCGTTGGTATTATAGGTTCACGCTTCCAACTGTTCTTCATTAAGCTGAGTCGTCACTGTCAACGAGGTACGTCTCAGAGCATGTTCATGCTGAGCTGGGAAACAGGACTTGCGTTGGGACTCTTTGTGGGGTACGCCTTCTTGAATGAGCAGTCTGCATTACTATACGGTATTGCTTTCTCGCTGATTCTCTTGGCCCTGTTGTTCTATAATTTCTTTATCCATCGTTGGTTTATTTCCCATAAAAACCGTTAAGAGGTGCACAATTCCTTGAATGGACATGTAGCACATCGGCTGATTGTTTCCGTCGGACGGAAGGGAATGTCAGGATTGAACATCTCATTGATAATTGGTCGCAGTCTTTCCTCAAACTCTACTTTATAGACGCTGATGTCGTTGATGGTCTCCTTGCCTAATTTCAGGGTTGGGTTGTAGTCCTCTTGACTGGAATTTTGTACAAAAAACAAGGCTGGTATGACCTTTGACTCATGTTGAGAACTGACAATCATGCTGTATAGGAATGTCTGTAGGTAATAGTTGCTGTGCTTTTCTATCTTCTCCTGTTCAAAGATGGCCGACACATCGGACATGTTTTCCAGTTTGTTGCGTCCGGTCTTGTAATCTACCACACGAATTATCTCCTCGCCGTTGTCTGTGATACAGTCCAGACGGTCAATGGTTCCTCCAAGAGTGGTCTGGAAAGAAGCCGACTCCAGTTCTATCTGCCATTTGCACATCACAGGCGTTTCCAGTCCAAGAATGCTGAACGGAGCCAACTGCGCATCAATCTTCAGCAGTTGTCTGAGATAGCGTATGATGACCTCTCTGTTGATGATTTGCAGGCCGTTTAGGTCAGGCGTCTTAATATTCCCCTTCAGCTTGAAAAGTTCCTTCCGGATTGCATTATCCACAGCCCGCTCTATCTCGATATTATTCTTCAACAGCGCATGAATGGGGGCTGCTTCAAGTTGGAGTCCTAACTGTTCATAGATACGGTGAGCGGCCTCATGGAAGATGTTACCGAAGATACGGCCGTCAATCTTGTCCTCATCTTGTTGGTCCAGTTCCGTTAGTCCACAGACGTAACGGTAATAGAACTTCAAAGGACAGTTCAGGTATAGATTGATGGCAGATGGAGTGAGCAACGGCCTGTTGCGCTGCTCTTCTGTTACCATGCTGTAATCAAAGTGTCTGCGTAGCCGTTCGATGACTTCTGGTGTTTTGTCTTTAGCCTGTGGTTGTGGTAGTGTTCTGCTCTGTCCAACGTGCAGCGTTTGGCGTTCGATGGAATGGCCGCTTTCCACCAGCATTTGCAGCATGAAGCGGCTCATCTCACCCGTTTTTCCGTCTTCCGTTGCGTTGTTATACACTAATGTCACGTCAGTAGCCCTTTGCAGTAAGCGATGGAAGTAATAAGAATAGATGGCAACCTTATGATCGATGGTGGTCAGGTCGAATGCCTTTCGTATGCTATAGGGTATGAAGGACGTGTCGTTAACCCCTTTCGGCATATTTCCTTCGTTGCAGGAGAGCAATAGTACGTGGTCAAAGTCAAGATTACGCGTCTCCAACACTCCCATCAGTTGCAGGCCGATGGCTGGCTCACCGTGAAAGGGTACAGAGGTACCTTGAATCAGTTGCATTATAAGCCTATATAAAGTAGTTGCATCAATCGTCAGACTACCGCTATCCATGAGTCCATAGAGCCTGTTTAGCAGAGTATATGCACGGAAAAGTGACTCTTCGTAAAATGGGTCGTGACAGGCTTCGTTCGACTGTCGGCTGTTGGAGGCAATATTCCTTAGTTGTTGCATCATCCATTGGCACAAGGACATAGTGAACGCCGGCTGTTGCCTGTCGGTAATGGGAGCAAAGAGCTGTTCGAAAGCCTCGTCAAGACTGAGCTGTGCTGGTGTGGCGTAGTAGATGTGTTGTTCGTTCAAGTTTCGGAATAGCTCCTTGTAACGTGGAGATATGAACTGCGCATAAGGGTGTCGTAACACCTTATTAACATATTGCAGTCGAAAACGTGCAGAGGAGGAGTCCCATCCGTTGGTCTGCAAGGCATATAACTGCATGAGCATCGATGAAACGGGCGAAAGTGCGAGGGGATAGCCCGTTGTGATGTTCGCTTTCTCCACGTTATCTGGCAGGCAATGTATGGTCATTGGCAACAAGGACTCATCACACAAGACAATCGCGGTGCGCTTGCCAGCCTCTATGCGTCCTTCTTCCTGTAACCACTGGGCTATGTAGCGGGCTTGAATATTCTCTGTGGTTGCTGTGACGTAGGTGATGTGCTTGGGCTTTTTAAAATTATGGTAGATTTCATCGCTGTCGTCCGGCAGTTCGTTGGGAAATTTATCCAGATACTGCCGGATATAATATCCAGCTTCATTTTCGGCCATGTAATACTGGTCGAAATCCCAATAGAAAAGCGCCTTCCCTTGTTGCTGAAGTCTTTGGAAAAGGCGTTGTTCGACTTTCTGAAGGAGGTTGAAGCCAACAAAGATATAGCGATTATATTCAAACTGTATGGTTTCATCGCAAACCACGTGTCGGTAGAGTGCGCCCTCATATGCCAATCCTTGCTTTTGCAGACACTCATTGTAGTGTTTGTAGATGTCGAAGAAGTGGCTCCATAGCCGCAAGAATCGCTGTTTGAGTTCCGTGTTGTGGTTTTCTGTGAAGTTGCTGAAGAATTTTTTAATAATGCTTTTCTGTTCCTTGGTGAGATAGGACACATCGTCAAACTCGTGTATGTCTCGGACGTTGGCAAATACCTTCTCGGCATCGGCCATGTTTTTGTCTATATCGTCAAAGTCAGCTAATAGCAGCTGCCCCCATCCGTAGAAGTGGTCAAGCGTTTCTTCAATGCCTGTGGTCTCTATGAAGCATTTGTGCAAGTCGCATATCAGTTTGATTTGGTCTCCCGTCTGCCAGTTAGAATGAGCTCGGAACAACTCGCTGATGGTGATGTAGGCCGGACTCCAGATTGGCTTTTGTGCCTTTTTTGCCAACAGTTCGTTGAAGAACAGCGATGCGCGTTTGTTGGGGAACACCACCGCAGTCCTTGACAGATTTGTGCCATGCTTTGCAAGCACATCTTCGGCCACATATTCTAAAAACGTTTTCATACCTCTTCTATCTTGTTGTTATACACATACCATAGGAACCCACGTACATTCTGGTAGCCCATCTGCTGCAACAGATCCATGTATTCTCTAACTTGTTCATGATACGCTGGTTTTGGCTTTCCAAACTTGAAATCCAATACAATCATCTCCTTACCGTCAGTCATCACACGATCAGGACGTCGCTCTATTACACTACCATCATCTGGATTCAATGAGAGTATGGTACACTCATTAAATAATTGCCATCTGTCTGAAAACCAATATTGAACACGACTATCACTCAACCATTTGTGTAACATCTTCTGAGTACGTTCGTAGGTCAGGTTTGCATCATATAGGATGCCGTCCATCTGCATCCGGCTCAAAACGGAGTCTATATCATCGGCAGTACGAATGTGAGAAAAAATGTCGTGCAGTACGCTGCCCAGCTTGATGTATTGGTTGGACGAAACTTCTTCGTCATTACTTTCGATGAAATCACGGCTTTTATTACTTTGACGGAAACATGTCTTGTTGTCGTACGACTTGATCTCTACTTCGCACAAGGTGTGGGGCTGAATTAAGACATTCTCGGATTGTTGCAGCTCTTTTTGTTTCATACACAACGTTCCATAGTCAAAGCAGATAGGTTTCTGCTTGTCCTCGTCAGTCAGGAGTATGGAACCTTTCAGTTCCTGCTGTATGTTTGGAAGTATCTTCTCCATCAAGTCAGATCTTGTAGCCGATGCGTTGCGTCGTCCAATGACAAACAGATTGTTTCGGGCACGGGTAAAAGCAACATAAAGCAGGTTCAGGTTATCAACACGGTTCTGGAGAAATTCGTCGAAATAGGCTTGTTCAAATACCGTTCCTGCCAGTTTTCCGCTATAGTCAATAGGAATGAGCGGCAGTTGCCCGTAAGGCATTTCTTCTGTATGACACCAAATGATGTTTTTCTGTACCCGTTCCAATTTCCAGTCGCAGAACGGCAGTACAACATGTAGGAATTCCAGTCCCTTGCTTTTATGGATGGTCAGCAGACGTATGCCATTCATGACGTTGCTCTGAATGGTTTTGCTACACAGCGTTTCTGACCAATAGCGTAGGAATGTTTCCAAGTCGGCAGCATTGTCTGCCACGTACTTGTTCAGATAGTCATAGAATGCACATAGATAGGCATTCTCTTCCTTCCATCGTTGCAGGCAGAACAGGCGGTGCAGTTGTTCTGCCAACTCAAAGAGAGGCATTCGGAGAAGTTCGTCGCCCTGTGTCAGAAGTCCCTCTACTACTTCCAGGCTTGACACCTTGACAAGTGTTGCCTTCACGATACTATCGTCAGGATGCAGGAGCAGGTGCATGGCGTGGATGATGGTGCGTACTGCCAAGGAGGCATCCAGTCGGAATGCCTCGTCGGAGATGATGTCCACCTCAGGCATGTTGGCTGCAAAATAGTCAATGATATCGGGAATAACGTCCTTCGCACGAATCAATATAGCAATATCCGATGGTTGTGCGCCAGCAGACAGTAGTTCCCTGATCGTCTCACAGGTTTGGGAGAGTACCTGGTGGCGATAGTCGTCGGCAGGCAGCAGGCAGATGCTTATTTTTCCCGTTTCATCGCGGTTCGATGGTATCTCCTGTCTTACGTCAGCATACGCCTTTTGTATCTGTTCTGCCATTTGCTCACCCACTTTCTCGCACAGCTCTTTATACTCATTTTGCGTTGCATGTTTAAAGAATACATTGTTAAAATCAATGATGTTACGTTGTGAGCGGTAGTTGGTTTCGAGCGTTTTGATTTTGAGCTGTTTTCCAGGCATGGGGAATGCGCTTTCAATGTTGTTGAGCAGTCTCCAGTCGCCTGAACGCCATCGGTAGATGCTTTGTTTGACATCGCCCACAATGAGATTTTGCGTATCTTCGTGGCTCATGCACTCTTCGAGCAATACCTTGAAATTCTGCCATTGTATGGTACTTGTGTCCTGAAATTCGTCAATCATGATGTGCTTCAGCTGCGCTCCAATCTTTTCAAAGATAAAAGGAGAATCGCTATTGTCGATGAGTTCGTGCAGCAGTTGCTGGGTGTCGCTGAGCAGGAAGCGGTTCGCGTCAGAATTCATCAGGTGTACCCGCTCTTCAATTTTCCCCAACAGTCTCAGTTGGTTCAGGTGCTTGAGTGTGAGTTGTGCCGACTGCCAGCGTGAATACTGTCGTCTCCGTTCTTCGAGTGCGTTATTTAATAAGGGCATGAGTTTGTCCTCCACGACAGGCATCAGTGTTCCCTCGGTGCCCTTCTTGCACCAGCATTCGGCATTCTGGCTATAGTCCTTTACGGTTTTTGTGACGATGGAATCGTCGATTATGCCGTTCTTTAGACGCTCGAAGAAGTTGACGATGTTTTTTCCGTTTTTGATGTCTGTGGCGCATAGTCCTTCCGCTTCCATTGCCTGACTGAAGCAGTTGCCTACTTGTTCCAAACATTCCAAAGCCATTTTTATCTGCGCATGAAGCTGCTGTGTGTAATGCTCGAAGAATCCCTTTTCGGTCAGTTTCTCTGCCAGCGCTTCGCTATGCTGTTTGTAGAAGTCCTTGAAAATGGTGTTTCCGAAGTGTTTGATGCTACCTATGACGTTCCATGAATGATCATCATCAATATTGTCCATCACGTATTTCAGAATCCATTGTAACAGTTGGTCTGTAGTTTTCAGGTCATCAATGAGCGAATCTACGGCCTGTTCTTCCACCTGTGTGTCATTCAGTTCCACGCGCAGATTTGCGGTAAGTTCCAATTCACGTGCAAGGTTACGTAGTACACTCTGAAAGAATGTGTCGATGGTAGATACGCGGAAATAGCTATAGTGGTGAAGGAGGTTTTTCAAGGCTATTCCAGCCAGTTTGCTGACTTTTTCCGGAGGGTAGTCCAACTGCTCACAAATCTTCTTGGTATAGTCGTCAGAATCGGGCAGTCTCTTCCAGATGCCGTACAGCTGGCTAAGAATTCGCATTTTCATTTCCTCCGTTGCCTTATTGGTGAAGGTAACAGCGAGAATGTTCCGGTACTGCTGTGGGTTCTCTACGAGCAGTCGTATGTATTGTGATGCCAGCGTGAATGTCTTTCCGCTGCCTGCGCTTGCCTTATATACGGTGAGGGGAAACATGTAAGATTAAAGATTAAATAATAACAATTACCACTTTCTGAACAGTTCAACGGAGAACTTGGTTCCAAACTCGTAGAACCTGGTGTTGAGGAAACTGGCGAAGACACCAGCCGAAAAGTAACGGTTGGTCAGTCCGTAGCCAAGTTCGAAGTATGGGCGTGTGTGCTGAATGAGCAGGGCGCTGAAATAGGCTCGTTCTGACTCTATGTAGCGTCCCACAAGTGGTAGCCATGTAGCAAAAATCATAGGCGACTCGTACGACATATTGGCTCGCACATAATATTTGGAGTTGTTGTACCAGGAGGCGTCCAGCAGCTGAAACTGTCCTGTCCAGTCGTCATCCCATCCGCCGGGTACGTTGTTGTCTCGGAAATTGTCGTAGTCCAGGAAGTAGCTTGTGCTCTTGGAGGTATAGAAACCTGCTCCGGCACGCACATTCAGCAGACTAAGGCTGCGCATGGGTATTTTCCACGACCCATCGAACTCCCAGCGTTCGTAGCCAATGTCTGAATTCAGCACCCCTTTGATACCTCGTTCATAGTCGGCTGTGATGATAGGTCCGTTGTACCAAGGCTTGAACTTCAGGGTGAGTACAGGTGCAAAAGTGCGATAGATTGTTGGTTTCCGAAGCATTTCCATGCGAGTAGGATTAACAGCCTTGCGATAGTGGTAGGACACGCTGGTCATGACGGTTATCCACTCGAATACCTCTACATTGTTTTTTATCTTGATGAAGTTGTCCTTGAAGTAGTCCAGTTCCTCTCCGTTGAATTGGGTACTATCTTCCGGGTGCTCCTCGATGATTTTCTCCAGTACGGTGGAGTTGTTGATGCGGTTTCCGTTACCCAGCTGAATCTCTGCATAACCTTCACGCTTGGGGTTGTAGGTCATTCTGAGCGGCAGGTCGAGATACAGTTGATGGTACTTGAAGTTATATCCCACTTGCGCATTGAGCGTGAGATATCGATGAGGCGAGAAGAAGTATTCCCCACCCAGTCTCATCTTGTACGACAATCCTCTATGGCGACTGTAGCTGATGTACTGTGGGTTCAGGATGGGTGACAGACTGATGGACCCCGACTTGGTGTGAGCGCGCTGGGTAGTGACGAGCGCGCTGCCGATACCGTCCCATACCACATCCTTCCAGAAGTTCTTGTGTGGCGGTGTTTCCTCCACATCGGTAGTGTCCGGCTGCACAGGTACTTGCTCTTCGGCAGGCCCATAGTATTCGTCGTAGATGGCCTGTTCATCTTCCTCAAGGGGTATGGGCCTTACACGCTCTATTATCTGTATGTCGCGAACGGACTCCAGGGTGTCCGCGAGCTTTTCCGGGCAATGGAACACCGCTTCGAACTTCGACCTGATACGGTTACCCATGAACGAGAAGCGTGCCTCCACCTCGCTATGTTCCGGAAGTACCGAGCGGGCAGTGCTCTCGCCCATAGACACGTCGATGCGGAAGTCAATCATGTTGTATTCGCCCTCCATTTCCACGCTCGATATCTTACCCGTCTCAAAAAGCACGTAGGCCTGACCCTTCACCAGTTGTGTATTTGCCAGTCTGGGTTTGAAGGCAACAACCGCCAGTCCGTTTCCTATGATGGTGACGCGGTATGAATAGAAACGCTTGTTAGTACGGCTGAAAGGGGAGAGGATATGCTGTTTGAAGAGACAGGTATTGTAGAGGTCGGGTGTCAGCAGTTCCAGTACCGTAGGCAGTGCCTTCTTGTAATGTGAGATATTACCTATGCTGACTTGGCGTTTCATCTCGTAGTCGTGTACGCTGTGGTACGTCAACCGGCAGTAGGACTCTCCAAGGTAGTCGCGGGGTCCGTCGGCTACGGAGTACATGGTGGGAATGAGCCAGAGTGTGATGTTTCGACGGTCAATGTGGAACTTGTACTTCAAGTAGGCATTGTCTTGAAATCCCTCTGTGCTTCGGCCGTAATTCCGGTGGTAGTCAAACACGCGGTTGAGGACGAGCGAGTCTTCCGGGCTACGTGCATAAAGAATACTGGGCATGAAAAACATCATGCCCAGCACTCCCAGTATTATTATGAGTAACTGTTTGCCTTTCACGCCCCCAAAAGTACAATAAAAATTTGAGAGCACCAAGGAAACAATATTTTTTAACCCAAATATTTCATCAGAATCTTTGCATTGCCGCTGTCTCTGAGTTTGGCGATGCTCTTTTCGCGTATCTGTCGAACACGTTCACGGGTCAGTCCCAACTGGTCGCCAATCTCCTCCAGACCCTTTTCATGGCAGCCAATGCCGAAGCATTGTGTCAGAATCTGAATCTCACGATCCTTCAGCACCTTGTGCAGTACGGAGTTCAGCTCCTGTGCCATCGACTCATGGTCCACATAGCGGTCAGTACGGCTGTCGTCGCCGCTGGCCATCACGTCGAGCATGCAGTTGTCTTCGCCGTCCTGAAACGGAGCGTCAATGCTTACGTGGTGGCTGTCAGCCTGCATGGACTGGGCTATCTTCTCCTCATCCATGTTGGTTGCCATACTCAGTTCCGTAACAGACGGGTGACGCTGGTTTTCCTGCTCGAAGCGGTTGATTTCGTGGCTTATCTTGTTCAGAGAGCCTACCTGATTGAGTGGCAGACGTACAATGCGGCTCTGCTCGGCAATAGCCTGCAGGATGCTTTGGCGAATCCACCAAACGGCATAGGAAATGAACTTGAATCCACGTGTCTCATCAAACTTCTGGGCAGCCTTGATCAGGCCGATGTTGCCCTCATCAATCAAGTCGGTCAGCGTCAGTCCCTGGTGCTGGTACTGTTTGGCTACAGAAACGACAAAGCGCAGGTTGGCAGTCACCAACTTGTCCTTAGCACGTTCACCCTCGGGGCCTCCTTTGCGGATTTTCTGTGCCAGTTCAATTTCCTCGTCGATGGAGATAAGTGGTGCACGACCAATTTCCACCAGATACTTATCCAGTGCCTCGCTCGAACGGTTTGTAATACTCTTCTGAATCTTTAATTGTCTCATCTTTTTCTTCCTTAAACGGCCCTAACATCTTGATTTATAGGCCAATAAACTAAAACTATACCCTAAAACGATGCAAAATTACAAAAAATATCAATACATTGTACTCTCCATACCAATTTTTTATGTTAAAAATTCTAAATACACTTATCGTCCAATTAAGGGCGTCAGGGAGTTTTAGTAAGGGAAACTATGAGTTTTAGTAAGGGAAACTATGAGTTTTAGTAAGGGAAAATGGCAGGACCTTTGAAGGGCTGGCTCTTTTTCTTTTCCATTTCTTTGGCGTTTTCGGGAATATTATGTAACTTTGCCTGCAGTTTCTGGAAGAACCTGCTGTAACAAGGTAAGATTTGACAGAAGCAAAGACAAACAAACTAATCATAAAAAGAGCATAAATGGAGAATCAGTTGGACATGCATGGTGAGATGCTTCTGGATCAATTCCAGACATTAAAACCTCGGTTGGAAGCGTTAGACGAACAGGTGTCTGCCATGCTGAAAGACTCATTGAAACAAATGAATATTGTTCTCAACTCGATGGAACATCGTGTCAAGACGGAACGTTCGTTCATTGGAAAGTTGGAGCGCAAAGGCCAGAAATACAATGACATCAGCGACGTGACCGACCTTGTCGGTGTACGTATAGTGACCTTCTTTACCGACGATGTTGACAAGGTGGCGACTTTGGTGAAAGAGCTTTTCCACGTAGATTGGAAGAACTCTGTTGACAAGCGCAAGCGGCTCGACCTGACCAGTTTCGGCTACAACTCCTTGCACTATGTCTGCCGAATGAAGGAGGGTGATCTTCGTGACATTCCCTTTGAGATACAGATGCGTACCGTACTGCAGCATGCATGGTCGGCTATGGAGCACGACATTGGCTACAAGGGAGCCGTTACCATGCCGGCAGAATACAGACGCCAGTTCAGCCGGTTGGCTGGCATGCTGGAACTGGCAGACGACGAGTTCAGCCGTATCCGTACGATGATGAGCCGATACTCCCGTGAGGTTCAGAACCTCGTAGCCTCCGGGCAGCTCAACAAAGTTCCGCTGAACAGCAACACCTTCCGCGATTTTCTGAAGACGCGCCCCTTTGACCGTCTGAACCAGCGCATTGCAGCCGTCAATCAGGCAGACATACTGCCCGCCTCGCTGCTCCCCTTCAGCGAAGTACTGGAAAGTTTTGGTTTCAAGACGCTGGGTGACGTGCAGGCTTTTATTCTCAAGAACGAGGACGATGCCTATCAGCTGGCGCTCTCTGGCTTGGCGCTGACCGACTTGGACATTCTCACGGAGTATGTCGGCATTCAGAACCTGTGCTTCGTCCACGTGCTGAAGAATGGCGGCGGACAGGCAGGCATCAAGGCTGTCTATGACATTCTCTACGGTGAGCAGAAGACGAATGCCCGACAGGCCCAGATGATTATTAACAAAGCCCAAACCCTTTCGTTTTTAGGTAGTAATGAGTAAAACAACAAGCAATAACAACAAAAAGATTTAATAATATTGTGGAAATGGATTTCGAAGTCAAGAAGGAAGGCACCGTACTGAATGTGGTGCTGGGTAAGGACTTGGCAACAGCAAACTCCCCTGTATTGACTGAGGAGCTTACCCAATACAAGAATCAGGGTATAGAGAAAGTCGTGTTCGATGCTACTAAACTGACATACCTTGCCAGTAGTGGTGTTCGTGTTGTCATCTTCTGCAAGCAGAAACTGGGTGGCAATCCGGAAATCGTGTTCGTAAACTGTGCCAAGGAGATATACGACATCTTCGACATTACCGGCATCCGTTCGTTCATCACGTTTGAAGAGCGGTAGTCATCTGGAAACGTACCAGTAAAATAGTAAAACCATCGTGGCTCAACTGCATTTCCAACCCATTAAGGGCAAGTCGTCCGACATCATCCATGCTATTCTCCATACAGCAGAGGTCGCATCGGTGGGCGACTTGTATGACGTTATCCGCCTGGTAACCGAGGAATTGGTTGTCAACATTGTGGATTATGCCTATCCCGAGGCAGTGGGAGCCACCGACTATCTGGACGTGGATATCACTCGCGACGCCCACAGCATCACCCTTTGCTTCCGCGATGGTGGTGTGCCGTTCAATCCCCTTGCCAAAGAGCTCCCGGACATCACCTTGCCGCTGGAAGAACGCAGAATTGGCGGACTGGGCATCCTCATGGTCATCAAGAAGATGGATTCCGTAGCCTATGAATATACCGACGGAGAGAACATACTGACCGTGGTAAAGAAGGTGAAAAGGTTAGAAGATGAAAAGGTGAAATAATGAAAAGTGAATGAAAATATTAGGGATATGGCTGTAACAAAGATATTGAGTGTTGACGACGAGGCGCCTTTGGAGGCGTTGATGAGGCAATATTTCAGGCGCAAGATCCGTAGCGGCGAATATGAATTCTTTTTTGCCCGTGACGGTTTGGAGGCACTTGCCATCCTGTATAACAATCCGGACATCGAGATCATACTATCCGACATCAACATGCCCGAAATGGACGGGTTGACGCTGTTGACCAAGGTAAACGAGATGCGCAACCCTGCGCTGCGTGTCATCATGGTCAGTGCATACGGAGACATGCAGAACATACGCCAGGCAATGAACAACGGGGCCTTCGACTTCGCCACGAAACCCATAGACATGGACGACCTGAGTCTGACCATTGAGAAGGCCATCGACCAAATCCGTTTCGTCCATGAGACACAGAAAGAGCACGACCAGTTGGAGACGCTGAAGAGGGACCTGACCACCGCCAAGGACATCCAGCAGTACATTCTGCCGCGTGTGTTTCCCCCTTTCCCCGAAGACTGCGACAAGATGGACATCTATGCCTCGATGGAGGCAGCAAGCGATATCGGCGGCGACTTCTACGACTTCTTCCGTTTAGATGGCGACCATATAGCGTTAGTCATTGCCGACGTCTGCGGAAAGGGTATCCCTGCCGCTCTGTTCATGGCAGTCAGCCGTACGATTATCCGTTCTAAGGGTACGCAGTGCGACCATGCCGGTGAATGTCTGACAGAGTCCAACCGACTGCTGTCCGCCTATTCTGTGGATTGCATGTTTATTACCGTGTTCTATGCTATCTACAACACGAAGACGGGACTCGTCACCTACAGCAACGCAGGCCACAACCCGCCTCTTCTGTTGCGTTCCAACGGCAGGGTAGAGGTACTGCCCAAACCGAAGAACACCATCGTGGGAGCTTTCGACAACATTTCCTACAAGGAAGACACGCTTCAGTTAGAACAAGGCGACACGCTGGTAATGTTTACGGACGGTGTGACGGAAGCCATGAATCCCCACAACGAGGAGTTTGGCTCCAAGCGTTTGAACGATGTCCTTGGCGGTCTGGCATCCTGCAGCAGTCAGCAGATCGTCGAGACCGTCAAAAGCAGTGTCAGGGAGTTTGCCGACGGTGCCGAACAAAGCGACGATATCACCATGTTGGTACTCAAGAGAAGATGAAGAAAAAAGACGTGATCATAGCATGCATGGGAGTCCTGTTACTGTCACTGGTAGCAGCAGGACTTTATGTGCGTCATGGCGACGGAGTGCGCATCAGCGAACTGGAGTCGGAACTTGGACTCTTGCGCGAACAGGAGAAACAATCGGTGGTTGACCGCCGTGTGAGCAAGCAGATGGAGGAGATAGCCTTCGGACAGCAGGCTCTCTCCGAGGAACGCAGCCAGGAGGCAATACGCCAGTCGGAGATTGCGCAGGAGATGACCATCCGTTCCGAGCAGGAGCGTGAGCGGGCCATCAAGGCACAAGCCATAGCCGAAGAGTCGGCACAGGAAGCGATGAATGCCTACCAGATGGCAGAGCACCAACGCCTGGAGGCCGACGACCAGCGCCGCCAGGCAGAGCACGCCAAGTTGGTTGCCGACACGCTGAACTACCTGTCGTTAGGTCGTACGCTCGGATCACAGTCATACGCCATCTACCAGAGCGGCGACAAGGAGTTGGGTAACATGCTGGCCTACACTTCCTATCTTTACACCCGCAACTACGGTGGCGACCTCTTTGTCTCCGCCGTCTTCCAGTCCCTTATCCAGTCTGCCGGCGGACGCAGCAACTGGAGTGTCCACAACGGCAGCATCACGTGTACGGAAATATCCCCCAAGGACAATCACCTGCTGACAGCCAGCACCTATGGCGAACTGTTCTGCCACAGAATGGTTGGCAGCCAGTTACAGACCACCCGTCTGGTCAGTGACAAGAACTACTGCTTCCGCGACGGTTACTGTGCCAAGAACGGCAAGGACTACGCCATCAGCCATACCGGCCATCTGGTCATTGTTGACGGCAAGCAGACACGTGTTGTTGAGCTGGCAAACATCGACCGTCCCTTCAGACTTCAATACATGAACGACGGCCGTCAGTTACTCATTATCGGTGAGAACAGCATCGGCCTCTTCAACCTTGCCACCGACGAGCTCATAGGCACACGCCGCCTCAACTACCGTGTTGTCAGCACCGGCAGGAGCAACTACAAGCCCCTGCTCTTCGACAACAGAGGCGGCAAACACCTCGTCACCAGTCTTGACCAGATTTCCAACGAGAAGGTTCCCGTCGCGGGGCAGGTGACAGCCTATGCCGACAGCAAGAACGAGCAAATAGCTGCCTACGGAATGTCTGACGGCACCATCTGGTTCATCGACAAGGCGGGAAAGCCCAACAAGTTGGCGGGACATCTCTCACAAGTCACGAAACTGAAGTTTGACGGTAGGCGGCTCTATTCTTCCAGTTATGACGGCAAGCTGCTGTTCTGGAAGACCGACGACACACAGATCAAGCCCATCACGCTGTTCCAGTCCGGCAGTTGGCTCACTGACTTCGTTTTCACCAACGACAAGAACTACATCTGGACGGGTGAGCAGAACGGTACCATTACCGAGTACCTCATTTCGCTCAGCATGATTGCCAAGCGCCTTCGTCAGAACGTAAAACGCAATTTCACGCCCGAAGAGTGGAACTACTACGTGGGGAAGGGAATCCCTTACCTGAAAATAAAGGAATAAATATTATACATGCAGTCACAGCAACAGAAGGATATAAGCAGAAAGGTCATCATGACACATTATTTAATATATAGGATGAACAGGACGGTGAAAATGCTTTCGCTTATTTGCCTGTTTGCCTTTTTGCCGCTTTCCGCCGTGTCACAGGGTCTTCCTCTTATCCGTAACTATACGGCAGGAGAATACATGGGCCACAATCGAAACTACGACATCGAGATAGGGGAGGACGGTACGGTGTTTGTGGCCAATTTCGAAGGACTGCTTTATTACGACCGTGCTAAGTGGCACATGCTTCATACCCCCGACGTCAGTCGCCTGACGGTCGTCTATCGTGACAGCAGAAACACCATCTGGGTGGGCGGCTACAATATCTTTGCCCGTCTCGGACAGCGTCCCAATGGCGAGCTATTCATGCAGCAGGTGGGCAAGCCCGGCCTGTTCAATGGCGAGGTGATGGAGATTTTCGAGGAAGACGGCACGCTGCAGTTTGTGGCCAGCGACAACAATATCTACGAAGTAAAAGGAGAAAACGTCATCCTGAAGAAACATACCAATGCCCACTTCCGTATCGGTGTGGAGTCTGACGTCATCTCGATCGCTGCCCTCAAGGAAGGCGGCGAGAACGCCATCCTGACCGACATCACCCAGACGGAGCCGCTGGATGGCGGTCTGCAGGTGCAAGTGAAGAAAAACTGCGGTCTGATTATTACCGACCAACATGGCCATGAACTCTACACCATCACCGAGTCCAACGGTCTCTGCTCCAATCAGGTGTCCTACGTAGCCTACGACGGTCACGGCCGGCTGTGGGGTGCCACGCTGCACGGCATCTTCTCCATCGAAATACCCTCCGTTTACAGCTATTTCCTGGCCAAGGACGGACTGACGGGCGAGGTACATGACATCATGGCCTTCGACGGTAAGATCTATGTAAGCGGTACCAATGGTCTGTTTGCCATCGCCTCTCGTCAGTGCAAGCGTGTGAACGACATCAACAACATCTGCTGGACCCTGCGCCCCAGTAGCGAGGGAATGCTTGTTGCCACATCCAGCGGTATCTACAAGATTGCACATGGGGGCGGCATCAGCCGTATGACGTCGAATGCCACCACCGCCATGCTGGTTGATGGCAACAAGGTCTATGCCGGAGAGCCCGACGGCGTATGGCTCTACCAGTCGGGACAGCGCAGTCGCGTCAACGAACTGCCGCTGGTGACTGAAATACGCAGCGACGGTCATGGAAACCTGTGGTTCCGGAATGTTCACGGCCAGACCATCGGCACTGATCCCGGCAAGGAGAATGAGCCTATGCAAAACCTGCCAAGTCGTCTGCTGAAGCCCATCAGCAACATCGAGGTGAAGGCGCAGTACCGTGACAAAAACCATCTGTGGATTGGTGGCGACGAGATACTCGCCGTCATCGAGACCGACAAGCAGCAGTTGTCCCGGCTCACCGACAGTTGCAGGTTGCGTTTCCGTTCCATCATCATGAGAGGCGACAGCATACTGTGGGGCGGTTACGGCGCCCCCCCCAAGAGCCTTCCCCGTCTGAGCAGCGATCATCGCTATCTGCGTTTCTACTATGCCATCGACTTCACCCCGCTCTCAGGCAAGACCCTTTATCGCTACAAGCTCAACGACAACCAGTGGAGCGTCTGGTCCGAGAAACAGGATGTTGAGTTCCTGAACCTGCCCTACGGTTCGTTCACGCTTAGCGTCCAGGCCCAGTTGGCCGACGGCAAGCTGTCGGAAGTAGCCACCATCGATTTCAGCATTGCCTATCCCTTCTTCATGCGCTGGTACATGCTGATACTCTACCTCATCATCATCGCCCTGCTTGTCAATCAGCTGTTCCGCTATCGTCTGAAGCGCCTGAAGCGCGATAAAATCAAACTGGAACATATCGTCCAGGAACGTACCGCCGACCTGCGCAATGCCCAGCATGAGCTGATACGTCAGGAGAAGATGGCTTCCGTGGGTAAGCTCACCGAGGGACTCATTGACCGTATTCTCAACCCCATGAACTACATCATCAACTTCTCGAAGATGTCCAACGACCTGTTGAAGGACCTCAAGGAGAACATCGACAGCAACAAGGACAACCTCAGCGAGGACGACTATGAGGACGCCCAGGATGTGCTTGGCATGCTGACGCAGAACCTGAAGTCGGTTGACCAGTACGGCCAGAATACCACGCGCACCCTCAAGGCCATGGAGGAACTGCTGAAAGACCGTACCGGCGGCTTTGTCGATACCGACCTGCTGCCCGTCCTCCAGCGTAACGTTGAGATGTTCAACAACTACTATGCCAAGGAGCAAGAGCAGTATCACATCCAGGCCACCTTCCAGCTGCCTGATGTTCCCATGCCCCTTCACGGCAATCCTGACATGCTCAGCAAGACCGTCATGAGCCTGCTGGCCAACGCCGTCTATGCCGTTGTGAAGAAAGCACAGAAGACCGAATACACCCCCGAGATATCGCTTGCCGCCACCATTGCCGACGGACGCTACATGGTGAAAATCCGCGACAATGGCGTGGGCATCGAAGAGAAGAACCTCGCCAAGGTCTTCGACCCGTTCTTCACCACCAAGACCACCAACGAAGCGGCTGGCGTCGGACTCTATCTGAGCCGTGAGATTATCCAAAACCATGGTGGCGACATCAGTGCTTCCTCCGTGAAGGGCGAATATACTGAGTTCACGGTCCACTTTGTACAACTGAATAAAAAAAGAACCGAAGCGTAAGCTATGAAAAAGAAGATATACCGTCATACAGGAAGCTGGTTGAAATGGTTTTTGCCTTTCTGCCTTTTGATCCTTTCGCCTTCCTGTCTCTCAGCACAGGACGATTCGAAGCTGCGTGATGTCTGTGCCCAGGCCGAGAGCGACTACCAGATAGGACGTATTGAGCAGGCCCGCGATGTGTTGTTACAGCACATGGGCAGCTTTCGTGGCAACATGCGTCAGAACGCCCTCCGACTCATTGCCCTCTGCTATCTGGCCCGCTTCGACCTGGAGCGCACCGAGCAGTACGCCGCACTGATGCTGCAGGAGAACCCGTACTACAGTCCCTCGTCTGCCGACCCTCCGACCTTTGCCGACATCATCAACAACATCAAGGCAGGCATGTCGGCCACCATCACCACCGCCTCCAGCCAGGCCGAGAGTCTTGCCGAGGTTCCTGTCCCCACCACGCTCATCACCGCCGAGATGATTCAGAACAGTGGTGCCCGCAACCTGCAGGAGGTGCTGGCAGCCTATGTGCCCGGCATGAACATCATCGATTGTAACGACGACATCAATATCTCCATGCGTGGCATCTACAGCAATACGCAGGAGAAGATACTCATCATGCTCAACGGCCACCGTCTCAACAGCTATGCAACGAATACCGCCGCTCCCGACTTCAGCATGTCGCTTGAGAAAATCAAGCAGATAGAAGTTCTGCGCGGCCCTGCATCGTCGCTCTATGGCGGCGTGGCACTCACGGCGGTCATCAACATCATCACCAAGCAGGGTGGCGACGTTGACGGCGTTCAGGTACGTGCCGCAGCAGGCAACTATGGACAAATCAAGGCCGATGCCCTGTTCGGCAAGCGCTATTTCGACGTTGACATGCTCGTCTGGGGCAGTATCTACCGCAGTAGCGGCGAGGAATATGACGTCACCCATGAGCGTTTGGGCGAAAGCTCCTACAAGATGCCCGTCAAGAAGATCCGCATCGGACGTGTCGGCGAACACCCCACCTATGACTTCGGCCTGCAACTGGGCTTCAAGGGCGTCAGGTTCATGTACGACACCCATTATTCTCAGGTCATATCCCCCTTCACCATGACCACGCTGGCACTCTCCTACGACTACGACCGCTACCGCACCTTCAATGGTCTGGGCCCCTGCTTCAGCGTCTATTCGCACCATGCCGACCTCAGCTATCAGTTCCCCACGATCAACCTCGGACAAAACAAGCTCGACCTGAAGCTGGCAGCTACTTACGACAAGTCCGACCTCACCCGCTACCAGGTGCTTTCCGACGACCCGTTACCCATGTTGAGCATCATGCTCCCTATGCCTCAGGAAATGCTCGACGTGCTCTCCAACTACGGCGGCATCACTCGCTACGTCAACGGTCAGGAGCAGGACTATGGCTTCCAGATGAAGGGCAGCTACGGCTACCAGCTGGGCAACAGCCACAAGGGCAACATCGGCTTCGGTGCCGAGTTCGATCGTTTCCTGCTCAACGACATGCGCTATCAGATAGGCTACGACTTTGAGCGTACCTTCCCGGAGAGTCCCGAGCTTCACGAACTCGGCAAGGGCGACGAGCGAAGTGTCGATGCCTATCTTCAGCTGAAGCATCAGTGGGACTTCCCACTTTTCTCCCGCCATTTCTCGCTGATTATGAATGCCGGAGTGCGATACGACTATAAGAAACGCTACGACGACAGCAACGTCCGCGAGCTTTCCCCGCGTGTCGCCCTCATTCTGCTGCAGCCCAAGTGGAACGTCAAACTGAGCTATTCCAAGTCGTTCGTCGATGCGCCTTACATCTACCGTAAGGCTAATGTCATTGCTGCCAAGATGAGTGCCGACCCCCTCGTGGAGCCCATCAGCCTGTCACCCGAACGCGTCCATTCCTTCCAGCTCTCCTTTGCAGGCACCAACTGGGTCAAGGGACTGAACTTCGAGCTCAATGGTTTCTACAACCGTGCTTCCGACCTCATTATGACCAGCATTCTCGACTACAGCAACTCCAGTAAGAACAAGACGCTCGGCCTCGAGCTGATGGCCAGCTACCACCAGCCGAAGTTTACTGCCGACTGGAACCTGACCTGGACTCACACCTTCAAGTCAAACCTCATGGACATCGTCATCCCCGAGCAGTTCGTACCCTATTATTCTCCTGACATTGACGCCAACAACAACACACCCGCCATCATGTCGAACCTCGTGCTCGGATGGCAGGCGACGCCCCGTCTGAAGCTGCACGGCAACCTGCGCTTCGAGGGACGTCAGACAACCTATAACGTCAACATCGTCAAGTATGTCCAGACCGTCGTCAGCTACCAGCAGGCACTCGACTACGTGGAACGGGGCATGGAGACCGAGGCGCAGGAAGCCTTCCAGGCAGCCCTCGAATATGCCAGCCAGACCACACTCAACAAGTCAATGCCGGCTCGCGCCATCCTCAGCATTGGCGGCGACTACACCATAGGTCCGGTGTCCTTGGGCATCAACGTGCATAATCTTCTCGACACTGTCTTCTACCGTAGCGGCATGAACACCAATGTCATTCCTCAGCAGAGCCGCTGGTTCATGGTCAGCGTCGGAATTAAACTGTAAATAACATAACTCACAAAAAAAGCACAACAATGAAAAAAGTTCTCAAATGGACGCTCATAGGAGCCGTCCTCGTCTGCGGAATCACCGCACTCACATTCTGCGAAAAGTCACATGCTGACAACCCCACGTCGGGAAGCGTAACCAGCAAGGAACTCATCCGCACCAGCCAGAGCTGGGACGGCGTCGAGCTGCCCGACTACTTTCAGGGACGCCCCGAGCTGGTTGCCGTCAAATACGAATTTCCTGCCGGTCAGAAGTTAGGATGGCACCATCATCCCGTCATGAACTACGGCGTACTCGTACAGGGCGAACTCACCATCATCGGCCAGGACGGCAAGGAGAAAGTGGTACACGAGGGAGAGGCAGTAGTGGAAATGGTCAACACCATCCATCATGGTGAGAATCGCGGCACCAAGACCTGCATCCTCTACATGTTCTACCTCTCGCAGAAAGACCTGCCCCTGGCAGTTCAGCACCCGGATATTCCCCTCGAATAATATCCCTGTCATGAGTACCAATTGCTACAAGGACAAATGGGACCTGCTGCTGTCCGACAAGCGTCACAGCGCCATAGGGCCGACCATCGACCCCTACGGCCATAATCCGTTTGAGATTGATTATGGTCGGCTCATCATGAGCGCTCCCGTACGCCGTCTGCAGAACAAGACGCAGATATTCCCCATGGAACGCAGCACCTATATCCGTACACGGCTCACACACTCGCTGGAGGTGTCCCACATCGCTGCACTCATCGGTCAGAACGTCGAACGGCTCATGACCGAGTTCGGCGACATGCCCGAAGGTAAGCAAGGATGGCTCAGTTCGCTGCTGCGCGTCTCAGGACTCGTCCACGACCTTGGCAATCCGCCCTTCGGCCACTTCGGCGAGGAAGCCGTGAAGGACTTTTTCCACCATTATCTGCGTAGCGACGACCACGGTCTGAACGCTGCGGAACGTGCCGACCTGGAGCATTTCGACGGCAATGTGCAGACGTTCCGCATCCTCACCAAGCTGCATTACTTCGGAGACCAGTCCAGCTTCAACCTCTCTTACTCCGTGCTGGCCGCGCTCCTCAAGTACCCCTGCAGCTCCCTCACAGGCAACCTCGGCATCACGTCTGCCGATATCAGCCGCAAGAAGTTCGGCTACTATGTCAGCGAGGCCGACCGCTACGAGGCCATCAACGACTACCTGCAGCTCGACCATCGCCGCAGTCCCGTGGTCTTTCTCCTGGAAGCAGCCGACGACATATCCTACCTGGCATCCGACATGGACGACGGGGTAAAGATAGGAGCCATCAAGATCAGTCAGATATATGACATCTTCGACCAATTGCTGACCGTCAACCACGACCGTGTCATGGCGCAGTTCGATGCCATCAATGCCCGTTTTCAGGCAGAAGGCAAACTGAAGAACGCCCTGGTGACACAGAACATCGGAACCTATCTGCAGCGTGAGATGATGATAGCCGTCATTACCAGTTTCCGCCAGCACTACGATGACATCATGCAGGGCCGCATGCAACACGAACTCATAGAACGCTCCACCGCAGCCGACATCTACGCCGCCTTCCGTCACGTCCTCCTGCTGATGTACCAGAACAAGAACAAAGTGAAGAAGGAATTGGCAGGGTGGGAGGTTATGCATGGCTTGCTGACCATCTTCATGCGAGGGTGCGAAAGCAGCGACTTCAATGCCACAAGCAACACACTGGCCTCCCATATATACAACATCATCTCCGTCAATTTTCTCCAGAACTACGAGTTGCTGGAGAACTATCCCAACAAGTACTACAACCGCATTCGCATGGTCATCGACTTCCTCAGCAGCCTGAACGACCGCGATGCCATCGACCTGTACCAGGGTCTCAAGGGATTCCATGTCTGACGGACGATGCAGAATGATTACATTACTCAACTTTCGCAAGTAGAGTAGTTAAGAGTAGTTATCGCTTGTCTTGAAAAGTGCTCACTAAGTGCACAGCAGAACCGACGTTGTGCAGAATTGAGACTGGCAGAGAGGTGCCGTCTCTCTGGGAGAAACCCCCGGGGAAACAGGGAGAAACTGCCGGGGTAACGGGGAGAAAGGGTAGGGGAAACGGGAACACAGCGGCCGCTGTTAGTTCTAACACCGCCCGCTGTTAGAACAAACAGCGGGCGGTGTTCATTCTAACAGCGGGCGGTGTAACCCCTTCTGTTCGGTGTATCTTTCCTGATGACAGGAGACGATGGGGAACCATCGTTGTCACCTGCAAAGGTACAAATTTATTTGAAAAACACAAAATGATAATGGATATATTTTATGAACACAGAAGGGTCTCCGGTGTGCACTTTCGTCAAAAAACCGTTCCACTCGTCAAAAACCTTGATTTTTTTCATATAAACGTCTGAAAAGTAAAAATTTATCCCATTTTTCTTGCATGTTTGTGTTTTTTTTATTACCTTTGGGCGTTTGCTGAATAAAAATGACAAAAGAATTATATAACACAACTGAATAAATAAGAATTGCAAACAATATGATGAAGACAAATCGTTTAATGACGAAAAGCGCGTTATTCCTCGTGCTGTTTCTTATGTTAGGAACCGTCATGATGCAAGCTCAGGCAGACATTACCGGGTTTGAGACGGTTCACGTCACCATTCCTGCAACTGGCTATGATGCAGCTGCCGGTGCCCCGCAAATGGCGCGGGTAAAGTACAACAAAAAGTTCCCGCTGGTCGTTACCAGCGACGACATGGGCAAGACCGAGCTGACCAACAACTGGGCAGAAGTCAACGGCTATCCCAATGTCAACAACACCATCGACCTGGGCATACAGCCCGGCGGCACAAAGTTTCTTGCTGCTCCCTACAAGAAGTACTACACGCAGCATGAGAGCCAGGACGTTGCCGACTACGAGCCGATGACCTACACCGACAATGTAGGTAAGCAGCAGCGCTACCGCATGACCAGCGCTATCATGCCCTACGATGTCAATAGTAACAACTACGCCAAGATTAATGCCGAAGAT
>Ga0247609_10000560_pt1 | contig 50895 bp, 45 predicted proteins | sample 172DNAGHGlowgp2_FD_193487 | JGI IMG/M metagenome (GOLD analysis project Ga0247609, IMG submission 193487) | Sheep rumen microbial communities from Palmerston North, Manawatu-Wanganui, New Zealand - 1728 DNA GHGlow gp2 | ecosystem: Host-associated > Mammals > Digestive system > Stomach > Rumen ... | reverse complement strand
TATCCATAATTAGTTATTATCGTTAGTTTCATTCAATCTTATTATGTATACTTGAGCCTTGACTAAATAAAAGGACAAAGTATGATTGAGAAACTAATTAGCGAGGCTATATCAGCGTTCATCTGGCATTGCCGTTATGAAAAGAGCCTAAATGAAAAAACGATTTGTGCGTATGAAACAGATTTAAAACAATTTGAAAAGTTATCACGTGCAAACATTTTGGCTGATGTTGGAAAGATGCATATACAAGTTTGGCTGAAATCTATAAGTACTTTTAAGCACAAGACAGTCAAACGAAAGCTCGCGACTCTAAAATGTTTTTTTTCTTACACTGAACTTGAGAATGACTGGTTCAATAATCCACTAAGGAGAATGTCAATTAAGCTGAAAGAACCATCCATTCTTCCTATCGTTATGACAATAGATGAAGTTAGAACAATTATAAATGTCGTCTATGAAAAGGCTAGAAATGCTCATGGGCAGCAACAATATTTAGGCGTCCGGAATTCAGCAATAATAGAACTTCTTTTTGCTACGGGAATAAGAGTTGATGAACTGTGTAAACTAAAAAATGAAGACGTGAATCTATCGTCTGGCTATATAAAGATACATGGCAAAGGCAACAGGGACAGAGTTGTTGCTGTCTGCCAAGAAGAAACGCTTAATGCGCTTCGGGCATGGTCAGATAATAAAAATAATGATTGCCCTTATTTCTTTGTTAATCGACTAATGCGGCCGATTTCACCACAGAATATTCGGCAATTAATACATAATCTTGTTTCTGAATCCAAAATAAAGAAAAGAATAACTCCACATACCTTCAGGCACACATTCGCTACTCTTCTGCTAGAGGAAGATGTCGATATTCGATATATACAACAAATACTTGGTCATAGTTCCATAAAGACCACCGAGATTTATACTCATGTGACCACAAAAAAGCAGCGCGAGATACTGTTATCAAAGCATCCAAGGATGAGAGTAACCTCCTTGTAGCCTGTTGAAGAATAAATTGTTTTTGCTTATATCGAAGTTCACCGTGAGAGTAGAGAAGCCTTAACTGAAACAACTCTGTTCTGGTAACAAGCCCCCTTGGTACTAGCTTTGTTAATATGTCGTATGACCTATAATTCATACATCTATCTTTTGTTATTGAGCCATACGTGAACTTACATATACAAACATGCCACATACGCAGGATCTTAAATGCTACTGTAAGCATCTTTGACAATGGTGTCTTTTACGAAATGGAATTGGATTGTATTATTTATTATGTTTCACAACATACAACGGAAAGAAATAGCATCTGATGATTATTTTGTCATACGATTCTTTTCTATTTAAACTTTTATTCGAAATCCGGAAATAATGCGTATCTTGCGGTATAACTTAGATGCTATGGCTATGGAAGGATTTGTTCCGAATAAGAATGCGACAGAGTCAAGTAAACTTGACAAAAGGTCTATTCGTTTTATAAAGGATCTCCTTCCTGATGACGATGTCGATTGCAGTCAACTAGAAGAAGCAGGAACGTTGCCAAATATTGACGGTTACCTGGATTTTTTATGCAAAGATGGGACTGCAAATGAGCGTATCATCGTCCAAGTAAAGCATCTTACATATCCTGCGGTTGATGGTCACGCGTATTACGATATCCCAAAATCCATCTATGCATATTCAGATCGCCATAAAGGAGAGGTCGTTATTTTCATAGCATGTGATTATGAAAACGGTTACTTTTATTGGAAATACATTGATAACAAGGCGATTGAAGAGTTTAAAAGCAGGTCTGAAAGAATTCAAGATACAGTTCGATACCATTTCAAAGCAGAAGAGGCATGTTCGAAAGAGAATGTCAAAGATACAATCACAGTTTGGAAAAGGTTATATAAGGAACGAATGGATGCCATCAAAGACGAGAAACAGATGGCAGAATCATTTGCTTCAGTCCAGAGGATAGCGTTTAATAGTACTCCATCGGAGTTACATGGTCTGAAAGACTCCCATATACCTAGACCTGAATCTGAAGCATTATACAACTGGATATTAGAAGATCTGCCCAAAGGAAGCAAAAACATATGTCTTCTTGTTGGAGATGCAGGCACTGGAAAGTCTGTGGTTATTAAAGACTTGATTGCCACCCTTGAGAAGAATGGAGTAAATAGCCTTTGCATCAAAGCAGATGCTATTGATGAGACCAACAATCCTATCTCCCTGGAAACGGTTTATGAAACCATCGCTTTTTATGCGTCAAGTCATAAATCCCTGGTCTTTGTCATTGATCAAATAGATGCTTTGTCTCAAAGCCTGTCTGCTGATAGAAACCGATTAAACACTTTGATAGATGTGTTAACGGCTATTGGAGACTGGCCTAATGTTAGAGCAGTAGTTTCGTGTAGGAAATATGATTTAGAGTTTGATGCTGTATTAAGTGGTATAAAAGAGAATTCAAACATAGTTGAATTAGGGCTGTTGTCAGAAGATGTCGTGAAGACTGTTTTATTGCGACTGAATCAGGAACTGGTTAATAAGATAAGCCCCATTACTCTCTCTCTCTTGAGGAACGTTCAGTATCTTAATTCATACTGCTTCTTGTATCAAAGGAATAAAAGCAGCCTTAATTTCAGCAGTCCTATTGAACTATATGATGCATTATGGGACTCCGGCCTGAACGGGTTGCCTTCAACAATAAATAGAGATGACACCGAACGAGTGTTATTCAGTATTGCGGAATGTATCAAACAAACAGGGACATTAAAACCGATTTGGCAACCTATTTCATATTTACGCGGGGCTTTTGAGTATCTTGCAAGTAATGGCATAATAATCCCAGAAGGGAGATTTGTTTCTTTTTTCCACCAGACATTTTACGACTATGCCTTGGCAAGGTACTACATTACTCAGAATAAGTCATTCATCTCTGATTTGGAAAACGAGTTTCAGGGACTTGAAATACGATCTACTGTAAAGGCTGTCCTGGAGTATAACAGGGGTCATAACGATTCCGGATATGCTTTGGAAATACAGAAACTTATGACCTCTGAGAGAATACGTCTCCACATCAAATTGCTGGCGATATCTACTCTTGCAACATCTGATGATCCAAGGCCTTCTGAGAAGAGATTAGTTAAGCAAGTCTGTTATTCGGATGAAAGAATTCTTAATCATTTCTTCAGAGGGGTTCAGGGCGAAAAATGGTATAGAACTGCTTTTGTCTTACTGAAAGCATTCTTGCCTGATTCATTAAGAGGTGGCATGCTGCTAATGCCCATGCTGAGCACACTTACCCGTTATTCATTTCAGCATCCAGATGATGTGTTTTTGTTGATAGATTCAATTAATGATAAAGATACAAAAGCATTTGCGAGGTCATACGTATTGAGGGGGCATAATGATTATCGTAACAATAAGGTAATCGAGGCATTCAGGAGTGTCAGTGATTCCAATAGCTATTTTATCGTAAGTTGGATTCAAGATGCATTGCAAAGCAACGAGAAGTTTGGTTTGGAAGAGGCAGGAGAACTGCTTTTAAGATATTTGGAATCAGGTATTCGCACTCACAATCACGACGGTTATGAGTTAGTTGATGTGCTTTTCAAGAATCTCTCTCAAACACATCCTCGACAATGTCTTTTTCTTCTAAACTCCAGTTTGATTCAGTATATAAGTAAAAACTCATCTGAGGGATATCACGGCTTCACGATTGCAAAAAGTATTGATGATTACTCTTCCAATGAGTATTTGGAAAGAATCATTAAGTTATATGAACAGTTACTTCTTAAGTACTCTTCGGACCAAGCTTTGATTATTCCTATCGTAGATGAATTATTATCACTTAATAATGAGACCTCTGTTGCGATGGCTCTGCTAGCAATTGCTGAGCACCCAGAGTTGCATAATAAGAGAGTTGAATCGTTGTTAGCGAGTTCTTCGATAATAGAAAAGTACCTTCAGGGTTCAGTTGAGTTCTATTTCATGAAAATGCTGAAGTCGTGGTATTCAACACTGAATAGTCTTCGTGCACATAAGTACCAGAGACTTCTCCTGTCATATGTCTCTTCTTCCGATATGTACGTTGACAGAGACAGACAATACAGTGACCTGCTCTTCCCTAATCTTTGGCGTGAAAAATGGGAATTAATATGTAATACATTACCTGATGATGGTTTGCTACCAGAGATGAAGAAATGTATGGGAGAACTTTTTAGACGATTTGGAAGAAAGATTGTTATAGAAAGAGATAGGCACTCAGTTACGATGGCAGTATATTGTGGCGGAATAACAGATAGCGCTACTTATGCTAAATTTTCTACTGACAATTGGCTTAGTTCTTTTTTGAAACTCGATGAGACAAAACACTGGCATTCCCATGCGCATCCTATTGATTTGAATGTCCATGCTGACGCTTTTAAGAAATGTGTCTCCTCAGATCCAGATAAATTCAAAGATTTCGTCTTTGATATCGCAAGAAGGGATGATATTAGGCCATTCTATATAATATCTGGAATAGAAGGATTGTTAGATGCTGGCGTGAGCATTGATGAGATGTGGCCTCTTGCCAAAAAGTATATCTCGGTAGAATATGCATCTGAGAATAGTTACTCATTTAAGCAAATAACAGGGCATTATTGCAAGAGTAATAGTCTGTATATTGACGAGATTTTGCCTGTAATCATTGATGTTATTAATATGCCACTTGATGAGCGGCTGTTGACAAGTAAAGTTAATGAGGACGAAACGAAGTTGGATAATATTGTTAACAATATGATTAACCGGGCCATTAACTCAAAACAGGGACGTGCGATTGAACTTCTTATCCAATTGACAGCAATTCCAGAAAGAAGACAACAGGCATATGATACTCTTTTAAACTTGGTTCCTTCTTTAAATGAAAGCTTGAGGACTTTGCCGATGCATTATTTATATGTGAAAGAACATTTTGATGCGAACTTGTATTTCCCGCTTCTAAAGAAAAGTTTAGAGTTTATGGGACCAGAGGCTTTGCCTCTTCGAGCTGATGCTATTCAATGGTGCTTCTATCATAAACCAGATTTGGTATCCGATTATGTAAACAAAATAGAGAAGGACTTTAGGAGCCATAACATCCTTTCGTTGATTTGTTTCTATGGACTAAGTGTTAGCCGTTGCAAGGACGTATGTGAAGAAATGCTAGAACGGATTCTTACGCACAATGACGAGAACGTTATAGCAGAAATAATAAAAGTGTCAATTAAGATGTTCAATGATCCTGATTATACCCTGTATTCAAAGAAATTTTTGGAGTGCTATTCATCGGATGGAAGAGAGGCGATTATTGATGCTTTTTGCCTGCATTGTGATGAACTGCCTGTAGAAGCTTTTACTTTCTATAGAGAATGGGCAAAATCATGGAAGATGATAAAGCACCGTGATATTTACTCGCAACTAGAATACGTTACAAAGTGTATTTCAAGTTATCCGGTAGAGTGCTATAAGTTCATACAAGAACAGGTTCTCTCTGGTATTGATAATGAACAGTTTTCAGATGAAGAAGTGGTAAAAGTACTCTTAAAGATATATGGTAGATTAAAAGAGGAAGAAGATGAAGAATCGTTGAATGAGATAATTGATATGTTTGATGAGTATATTTTTAGGGGGAATCGAGTCATTTATTCTGCGTTGGATAAGCTCAATTAGTATTAGTGTGTTAGATGGAAACACTGAATGATATTTGTTCTTTGGTTAGGAAAGAAGATGTAACACTGTTTGTCGGATCCGGGTGTTCAATACCGGTCGCTCCGTCAGCGTCCGCTTTGTCAAAGAAGTTTTATGAGAAATTGAATGATTCGATGAGGGAAGGGGTCGATGAGAATAATCTCCAAGAAACTTCATCCAGACTGATGCTTCAAGAAGGGAACTCTTTAAAACGTGATGAAATAATCAAGAAGAGTTTTTCGGGACTTGCTCCCCAGGCTTTTCATAATAATTTAGCGCTTATCCCTCATATTCATACTATCGTAACAACGAATTATGATACGCTGATTGAGGATGCTTTTTGTTGTGGTGGCATACAGGTTTTCAGGAAGGATTCTGAGTGTTGTTGTTTCCAAGAAAGACAGACGCATCTTTACAAAATACATGGTGATGTCAATGAGCTGGGGAGTATAGTTTTGTCTGCCGAGGATTATCGCAGAACGATAAAATCGCCGTCGAATCCAATCCTTTGGGACCATGTTCTTTCAGAGTTTACAAAACATCATGTTGTCTTTGTTGGCTATAGTATCTCCGATGGGAATGTGCTTAACCTGATTGAAGATATTAAGTCCAGATTAGGGAGTGGCGCCAAGGGGTTGTTTATGGTCGCCCCTTCCATATCTGAAGTTCAGAAGAAAAAGCTTTACTCTCTTGGAATTAAACCAGTTATATCGGATGCGGAAAAGTTTTCCGCATCTGTAGTTCAAAGTTTGAAAGATCACTATGCTGAGGACTTACATTGTTTGAACTGTTCGGAAGAGACCGCCGCGAAGTTCGCTCTTTTAAATAATCTGAGTATATCATTAAAAAGAAAGGTATCTGAAGTTAATATCAATGGATATTCGGCTCTTAAAGGCTCTCCCAATGTTCAGATACATATGACAACGAAGCCACTCGATATCTTTACCAGAGGCTTTTCGGTTGCAGATTTTAATGATTTTGAGTTCGGTTCTGGACCTATGGTAAAGATTCCAAGTGAGGAATTGCAGCACCTTGAGACACGTGTAAATGGTTTGAGGTTTGACTGGGACGGTATGAATCAAGATTTGTATATCGGCCCAAGCGAGAACAAAGTTCAAATGAGATTGAGTGTCCCCAGCCGTGGCATACTGGAAGAGTGGACGATGTCAAGTTATGGGGCCAGGGATGGTGTAATTATGAAATGGGGGTGTCCTGTGCTATCTTTAAAAGTTGTTATCCGAATAAATGACAATGGGCAGGGGATAACAGGTGACTTCAATATGACAGTAAAGGATAAATATAAAGATAACGATTTAGCTATCCGTATCTTTACTGCGATTGGCGCTTATTTGGAGGGGGCCGATGCGGAACTGTTTTTGAATAGAGGAAAACTGAAGAAATATGCTCCTACTCAGGATAAGATTCGAATTGTTAAACAATGGCTGGAATATGCGTCGAAACTGAAATCGATTGAACTTGCATATGGAGAGAAATTCAAATATTATGAACCATATGATAAAGACCGTATGGAGGCTGCGTCTATCGTTCTTGCTTATCTGAAAAAAGAGATTAGGGTGGTTAATTCAAAACGTACCCTAAGTTTTGACTGTTCATATTCTCCAGATTACGATTATCCCGTTGGCTCTACGTATGCAGTTGTGAGCAAGCGCACTTTAGAAAAAGGTATTGAAATTGGGGGCATATGCTTTCCGGTCTTCTGTGAAACTATGATGTTTAATGGGCGTATACTGGAGAATACCAGGCTTGATGATGAGACAATGCATTTCCGGATCGAGAATAAGGATGGGGTGGAGAGGTATGTATATAGTGATGTGATTGATGAGCAATAAAGTGTTTTTCTGAAGTAGAATTATTTGATGTAAAGTGATGTTTATTGTAAAAGTCTGACATGAAGCAGTTTTCTTTTTAAGAATAATTGAGTATTTTTGCATAATTGAAGTATTATGCCATGATTTGTACAAATCCATATTACCGTCAAATGGTCCTAAAGCTTGAGGATTTGAAGCAACATGGTGATTTGGATGGCGTTTCAGCAAATAAAGGAGATAACCTTCATCGCTTATTTTATTATCCCGCGATGATGGTTCCAATTACCCAGAGCCAGATAATAGAGATTGTTTCCAGTTTCCTACCAAGTCCGGCTTCAGCCATTGACCCATTTATGGGATCTGGCACGTCACTAATGTCTTGTATGGAATATGGCCTTGGTGTATATGGTCAAGACATTAATCCTCTAGCTGTCCTTCTTGTTGAGGCTAAAACGGCAATTCTAGATGGGCAAAGAGTAAAAAATGCTTGCGATAGTATTCGTTCTATTATTTCTTCAGATCCCAGTGATTCGGTGGATGTAAGTTTTAAAGGGATAGACAAATGGTTTACTCGAGATGTGCAGGTTTCGCTTTCACGAATTCGGCGATCTATTTTAGAAATCCCAGATAAGGAGGTGCGCTCCTTTTTCTGGATTATAATGGCTGAGGTGATTCGAATAGATAGCAATGACAGAACTTCTACCTTTAAGCTTCACCAAAGGGAAGAAAGGGAAATTGCATCGAGACATTCAGATGTTATAAGAGATTTCTTTTCTCTTGCGGATCGTGGGATAGTAGATCTTGATGCCTTTAGGGAAAAAATAGAGAATAAAGGATTTCTGGTCGGCAATCGATACTCTGCCCCTATTGAGGTTAAATGGGGGAATAGTATGCTTGGAGTATCATCATCTCAGAAGTTTGACATACTGGTTTCTTCTCCGCCTTATGGTGACAATCAAACAACTGTCACCTACGGACAACACTCCTATTTGCCGCTTCAGTGGATTCCTAGGTCAGAACTTCCCGCTGAAGTTGACTATGATTTTTTAAGAACAACCCAGGAGATTGACTCGAGGAGTTTAGGCGGGCGTTCGAATAAACGCCAGGTCAAAGAATTGATTTGTAGCATCTCAAGAAGGATTCCTTCATTAGGTTCCTTCCTGAATAAAACACCTTTGGAAGATATCGAAAAGTACTATAAAACGGTGTCGTTTATCGCCGATTTCGAGCAATCCTTGCAGGCTATTATTCCGGCAATGCGGGATAATGCAATCTATGTTTGGACTATTGGGAATCGATATGTCAATAAGCAAGAAGTGCCCAACGATCAAATCCTTATCGATTTGATGGCGAATCATGATATACCACTTATTTTCGACGCCGAACGCACCATCCTCAATAAAAAGCAGGCGAAACGGAACCGTTCGTCAAGAACTATGGAAAAGGAGAGGATTCTCATTTTCCAAAAGCAATAAGCACTATGTCCGATATAAAGGAAAAGAAATTTGATATTAATCCGCATGTAATTCGCCAGCTCGGAGAGGAACTTGTTCCCGACGAGATGACTGCTTTGGTTGAGCTTGTCAAAAACGCGTATGATGCTGATGCTGATTACGTTAGGATTGACATCAACACAAAAGGACAATACTCAGACGAACCATTATCTTATCCTGACCATAAGGGGTATATTGTCGTGGAAGACTCTGGCATTGGGATGAATGAGGATACTATCATTAAATCATGGCTCACGATATCCTATTCAAGTAAACGCGCAGGAAAGGATGGCGTTAAAAAGAAAACAAAAAAAGATAGAACCCCACTTGGAGACAAAGGACTTGGTCGACTTAGTACACAACGGCTTGCTGATTATTGCGAAATATTCACGACTGCAGAAGGTAGCAACAATCGAATTCATGTAGCTTTCGATTGGAGGGATTTTGATACAACAGATCAGCTTTCGAAAGTCCCTGTTCGATTTGAATCGCATCCATGTTCAACCAATAAAGGAACAAAACTTGTCCTCTCCAACTTGCATTCCCCTGATGTCTGGACCGGTGACCGACTTGCTTCTTTTAAAGAACAAATAGTCCAAGTGATTTCTCCATTCTCAGAGGTTAGGAGATTCTTCGTCTTTTTGTCGGTTAATGGTGAAACCATCGATGTTCTTCAAAAGTTCGATAGCATTTTATCTCTTTCGCTTTCTTCATTTGAGTTCTCTTTCGATGGAGAGGAATTAGTTGTCTCTGGCCTTATCAAGCCTGAAAAACTGGGAACAGGAAACTCTCTCCAATCAATCGAAAACTACAAAGCCTTTATTGAACAAGATGCTGGAGCAAAGTTTGCCGATTATTTCTTCAATTCCAAAAAAAAGGACCTCTCATTCTCGCGTCCAAAAGAGAACGGGCTTATAGGCTTTTCCAAACGGTTCTCGGTCTATAATGATATGACCGGACTCGTTGCATTAGACGGTATTATTTGTAACCCCGGCCCTTTTCATGGAAGAATATATGATTTCACCCTCAATGAGAATAGCGGAGCGCTAGTTAATGTTTTCAATAAGGTTTCAGAATATAAAGAGTATATAAAAAATCAGGCAGGAGTTAAACTGTATCGAGACGGTTTTGCCGTCCTCCCTTTTGGATTTAAAGACGACGATTGGCTGGGATTAAGAAAAGGGCAAACTTCAGGCAGCTCGTTTTATGGCCTGCGTCCAGATAATACTCTTGGTTATTTTGCTATTAGCGAAGGGGAGAATAGCCACCTCAAGGATAAAACCGACAGAACTGGACTCATTTCAAATGAATACTCAACTAACTTTGTAACAATCGCTCGTGATTATGTTATAGCTAGTTGTAATAGTTTTATTGAATCCGTAAGACGGTCATTCAATGATTATATTCGCAAGAATAAACAAACGAATACCGGTATAAAGACTCTGCGTGATGCTTATTCTCAAATCCGAGAAACTGCAGAAGTATCATCATCCTATACACGCCGTGTCAAAGAATTACAAGAAGAGGTGTCCAGCAGTGGTGCTACGTCTTCTAAGATAATCAAAGAGAACGAATCGCTTTTTGGAGAGGATATACCGAGTCAGGCTCTTGCTGCACTTAAAGAAAATGCAAGTATACTAATTAAGGCAAAATCTCTTCTGTCAGAAATTGAAGGTTTTGTAGAAAAGGCATCAAAGATTTCAGAGTCAGTTGACTTTATCGAACCTAAGATTGAGACTCTTGAGCAACAGCTTGATGACTTCTCTTCCTTAGCAGCAGTTGGTTTGACAGCTGAATCAATTACTCATGAGTTTCCTAATCTGATTCTTAGAATCAATGACGCGAATTCTGCCTTGAAGAAGAGTCTTGAGCGCGGGATGATTGACACTAATCTATGCAAAGATTTCTCGCGCCTGGTTAGCATTACCACAAATGCAATGACTATTCAATTGAGACATATCTCACCAGCTCTCAGATATGCTCGGGAATCTAAAGAATCTTTTGATGTTTGTGGCTTTTTTGAAAAGCAGAAGAATGAGTTTTATGATCCTGCTCTCAAAGGTAATGGCATAACGTTTACTATAGAATGTAAAAATAGTTTTACTATCAATATCAATACAGGGAGGTTTATCCAAGTCTTAGACAATCTTACTAATAATTCCGTATATTGGCTGAAGCATCGTCTTGAAAGTGATAGTTTCTCTCCCGAAATCAGAATAGTTATAGATAAACCTTGGATTTATGTTTCCGATAATGGCCGTGGTATAACGCCGTCTGTTGAAGAGTCAATCTTTGACCCTTTTGTTACAACAAAACCTAAAGGCCAAGGAAGAGGGCTTGGGCTGTTTATTGTCCGACAGCTTCTTGATGCCATTGGCTGTTACATTACTTTAGACGAGAGGAGAAACGAGTTCAATAGAAGGTTTATATTTGCAATTAATCTCTCTAATATTATTGTGTAATGGAAATAGATCGCGCACGCAGTTTCATTAATGAGTTGCTTACCAAAGCGAGCGTAGCACACGTTTATTACATTGACGATTATCTTAGCTTTGACGGACTGAAGGCTATTTATAATTTCATTGAAGAACAACAAATTGATGTTCTCCGGGAGTTTATTCCAAGTCTTGAAGAGAAAGTATTATTTGCCAAAGAAGCTGCTATTGATGGTTTATCAGTCTTTGTAAGTAACTGGTGGGAGTCTCTTGATGATACAGAACAGGAATCTATTCTTGAAAAATGTGATCTTCAGTCAAAAGGGCTTTCCGAGGCAAATCTAAAATCAATTCTTGGGGGAAAATGTGTGTTTTGTACTCCGGAGAAATGGGAATCATCAGTTTCAAAAGAATGCCTTTCCAATATTACTAGAGGTGAAAAGGTTCTTTTACTATTCGATTTCAAGCTCGGTATGTTTTCCACTGATGGACAAGGGAGAAATGGTATTTCTTTAGCTAATAGCTTTAAGAAGAATCCTAATGTCCCGGCAAATTCGTTCTGCGGTATTTTCTCACAAGAGTTTTCAATAGAGAAAGAGTTTTCATTTCGAAAAGAGCATCACGAAAAACTAGGTAACTGGGCTTTCCCTCTTTCAAAAGACAGGCTAGCTACGGGCACTGATTATTCTTTATTTATTGAGGGGCTTAAGAACGTTTTTTGGGTTAACGATGTAGAATCCTTGAATGCGTTATCCGCCAGCATAATAGATTCTTCCGCACAGCAGATGATGGACGCATTTCAAAGCATAAATCCTCCTGAGTTTAAGCAGCTTATCATTAATAGTTCATTAATCGAAGGATGCCGTGAAATTGATTCACTTTTAAGACTCATTCACATCATATTTGATAAGCAAATACGTGAATCCCTGACAGAATCTCCAGATAAACTGAATTCTATTTATGACTCGATTGAGAAAATTGTAGGTATTGATTCCGTCGCAAATAAAGAAACCAGGCACATCTATGAAAAAAGTATTGTTAATGGGTTCTTTCAAGATGAATCTTATATCCAGGGTGCGACTATCAATGGACTACTTACACCTTTGCAAAATGGCGACTTGTTTTGCATTAACGAGAAGGGATATTACATCTTGCTCTGCCAACCTTGTAATTTAGCTATTAGATCTAAAGGAAGACGAGCTAATGATTATGATATAGGTTTCCTGGTTCCATTATTTGATAGAGAAGAAGATGATGATGTCATTGACTCACAACTCCGAAAAGTTAGATTGAGCGAAGAAGCTATTTCAGAAGAAACTATAAACAGTGTAAAAAAGGAGCTGAAGGAATTCTTCTTAAATAATCAATCTTATTATAGCGCGATTAGTTGCTCGATAGATGGCAAACGTATGTATGCTGCGATTAACAAGTACTCTACTATTAGCCTATCGTTACTTGATTATGCAACGTTTTCAGAAGATGGAAAGGTTATTATTAACAAAACGCCAAGTTCTCGACTCCATAGAAATCAGAAGCAACTTGCCAAGAATCATTTATCAAAGTTTGAGAAAATGAGCGACTTTAAATCGTTGCTCGAAGGACTTGATCAGGAGTGTGTAATTACTCTTAAGCCAAAGATAAAAAGCCTTGCATTATCTTTATTACTGAAGCTTGGGATTAAACCTAACTACGAGAATAGTCAATTCGTTTTTCCGATTCAACGAATAGGTCATCTTAGGGAGCCTTACTCTTCTGATTTGCTGATCCAACTTTCACACTATATATCCAGAACAGGTTTCCCGGGGGGATTTGATATAAGTTAAAATGATAAACGATGACATGTATTAGTGATAAGGATCTAATTGATTCTTTTTGAATTAGTCAGACAATCACTTACTAAATAATCTCAATTTTGACAGGAATGACCATTCACGGCTATTTGTGAACAAATAAACTTACTAAAAACTTGTATAGTGCTGGTAAAGTCGTTGATAATCAATCCATAATTCCCTCTGGAATGAGGAAGAATATTGATTTGATAATATATTGAAAATCAATAAATTACAAAACTGCCAAGGATGATTCCTTGGCAGTTTTTGGTTTTTCAGCCACTTTGGGACTATCCCTGAAAGAATAGGAATAGTAAAAGAAAAACGCTATCTTTGTATTATGACAACAACAAGAGTTTATATTGTCTTTTATTCCGGTAGGCCGTTGAATTACCAAAGGATCGCTGAACTGTCGGGGGTGGAGCCCACACGCATAGAAGTAAAGGGGGAACCAAAAATCAGTCGCATTACCGGCGATATTGTCAAGATACAATCCAAGGATGGGGAATGGATTCCTCGGATAAATGAGCATAACTCATTTGAATATCATTTGCCGCAATCACATGGCAAAATTATACAAAGACAGTACAACAAGTTGATGAGTGCTATCAACAATTCCAAGCAATTGGGAGAGTATTGCAAGACGCATGGCATTAAAGTCTATGTACAAGTTGTCATTGAAGGCATCACTGACACCTACTCAATTCCGAGTTTTAGCATGGATAAGAAATTCATTTCTTTTCTTGCCGACCTCAATGCCGAAGTTGATTATGACATGTATACCGAACCTTGGGAAATGTAACTGTATTGCATCATGTCAAATCATGGCTTTTGTCTGCAACAGACTTTCCTAGTGACTACCCAAAGCCCTTGAATGAAACTGCAACTATCTGATAATAAGTATCTTTGTAAATGTTATAAGTATATGTAGTTTATGAAACATTTTATCACTTTAATAGCATTGCTTGTTTCTATTAACTGCTTGGCTCAGATTGAAACTGATACACATGTGTTTTGGCAGCCTGGAGCCAAACTTACTTTCGATATGTTTCAAGGGGCCCCTTCAGATTCCGCTTATGTTAAAAAACTGACAGATCTTAATATCTACCATCAGATTGCCACAGGTTTGTGGGGTGCTCTTGATATACCAAAATCAAAGCGCGCCTGGAAAAGGGGAAAGATGGAGAAATATTATTTCTGTGCGGCAATGGAAAAGGGCAATTCTTTCTTCATTGTCAAGGACAGTACAGAATTGAAATATGCGCAGTTAATATGGGATATATGTGAAGTCTCAACACGCATTTCCAGAAGAAACCTTGACCAGTTTTTAACCACACTTAATGCCGGCCAGAAAAGGCCGGCCAATGGGGGTGCATCTATCCAGTATATGACATGCCTGAATGATGGCAGGCAATTTGGCTTTGAGGTTACTCATGCACTGTTTGACAAAGTCATAACAACTCACGATGAGAAAGAGTATCTTAAGTTCAGGGCACAGATAGACAGCCTTCTTCAAGAATTGGATGATTATGCCACTACAGAACAAGAGATAAAAAGACTTATCTCCAATACTCCTGAGGAAGGTTATATGCTTGCACCCATGCTTGAACCCGATTTAAAAGACCGAGGTACAATTCGATACTAGTTGCATTTGCCGTGTCTACATTAAAATCGGCCACAGGGGCAATATAAATGCAATAACTTAGCGGTATAAAGACCTTGTCATGAGAAAACTAATACTTTCGGCACTCATAATTACGGCGGTGATGGCCGTTTCATGCAAAAGCCCAAAGCAGGAATACACGGACTGGCTGTACCGGTACATGCCCCTTCCAGACCAGATGCATTACGGCCGTGAATACTGGGAGAAAAACGTGGAAAAGACCCTGGAAACCAGGGAAAAGATGGCCTGGGACATCCCGGAAAGGGAGTTTCGGCACTTTGTACTCCCCTTACGCGTAAACAACGAGACCCTGGACAATTTCCGCACAACGTATGCCGACACCCTCTGCTCACGCGTGAAAGGCATGTCCATTGCGCAGGCCGCCCTGGAAATTAACCACTGGTGCCACGAGCAAGTCACCTACGCCCCGTCTGACGCCCGCACAAGCGCCCCGGAAGCCACCATCCTCAGGGGTCTCGGCCGATGCGGAGAAGAGTCCGTTCTCACCGTAGCGGCGCTCCGGGCGGCCGGCATCCCGGCAAGGCAGGTGTACACCCCCCGCTGGGCCCACACGGACGACAACCACGCCTGGGTCGAGGTCTTTACCGGAGACGGCTGGCATTTCATGGGCGCCTGCGAGCCCGAACCCTCCCTTGACATGGGCTGGTTCAACGGCGCCGTGTCCCGCGCCATGATACTCCATACCAAGGTTTACGGAGACTACCACGGCCCTGAAGACGTAATCCAAAAGACCCCCTGCTATACGGAAATCAACGTTATCCGCGGTTATGTCCCCGCCCGAAGGACCAGTGTCACGGTAACCATGGACGGTGCTCCGGTCAAAGACGCAAACGTCAGTTTCCGCATCTACAATTATGCCGAATTCTTCAGCGTAGTAACCTACAAGACAGATTCTAAAGGCCGCGCCGCCCTTGACACCGGCCTTGGCGACATCCTTGCCTTCGCATGGAAAGACGGCCGCTTCGGCTTTGCCGTTGCCGGGGCCGAAAACACGGAAATAGAGCTGTCACACCACTTTGGGGAAACCTTCTCCGAGGAGCTTGACATAGTCCCCCCTCCGGAGAACCCGTTAAAGAGCGGCGCAACACCTGAAATGATTGCCCAAAACGCCTCCAGACTATACCTGGAAGACGAAATAAGGCTCTCTCACAATCACCTCAACCCCGCCATAGAGAAGTTCCGGAAAAACTGTCCGGAGCGTGCCGAAGAGATTATCAGGAGCCTTTCGGCAAAAGATTACACGGACGTCACCTACGATGTCCTGGAGGACGCCCTTGAAGGCAAAGGCAGTGAAAGGATTGAAATTGAGCACCTTCGGCCATACCGCAAAGCCATACTGGAATCCGGGGAGGTGTCAGGCCTCAAGGACAGGGAGGCGGTCATGAACTGGTGCAAGGCCAACATCCGGATAGACAATGCCCATAATCCCCAGAACCTCAGGATATCCCCGGAAGCCGTGTGGAGAGAGCGCAAGGCCGATTCCCTTGGCTTCAAGATATTCTACGTGGCCCTTTGCCGGAGCCTTGGGATAGACGCTTCCTACAACCTTGTGACGGGGACAGTGGAAAGCACAGCCCCAAAAGGCTACCTCAAACCTGAGTCAGACAAATACTTCCGCGAGTGGACACTCACCCGCGTCACCCCTGACGGAACCTCCCTCCTGGACTATGAGGAAACCGGCCTCCCTGATACCCTGGAAGTGGATGAGGGGTATTATCTCCTCACAACCGGCCGTCGCCTTGCCGACGGCAGCGTCCTTGCCCGCCTGGAGTTTTTCAACGTTAAAGGCGGTGAGACCAAGCCCCTGAAGCCCATCATAAGGGAGAGCGCAGGGAAGCCCGCCGTTATTGGCAACATGAATGCCGAAGCCCTTTTCCTGAAAGACGGAGAGGAGGCGCCGCAATCACTGTTGTCGGCAACGGGAAGGGGGTATTTCCTTGTTGCCGTCATGGGGCACCGCGACGAACCCACAAGCCACGCGAAGACAGAACTTGAAGCCGCCGCTCCCCTTCTGAACTCATGGGGACGCCCTGTGGTTGTTCTGGGGAAAACGCGCCCGGAAGGCCTTTCAAACACCGTTTTTGGGCAGGACATTGAAGTGAAGGAGAGTATCGGCAAAGAAAAGCTTCCCGTAATTGCCCTCTGCGACAGCTTTGGACGGGTAATCTATGTCTCTGAAGGTTACAACACCTCCCTGGCCCAAGACCTGGAGGGCATAATACCCAAAATATGATAAAGGAAACCTGCTGCCATTCCCTTCAAAGCGTCAGGGACGCTGTTGCAAGGGGAACATCCCGGATTGAGCTCTGCGAGAACCTCTCCATTGGCGGAACAACCCCGTCAAGGGCCCTCATTGAAGAGACGCTTACCATTGCCTCCGGCACGCCAGTCAACGTTCTTATAAGGCCCCGCGGAGGAAACTTCGTTTACTCTCCCAGTGAAATTGACACTATGCTGGAATCTATAGAAATGTGCAGGGAGACAGGCGTAAACGGGGTTGTGATAGGAGCGCTCCTCCCGGACGGAAATGTAGACAAGGACACTACCAGGGTACTTCTGGATGCAGCCAGGCCGCTCCATGTCACCTTCCACAGGGCAATTGACGAGGCCTCCGACTACTTTACGGCAATAGAAGACGTGATTTCCCTTGGGATAGAGAGAATCCTGACTTCCGGCCACTCCCCCGACGCCTTCCAGGGCAGGTTCATCCTACAAAGGGCGGTAAAGCAGGCTGCCGGACGCACCATCATAATGCCCGGCTGTGGAATTACGCCCCAGAACCTTCAGGAAATTGCCAGGGTAACCATGGCCGAAGAATTCCACGGCTCCAGGATTTAAACCTACTTGATTCTGGCTCTGAAAAAGGCGGTTATCTTTGTGTCCCAGCCGGAGGGGATGTCGTGGCCCATCTTTGGGTACACGTGCATCTCCTTGTCCGTGGTTTTTACGGTATTGAACGGGGCCTGGTTGGTGCGGGGCGGGCAGGTGCCGTCCTGGAGGCCCATGTTGGCAATTACGGAAGTGCCCTCAGGGATACGCGTAGCAAGGTTTTTGGTATCAAAGTAGGACAGGAACGCGTACATTTCATCGGTTGACATACCTGCAGCCTTGGCGCTTGACTTGGCGGTATCTCCAGGCCAGCTCACAATGTTGAAATACTCCGGGAAATCTCCAAGGAAGGCAACTCCGGGCGCAATTGCCCTAAGCGGATACGGGCTCAGGGCCGCAGCGGCATAAGAGAATGCGCCGCCCTGGCTCTTTCCTTCGGCAAAGACATTTTCCATGTCGGATGTCTCACGGGTGGCCATGAAGCGGATGCACTGCACGCAGTCCATGAAGGCGCCGCGGTAGTAGTAGCTGTCAAGTTTGCCGAAATCAAAGGCAAACCAGTCTCCGTAGGTGTTAGCGAAGTCCTCCTGGATGCCGTCGCTGCGCAGATCCGAAGTACGGGCGTTTATCATCTGGCCGCGGGTGGACACGTAGAATTCGGCAAATTCGGCCGAAGACCCGCCCGAAGGGCAGTACATCTTGGGAATGGCGCCGTAGGGAGGCTGGGTGTCATAGCCCTCATAGTGCATGATCACGGGGTGCTTCTTGCCGTCCTGGGGCTCTATATAGTAGCCGTGGATGGTCTCAGGCTCTGTTCCGGGGCCGTTGGCAACAGACTTGAGCTCGACAAAATATACTTTCCGGGCAGAAGAACTGCGTGAGGTGATCTCTACAAGCCTTGGGCTCATGTCCACCTTCTCAAGCTCTGCGATGGCGGAGTCCCAGTATGAATTGAAATCATCCTTGAGATCCGACATGTCGTATTCTATCTTCTCCGGAGACACGCCGAAGGACAATGACGGAAGGTAATACTTGCTGTCCACCTTGCCGCGGGCTCTATAAAAACCGGGGGCCAGGACTTCTTCCGGGGTCATGTCAAGGGTGACGCTGCCACCGGCCTCCACCTCCTTTTCCAACGACACGGCCGAAACCTTCTTGTTCATGTCCGTAGAAATGTTGAGCGTGATGGTTGCGGTTGTAGCCACTTTGTTGGGGTTTTCAAGGTGAAGCTTGAAAACGGGGTTACCGGTGAAAATATTGTCCGGAGAGTCATATTCCACGCTGAACGAAAAAGGCTCAAGGTCCTCAGGGTCTACGGTTGGTTCTTCTTTGGAGGGTTCCTCTTCTGTGGGGTCCTGGGTGTCCGGTGCCTGGTCCTGAGGCACGGCCGAAGGAGTGCACATTGTAAAAACGGCGACAGCCGCAAAAAGGCAGAATAGTTTCTTGGTCATTGCTACTAAAAGCTTTAAGTCACCGTAAAGTTAGTTATTTTTGTGCAAATAAAAGAAAATCGGTAAATTAGGGCCGAAAAAACCGTTTCAATGAGTTACACAGCATCCCCGGAGCGCTACAGCTCCATGCAATACCGCCGCTGCGGACGCTCCGGCATAGACATCCCCGCAATCACCCTTGGCCTTTGGCAGAATTTCGGCACGGAAACCCCGTTTGAACGTATCCAGGAAATGGCGCACTTCGCCTTCGACAAAGGAATCTGCCACTTTGACCTTGCCAACAACTACGGCCCGGAGCCGGGTGCCGCAGAGGAAAACTTCGGCAAACTCCTTACGTCTTCCTTCAAGCCGTACAGGGACGAACTTTTCATCTCCACCAAGGCAGGTTACCTCATGTGGCCGGGGCCTTACGGGGAATGGGGTTCCCGCAAGTATCTCATTTCCAGTCTGGACCAAAGCCTCCGGCGCATGAAGCTGGATTACGTGGACCTTTTCTATACACATAGGTTCGACCCCCGGACCCCGCTGGATGAGACCCTCCAGGCGCTGGTGGACATCGTGAAACAGGGGAAGGCGCTGTACATAGGGGTTTCGCGTTATCCCAGGGAGGCCGCCGTTTACGCATACAACTACCTCCTTGCCCACGAGACCCCCTGCCTGCTTTTCCAGGACAAGTACAACATTATAGACCGCACCCCGGAGCGCGAAGACCTTGTGTCCCTTGCCGGTGAAGCGGGGGCAGGCTTCATCCCCTTCTCTCCCCTGCAACAGGGACTCCTCAGTGACCGTTACCTGGACGGCAACATCCCCGCCGGTTCCCGCATGTCAAAAAGCGGGTCCCTTCGGCCCGAAACCCTTACCCAGACCATGCTGGATGCCCTCCGCGGCTTAAGGGAGATTGCCCGCGGGCGCGGCCAGACCCTTGCCCAGATGTCGCTTTCATGGCTCCTTGCAAAGCCGCACATCTCCTCCGTCCTTCTTGGCGCCAGCTCTGTAAAGCAGCTCTCCGAGGACCTTGGCGCGCTTTCCAACACCACCTTCACAACAGAAGAGCTGGCCGCAATTGACCAGATTTCCAAGCCCATCCAGATAACCTCCAGGATTTAGCCATGGAAATAATTGAGCTCCATTCTCTTACAGAATCACAGACAGCCGACCTTCTGGGCCTCATGGAAGTCCTTGACAGCACTGTTAAAGTTACGCCGGAGGTGCTGAAGGCCGCAGCGGAATCGGCCGGAACCCACCTTTTTGCGGCAGTTGAAGACAGCCGAATCCTTGGCACGGCCAGCCTCTGCGTAACCGCGCACCCCCTTGGGCTGAAAGGCGGCATAGAGGACGTTGTAGTGAGCCCGGAGGCCCGCGGAAGGCACATCGGCCGGCTCCTTATGGAGCATATAATAGGTTACGCCAAGGAGAACCTCTCCCCCATCGAACTCCACCTCACCTCCCGCCCGGAAAGAGAAAAAGCCAACCTCCTTTACCAGGCGATCGGCTTTAAAAGACACTACACAAACGTGTACAAGTTGCAGCTTCCGTAAGGGACTACTCTCCTCCGGCAAGCTCCCGGTCTATTTCTTCGTAGACGGAATTGTTTGACTTGTACTCCGGAACCATCTTCTTCATCTTGCGGACGGTTTCCATGTTATTGTATAGTTTTGCGGTTTCAACAAGGTCCTCGATGGCCTTGTTGACTTCTTCGTAGTCGTACTCACGGACCTGTGCGATACGGATTTTCTCATGGAAGGTGGGCTTGGTGTTTTCAAGCTCATTGAGAACTTCCTCGTACAGTTTTTCGCCTTCGCGAAGGCCGGTGTACTCAATCTTTACGTTCTTGGCGCCGGAGAGGGCAATCATGCGCTTGGCAAGGTCTGCGATCTTTACAGGAGCGCCCATGTCGAAGACGAAGATTTCGCCGCCGTTACCCTTTGTACCGGCCTCCAGAACCAGCTTGCAGGCCTCCGGGATGAGCATGAAGAAACGTACGATGCGTTCATCCGTGACGGTAACAGGGCCACCATGCTTGATTTGCTCACGGAAAAGAGGGATTACGGAGCCGTTGGAACCCAGGACATTGCCAAAGCGGGTGGTGACAAACTGGGTGTATTCCTTTCTCTCAGACATGGCCTCCATCTTGAGCTTGCGGTCCAGGCTCTGGACATAGATTTCGCAGATGCGCTTGCTGCAGCCCATGACGTTGGTGGGGTTCACGGCCTTGTCCGTGGAAATCATGACAAACTTCTTGGCGCCGTACTTCACGCTTAAATCGGCAATGATCTTGGTGCCGTTGATGTTGTTGAGAACAGCCTCCGATGGATTGTCCTCCATCATGGGGACATGCTTGTAGGCGGCGGCATGGAACACGTAATCCGGGCGGAAAGAGGAGAAGACATTCTCCATCCTTGTGCGGCGGTCTATGCTTGCCACAACAGTCGAACAGGGCACATTGGGAAAATCCTTGGCCATCATGAGGCGGATGTCGTGCTGGGGAGTTTCGGCCTGGTCAATGAGCATGAGGCTAGCAGGGGCCGAAGCCGCCACCTGCCTTACGATTTCGCTGCCGATGGAGCCGGCCGATCCGGTGATGAGGACACGCTTTCCGGCAAGTTGTTCGGCCACGGACTTCATGTCTACGCGGATTTCCTGACGCGGGAGAAGGTCCTCCACGCTTACCTCCTTGAGCTGGACACCTTCCTCCAGGATTTCACCGTTCATGATGGCTGATTCCTGGGCCTGATGCACCATGAAAATCTTGCAGCCATGATTGATGAAGGTATCCTGAAGCTTCTGGTTGGCACGGAAATCCTTAAGCCTGTGGGGGCTGATGAGGACTGCCTCAATGCGTTCTTTCCTGAGGACCTCGTCAAGATTGTCATTCAAGGTGTATACGTTCAGATCCAGCAGCTTGAAGTTCTTGATACGGGTTTCGTGTGAAAGGAAACAACGGATATCGTACCGTACAGGGCTCTGAGTGCGCACATTCTTTGCGAGTCCAACGCCGCCGGACATAGCACCGTACACCATGGTGCGAAGCGCCTTGGAAGAAGCATTGGCAGCGTCGAACACGAGCTTAACCAGCACGCGGAAACCCCACATGATGAACGTTGCCAGAAGGAAGGCAAAGAAGATGTTGCCGGGCGTGAGGAGGGACAGGACGGAGACATTCTGCCACTTGAACAAAAAAGACAGTCCCAATGCCAGGACCAGGCTCACAAGATTGGCGTACGCAACCTTGAGAAGGTCCACAAAGCTTGAATAGCGCAGGATTCCGGAATAAGTCCGGAAGATACGCGCTCCAATCAAACTGATTCCAGCATAGAGGGCCGATGTTGCGACCAACTCAACATGGTGATCAAAAGTGACCTGAGACTTGTTGACGACCCAGTAAATGAAAAGACAAGAGAGGAATACAATAGTGGCATCTACAAGCAGGATGGCCCAGTAAGGCAGCACCTTCTTGCTGAAGTACCAGTTGGAAAGCCTCCAGAATATGTCGTTTTCCTGTTTCATACAAAACTTTAGTGTGGTTAGGACTACAAAAATACGCAATTATTCTGGTATGCGCAAATAAACTGACTAAGTTCCTCAGTTACAGTGCTTTTCACGGGTGCAATCAAAGGTATTTTCCGGTGATGCTGCCGCCGTTTGCCGCAACCGGGGCGCGCAGCTGGAAGTTCGGCCACGAAAAACGCCAAAAACGTGGACGGAGAGGGGTGGAAGCAGTGGTTCGGCCACGAAAAGGGCTATGGTTGATAAGGAAATTATTGGTATATTTGCCGGGAGTTATAGAGTTATGCGTATCCTTTTTGTGTGTCACGGCAATATATGCCGAAGCCCCATGGCCGAATTCATCATGAAGGCACTGGTCAAAGCCAGGGGCCTGGAGCGGATGTACGAGATTGAATCGGCGGCAGTATCCGATGAAGAGACCGGGAACCCCATCTATCCTCCGGCAAAGAGGTGCTTGAGCCAGCACGGGGTGTGGTTCGACACCGCCAAGCGGGCGCGGAAGGTGGTTCCGGCCGACTACGACCGCTTTGACCGCATAATCTGCATGGACGGGTCCAACCTTCGGCTCATACGCAGGATAATCCCCGCAGACCCTGACGGCAAAATCCACCTCCTCATGTCATACACCGGAGTGGGCCGGGACGTTGCCGACCCTTGGTACACCGGCGATTTCGAAACCACCTTCCAGGATATCCTGGAGGGATGTGAAGCAATGCTTACTCCTGGCCGATGACACTCTATGAAGCAATGATTGCGGCGGCGGATCCCTCGCAGGTCCCTGGCCTCAGCCGGTTTTTCAAGACTGGCCCAGGGCAGTACGGCGAAGGCGACAAGTTCCTGGGAATCAAGGTTCCCGTTACGCGCGCCATAGTGAAAGAGCACTGGAGGGAGCTGGCGGCATCGGCCAATCCGTTCATGGAACTTGAGCGCTGCATTACCAGCGAATACCACGAAGTCCGTCTGGCGGCGCTGCTTACGCTGGTGGAAGTTTTCCGGCATGCCGGTAATTCTAAGCGCACTTGTCATTCTGCCCTTCCCTGTCATTCTGAGCGCAGCGAAGAATCTCTGCGGGACCGCTGCATATCCTTCTACCTCTCTCATACCCAGTACATTAACAACTGGGACCTGGTAGACCTCAGTTGCTATCCCCTCCTTGGAGAATGGCTCCTGCCGGAGCAGGACCGCAGCCTGCTATACCGCCTGGCCAAGGACGGCCGCACCATTTGGGAACAGAGAATCGGCATTGTGAGTACCATGACCTTCATCCGTCACGGACAGCTCTCCGACACCTTCGCCATAGCCGACATCCTCCTTCACCACCCTCACGACCTCATCCACAAAGCCGTGGGCTGGCTCCTCCGCGAGGCCGGAAAACGCAACCAAGCCGCGCTGGAGGCCTGGCTTTGCCAACCTGCGCCGCTTTGTCATTCTGAGCCCTCCTGTCATTCTGAGCACAGCGAAGAATCTCCCCGCTACAGGCAGATGCCCCGCACCATGCTCCGCTACGCCATCGAGAAATTCCCGGAAGACCTTCGGCAATGGTACCTCAAGGGCGGCAGCGCCCTCTAAGACTGTTTTGCAGCACGGGATCGGCTCACAAGAATAACGCCGCCCACAACAAGGACCGATGAAAGGACCTTCTGCCAAGTTAGGGAATCCACTCCCGCCCAGATACTTACGATGGCCGCGATGATGGGCTGGAGATAGGAGTACATGCTCACGAGGGTGGGCCGGATGAACTTCTGACCGTAAGGAATGAGGAAGTAAGCCACAAAGGTGGCGAAGAAAATGAGGTACCCTATTTCCCAAAGCACGTTCCCCGGAATGGCGGCAAAATCTGTGGTCAGGAGGCCTTTGGCCGATATCGGCAAGGAAACAATCAGGGAAAACAGGAACGACCACTTCATGAAAGTGATGACGCTGTACTTTGAAATCAGCGGCCTGAAAAGGCCCAGATAGAGGGAAAAGCTGAGGCTGTTAACGAGCAGAAGCACAACGCCCCACGGGGATGTAGATGCCGCGCCGCCCTCGTGGACTGAGTTGAAAATGAGAAACAGGATTCCCGCAAAACTGAGCGCCACTCCCCCGGCCTTCTTCCCCGTAATGGGCTCTCCCAGAAAGAGAAACGCAAAAATCATGGTGAAAATAGGCCCCAGCGTGCCGATGATGGCGGTATCTATGGCCGAAGTAACGGTAATGGCCATTAGAAAAGTCATCTGCGGGATAAAAAGCCCCACCATGGAAGCCGCCGCGATTTTGGGGTAATCGGCCTTGTCCACCTTTTCCTTCGGCATAAACAATGACAACAGCCAGAATAGCGCGCTGGCCCCGATTGCCCTAAGCGTGAAAAGGACATACGGAGAAACGGTCTGGGAATTTGCTATATCCTTGCAAAACACCAGGTTAAGGCCGAAGATGGTATATGCCGCGGCAATTGAAAGATGGCCCTTGAGGGACTCCTGTTGCATAATACGCTTGCTACTCATAAAAAATCCCGCGAAGATACGCAAAATCCGGCATACTGAAAAACGCAAATGATTTGCAAAGTTCCCCAAAATTTTCTAGTTTTGTGGGGAGATCTGACAGATTATGAGAAACTTAGCACAACTCTTTTCGGCCTTTACGCTTTTGTGTCTTCCCGCCCTTCCCCTCCTGGGGCAAGAGCATCAGCATCGCTATGCCGTAGTGGGAGAAAATGCCCTGGGAGTATATGACACCGTAGAAGAGCGGCTGGTGGTGGACAGTCTGTATCAGTCGGTGGAAATCTTTGACGCCGATATTTTCGAATGCATCTTCGACCGCTATTGGAATGAGGGGAAAGAAGTCCTACTCAACGGCTATGTGGTGGAAATCTGGGACTCCCATGGCCACGTTTTAAGCCGGAACTTCGATTTCCTGATGAAATATGACACCCCTCCTTATTCCACGTCCTTGAACTATGCCCGCACAATGGGGTTCAAGGACCTTGAAGCCACCATCCTTTTCAAGAACGGACTGGACCTGGAGCAGAGTGGGTATCGCAGGGAGGCTCTGAAGTCGTACGTTTCCGCTTACAGGATGTGTCCGTCCCTTTCAATGGCCAAGGAAAGGGCAGGTGCTATCCAGCGCGCCATGACCGGAGAGCAGCAAGCCGCCTGGAACCAGGTACTTCAGGACCGTGCCGAAGAAGCCATGCGTCAGGCGCAGCGGGAGGCTTCCATGCAGGCTGTTTCGGCAGCCCTCCTAAGCGTTGCCGGCGCCATCTCCCAGGTGGATGCCCTGCACCGCCAGGCTGCGGCACAAAAAAGGGTGCAGCATTCTTCTTCCTCCTCCAATTATTCATCTGAAAAAGAAAGCAGTTCTGACTCCAGAAGAAAAAGAGTCAAAGATAAGCTCTCCAAGAACCAGAAAGAAGCCGGCAATCGTGCAGCGGAAAATGCAAGATGGGATATGGTGGAGAATGAGTTCATTGAATGTTCGCTGTGCTATGGGGGTAAAAGCTGCCATTTTTGCTCCGGCCGGGGTTCGGTGAACGGCGTTACGTGCACTACATGTCATGGCTCGGGCAAATGCGTCCGTTGTGGAGGCTCTGGCGTAATTAAAAACTTTATCCTATAAGAATATGAAACATGCAGTCATTGTAAAAGCATGCCTTGCGGCACTTGCAGCGCTCTTTGTCTTTTCCGGAGCCATGGCACAGACTGTGCCCAGTTACCGGACCATGACAAAAAAGCAGCAAAAGGCGCGTGTCCAGGAGCTTAGAACCATGGACGTTAGTATGGATGCTCTCCTTGACCTTACCGACGACGAGGTTAAGGCCCTGAAGAAAGAGTACCAGTATTTCCGCGCAAAGTACATGAAAAAAGCCAATACGCTCCTTTGGGTTGGTATCGGCGGTACGGTGGCAGGTATTGCTACAGGCATTGTAGGAATCGGCATGAAAAAACCTCCAGTATGGATAGGGGGCATTGCGCTTGCTGGCGGCGGCATTTATTCAATTGTCCAAAGTTCCATTTATAGCGGTATTGCAACCGATTTAACAAATAAAGGGGGGCAGATCATCGTAACGGACGGATACGCCCTCTCCTTTGGTGTCAGCGCTCATTCCAATGCCATTGACAACTCCGTTTATTTCGGCCCAAGCGTGAAATTCAATTTTTAGATAAGCCCCTGCCATGAAACTGTTTAGGATCATTATCCCCATTTTAGCCCTTCTCATTGGTGCCGAAGCTGTTTCTTCGGCCCAGGTCATACGCCCCGAAGACCTTTCGGCATCTCAGCGCCGTGAGTTCATCAATGAGCTGTATTACACCGACTACTCGGACCTCAACCTCTCTTCCCAGGAAGCCAGGGACCTCAAAGCCAACCTCCAGAACTTCGGCAACTATCTTGTGAATCGCGGAGTCACTTTGAAAAGGATAGGCTACTGGGCTGGTTTCGGTGGAGCTATTGTATGTGCCGTGGTGGGCGGTGCCACACGTGTCATGCCCATAGTTTATGGATCTGCCGCTTTTCTTGCGGGTGGCGTAGCCCTTGTGGCCGTTGGTATTGCCAACAAGAGCAAAGGCATGACACTGCAGGATTATTCCAGGGTGATTGTAGCATCATCGGCAACCTATCCACTTCAGATGGACAATCTGGCCTTTGGCGTATGCACAAGCCTTAATCCCGTAAATAACACCGTGGCATTCGGGCCTGCAATTGCGCTGAGGTTTTAACCATCTAGAGTGTTGACTCATTAGACTTGGAGGTCACGGATTGTGACCTCCATTTTTCATATTCATCACCGGCAGGGCAATGACTAACGCAGTTTTGGCGTTTTTCGTGTGACTCGCTGCCCTTGTGGGCAATGACTAACACGTTTTTGGCCCTTTTCGTGTGACTAGCTGCCCCAGCGGCGGAATCAGCAGACACCGAGCAGCTGGCTGACAGTGCTGCGGATATGCTGCTGCGCCACCTCCTTTTTCATGGCGTCTTCCAAGGCGAGGCCGGGAGGGTTGATGCACTCCACGTGCGAAAATCCGGCCCGCAGCAGCTCCGGACGGTCATTGACCTGGCCGGCAATGAGGCACACGGGCACGCGGCCGGAATGCTGGAGGATGCCCATCGGCAGTTTGCCCATCAGGGTCTGGCGGTCGGCGGAACCCTCGCCGGTTATAACAAGGGTGGCATCGGCAACAAGGGCATCGAAGCCGATGGTTCGGAGAAGGAGTTCAGCCCCCGGAACAAATTCGGCATCAAGATATTGCAGGAAGGCGTAACCCAACCCGCCGGCGGCACCGGCGCCCTTCAGCCCGGAGCGGTCATAGCCAAAGCGCTGGGCGGAATCGGCTGCAAACTGCCGGGCCTCGTCGTCCAGAAGGCGCACCATCTGAGGTGTCGCGCCCTTCTGTGGGCCGAAAACCCTGGCGGCGCCTTGCTCCCCAAAGAGCGGATTGTCGACATCGGCCGCAATGGTGAAGCGGACATCGCGAAGCGACTCGATTTCCGCCAGCGCCTGCAGCATTCCCCTGCCGGCATCCATGGTGGCGCTACCGCCAAGGCCAACGATGATATGCCTGGCGCCATTTGTCACGGCATCGGCAACCAGCTGTCCCACGCCGTAACTGGAGGCCGCCATAGGGTTCCGTTCTTCCGGGCTAAGCAGCGTAAGGCCAACAGCCTCAGCCACTTCCAGCACGGCCGTCTGCCCTTTCAGAAGGTATCGGGCCGAAATTCGCCGCATGAGAGGGTCCATCACCGGAACCGTCACAAACCGGCCGCCAATGGCCGCGTGGAAAGCCTCCAAAAAGCCTTCGCCGCCGTCGCTGACCGGGACCTCCACAATCTCCGCGCCAGGGCACGCGCTCCGCACCCCTTCGGCCGCCGCCCTGTTGGCCTCAACGGAACTCAGGCAGCCCTTGAAGGAGTCTATGGCGATGACGGTTTTCATTGCTAGATTACGGCAGGCACAGCCCCGCAGGACGGGAGGTACTTCTCCAACAAATCATGCGTGGAGATGCGTACAAAGCAGGTGGGGGTACCGTCGGTGCAGGCGAACCAGGGGGCTTCGGCCACGGCGCGGTCCAGCACAATGTGCACGCCGGCGGCCTGTGGCAGCACGGCACTGAGGATGGTGGTGGCGCCGGCAGTTACCCCGGTGAGCGCCTGGAGATTTTCCCCGGAAGCGAAGGACACGCGGGGTATGCCCAGGGCGGCGCAGAAATCGCGGGTGACAAAGGGTTTGTCCGATGGCATGGCATATAGATAAAACTCCTTTTGTTGCCTGTTACACACAAACACCGTTTTGACAATGCGCGTCCCAAGGGCACCGTCTATGTGTGCGCAGTCTTCCATGGTGATGCCGGGGTCTGTATCTACACGGGTGAACGGAATATTCAAGCGCTCAAACGCTTCATATACAGCCCTTTGCAGCGGCGTTTTAAATTCCTGCGGAGGCGTGGGCATTGGCTCACTCACATAAAATTCCCGGCCGAAAAGAAGAGTCCGGAGTTCAGTGACGCTGCCGGCAAAGCGATATTCGGCCGTGGCGCTCATGGGCCTGTAACCCCAGCCGACGGCAATGCCGGCTATTCCACCGCCCGCGGCAGTGCGCATATCGGTTCCGGAATCCCCTACCATTACGGCATCTTCTTTTTGCAAGCCGGAGGCGCGGAGGACTTCGGCAACAATCTCAGGGTCAGGCTTTAACGGGTATCCCTCGCGGTTTCCGAGAATGGCCACAAACGGTATCTCGGGGAAGAATTCCTTGATCAGATGCTCCGTCCCGGCCTGGAACTTGTTTGATGCCACGGCCATCTTGACTCCGGCGGCGTGGAGGTCCCTGAGGAGTTCCTGGATACCAGGATAAGGGCGGGTGTGGACATCTATGTGCGCGGTGTAGTATGCCTTGAAATCTGATAGGGCGGAGTCTATTTCGGCCTCATCCGGCGCCTTGCCCACGCTGGCCTCCAGCGCCAGTTTCACCAGGTTTCGCACTCCGTGGCCCACCATGCCGCGGTATTCGGAGACGCTGTGAAGCGGCAGCCCGCGCATCTCCAGCGCGTGGTTCACAGCCGCCGAAAGGTCTTCAATTGTGTCTATCAGCGTCCCGTCAAGGTCCCAGAGAATGAGTTTTGTCACAGTCCTTTGTTTTTAGTAAGCAAAGGTAGCCATTTTTTCTAATTCGGCACTTCATTTAAGTAAACTTGCACTTGTCTTATACACACCTCCTTCATTTCTAATATAGTAGGCCGATGCCCACCAGGGGCCTACCGCCGCCACAAACTTCCGCTTGATTCTGGAAACCGTAGCGTAAAACACCGTTTTGGATTCGGCACACAATGATTCCAGTTTGTCTTCCCTGAGCGAGGGTTCATCGAAGCAGGACTCTTTTGCATATATCTGGCACAGCTCCTTCCAGTGCAGCAAAAGGTCATCGGCCCTTATTCCCTCCGGATGGGAAAGAAAAAGCCTGTACAGCGTGCGTTCCATGGGGTTGAGACATACTTTAATCATGGCCTTTTTTTGCAAATATACCACCCCGCTCCCCGCTTCCCCAAATCTTGGCAAGGCTTGCCAGAATTTGGTAATTCGGATTATTTTGCTAAAGGTTTCGGCCGCTATCAATTATGCCGAATTATCGACTTAGGTGTAAAACCATGTTTTAAGAACCCGCCACATCTTTGCATCAACATCCATTTGTAATGCCGACCCGGTGACAGCTAACCCGTCAGTACAGAAAAAGACCGTTATACGCATTATAGATGGATTGGCGGCAGAATTGCAGATGCTCCGATTTTCCGTAAAAAATAGTAACTTCGCGGTATGAAAGCATTACTCATCAACGGAAGTCCTCGCCAGAAAGGCAATACCGCCACCGCACTTGCGGAAGTGGCGGCGCAACTTCAGAAAAACGGAATTGACAGCGAAATAGTTTGGATTGGCAACAAGCCCGTGCGCGGCTGCATCGCGTGCGGCCAGTGTGCGGCGAAAGGAGGCGGCCGATGCGTCTTTGACGACGACATCTGCAACCGCATTAGCGAGAAATTCGCCGGGGCCGATGCCCTGATCGTGGGCTCGCCCGTGTATTACGGCCAGCCAAACGGAGCCCTTCTCTCCATTATCCAGCGGGCCTTCTACTCCAACGGAGGCGCCATTGCCGGGAAGCCGGCGGCCGCCATTGCGGTTTGCAGGCGCGGCGGCGCCACGGCCACCTTCGAGGCCCTCAACATGCCCTTCCAGATGATGAACATGCCCATCGTCACCTCCCAGTACTGGAACATAGTTTACGGCCGCGAGCCCGGTCAGGCCGCCCTGGACACCGAGGGAATGCAGACCCTGCGGGCCCTCGCAAACAACATGGCGTTCCTTCTCAAAGCCACCGGCGGCGCCCCTGCCCCCGGACGCGGAGATGAGCCGTGGGCACCGATGCATTTTATCCGATAGGATGGAGACGGAGCGCCACCCTTTTGAGCCGTTCCTCCCGGAGGGAGCGCGCATGCTCTTCCTGGGCAGTTTCCCGCCCCAGCCCCACCGCTGGTGCATGCCGTTTTACTATCCAAATTGGATCAACGACTTCTGGCGCATCATGGGCATAATCCACTTTGCCGACAAAGACCATTTTTGCATCCCTGCCGAAAAACGCTTTGACGAGGCGCTGATCCGGCGCTTCTGTGCCTCGGAGGGACTAGCCTTTTACGACACCGCCTGCGAAGTCCGACGCCTCCGTGACAACGCCTCCGATGCCTTCCTGGAGGTGGTCACCCCCACCGACATCCCCGCCCTGTTGGCCCGAATCCCACTGTGCCGCACCCTTGTCACCACCGGCCAGAAAGCCACCGAGGTCATTGCCAACACGTTCGGCTGTCCGGTCCCGCCCGTGGGAGGGTGTATTGATCTTGCCATGCCGACGGCTAGTAGCGTCATGCCATCGGCCAGCACCGTCTCACCTTCGGCCAGCACCGTCATGCCCGGCCCCGACCGGGCATCCCTCCGCTTCTGGCGCATGCCCTCCACCTCCCGCGCCTATCCCCTGCCACTTGAAAAGAAGGCCGAAGCCTATAGGCAGTTGTTCTAAGTTGTTTTAGTGGACCAGGTCCAACCGCACCTCGGTACTGAGCTGGTGCGGATGAAAAGTCCAAGGCAGCGAAACGCGCAAAAAACGCCGAAAACGTGTAAGTCATTGCCCTTGGGGGCAGCAAAACGCGCAAAAAACACCAAAAACGTGTCAGTCATTGCCCTCTCCGTCAACCTAGCGGCAATTATTCGTAAATAATCAGATTGGAAGTAGTTCTCCTATAAAGACCTGCAAAAACCGAGAGCATTTTAATTTCGGCCCTCATATTGTTTGCATAACGGACGGCACCATCCTCCGACATCATCTCCAGCAAGAAAGTACGGAGCCTTGCCATGTCTAGAAGGGCATCATGGCTGATACGGACTTCATAGATTCGCATAGTCTTGGTGCACGTTCTCAATCAACTCATCAAAGTACTCGTCAACCGACACTGTACTTGCCATCACTCGCTCGCGTGTTGAGATGCCATATGCCACCGCTGGTTCTTCCAGAACCTGCGGTTTCTCTTCGATAATTGGATATCTCTTAGCCATAACTAAACGTTCTATCATTGACAAAAATAATGATTATCGTTCAACAAAGCAAATCTTTGCAAACCTTGCAAAGATTTGCTTTTTCCGATTCTTTTTCTATTACACTTATCCCCCTCATTTCCAAATCCTTGCAAGCCTTGCAAAGATTTGAAAACAACGTTCGACATACTTACCTTTGCCGAAAAACATAACGCTATGCTGACATTCAAAAAATACAGTTCAATCGAAAACTCATTTGACGGTGCCTTCATGGAAAAGGTACGCAATAACACCCCCGCAGAAGCACTCTTTGTTGTGCAAGAGAAAGTACACGGATCCAACTGCAGTTTTCTCTGTGACGGAGAGCAGATACAATTTGCCAAACGCACTGCCATCGTAGAGAAGGAAGAGAGTTTTTACCAGTGGCAAGAGATGGCCAGCCGCTATCGTGAACGTATATTTAAGGTGTACGGAATTATTAAAGAGTGTTTCTCGGATATCCAGTCCATCATCGTCTACGGCGAGATGTTCGGAGGTGCCTATCCGCACAAAGATGTAAAGCGAATTGGAGCTATGTCTGCAATCCAGAAGGGTGTATACTACTGCCCGGGGCACGATTTCTATGGCTTTGACATCTACGTTTATGCACCCGACGAAGCATTCTACCTGGATGTCGATTCGGCCAACCACATTTTTAAGGAGGCCGGCATCTTCTATGCCGATACGCTATTCGAAGGAACATTGGATGAGTGTCTCGCCTATCCCAACGCCTTTCCCAGCAACATCTATAAGCACTTCGGCCTCCCGGAAATTAAGGACAACATCTGCGAGGGAGTAGTCATTCGCCCCAAGGAGCCGCTCTACATCCCTAACGGCGCCAGGATCATTATTAAAAACAAGAACGCCCGTTTTGCCGAAAAGAAAGGTGTCAAGCATGCGCCAAAGGTTCCTAAGGCAGTGCCGGACGAGGTTGCCCAACTGTTCACCTTGACGGAGGCCTACTATACCACGGCACGTTTGGACAACGTCAAGAGCCATATCGGAGAAGTCTCCTTTCCTAAAGACCTTGGGAAGGTGAGCGGGCTACTAGCAAAAGACGTCTTGGAAGACTTCCTAAAAGAGCACGGTCAGGACTATGACAACCTGGCCAAACAGGAGCAGAAGGCCCTCAACGGCCTTTTGAGCAAACGTGCCATAGATTTCATAAAAAACGTCATCGGGATGCCGTAATAGCTTTTATGGAAGAAAATCTAATAAACAAACTCCATGAAGCCGGCACACTCTATTTTGTACTTGGCTCCTTGATAAGTTCCGATTCCCTGGTAGATGCCGAGGCATGCTATAAAGCCTTGGACTGTCTGGAGAGTCTTCTTCGGGATTTCGGCACTTCCTCACTAAAGGATGACCATAAACTGAAGGCCTTCCTGGACAATGCAGCAAGCATAATCAAACGGGATTTACACGATTTTGAAATGAATAACATATGACATTCAACGACCTCGACGCAAAAATGCGCGTCTACGAGCAATCTCTTGACCAAGTTATCCCACCGGAGTATTATCTACTAGCCCGCCTCGACGGACGTAGCTTTACGCGACTAACCAAAGAAATCTGTCATTTCGAAGCCCCCTTCGATGAAAGCTTTAATCGCATTATGGTAGAAACCGTCAAATCCCTTTTAGCCGACACCGGAATGGAAATCACCTACGGTTACACCCAAAGCGATGAGATCTCCCTCCTTTTCGCCAAAAACGCCCATGTATTTGGCCGCAAGGTCCGAAAACTTAACTCCATCCTAGCCGGAACTGCCAGCGCTCGCTTCTCCCTACTCCTTGGTAAACCCGCCGTCTTCGATTGCCGCATCATTCCTCTCCCCAACCAGGAACTTGTGGCCGATTACTTCTGCTGGCGCATGGAGGATGCCCATCGCAACTGCCTCAACTCTTGGTGCTACTGGACTCTCCGAAAAGAAGGCTTGAGCGCGCCAATGGCCAGCAAAGAGCTCAAAGGCAAAAGCCTCGCCTTCAAAAACGAATTCCTCTTCCAACGCAACATCAACTTCAACAACCTCCCTATTTGGCAGCGCCGTGGTGTAGGAGTCTACTGGCGCGAATATCAGGTAATTGGACACAATCCCATCACCGGAGACGACATCCCTACTTCCAGGCGGAAATTATTTGCCAATTATGAATTACCGAAAGGGTTTGTACCGTGGCTTATCGAACCTGAAACGCCACACGCAAATCCTCATTTTTCACATATGCCCCCTGTCCCATAGGATTCGTACAAATTGGGGGCAGCGAGACGTGCGAAAAACGCCAAAAAAGTGTGAGTTATTACCCTTCAGAGAGCTCCCTGCGCTCAATCCCCCGCTGCAATATAACCTTCCTGGTCATAGCCCCTGTGGCACTCGTGGATAAGGTCAACAAGAGGCTGTACCCTGACATCGAGAACTCGCATATTCCTGAAACGATGATACTGGGCGTCATATCGGGATACACTGCCTCGCAGAAGTCGTTCCCGGGCATCCGGAGGAATTAGGAAACTCGCACGGGGGCCAATTTTTGCATAATACTCGGTCAAGAAAATATTCACCCCGGCAAGATCCAGGTCTCCAAAATGATAATATGTATTAGGAATGCCCGAAAGCCACTGAATAAGGTCTCCGTTTTGCGGATACCTACTGACAAACAGAAGTTTACGATCTGGCAAAACTCGCTCAAAGAAAGTCTTTTGCCTCCTAATAAGACGGAAATTCTCAGCATTCTCAATACCCACCACGGTAACATCTGAGCTCGGACGGAAACTACGGAATTCCGAAATATACGTAAATGTTCCTTCCGGAGGAAAGACCGACAACAAATGTCCGTTCAAAAAGCAAGGCACCGGTTCATAGCAGTTAACAAGGAAACCAAACATGGAACGGGTTCCGGCATATTTGGAATCTCCCGTGAGGTGGACAAGTTCCGAGCGCTCTCGGACGTCCTCGGATTCAAGTAAGGTCCAGACTGCATCCCTCCCCGGAAGGTCTAGTTCTCTTTGTAGATAGCCTACCAATCTTTCTAGGTCAATGGCCTTTACCGACCTTCGACTGCCATGACAAACCACCGTTACAAGGCCTTCGAACTGAAGCTTTCCAAGCCACTGCGAATCCAGAGCACTCCCAGGGACGGAATCACCGCGCATCAAGCGTAACAATATGCCTGACAAAGATTTATTCAGTCTCATGAGCATTATGGATTGCAATTAACGGAATAATCCTAGTGTTGGAATCGGTATCCTTGTCCAGAGCATAGGTGTATTTGTAGTCCCCGACATCATAGGTGGTTGGTGAACCGTTTACCAGCCATATGTTACGGCTACCGGCAAACTGAAGGATACCCCGGATATTCCGGGGATGCAAGCGACCGATTTCATCCATCATGCAGTGCAAGCAGAAATCCCCGAATTTCTTACTGGCCTTTCGCTTGAAGACATTCAGCAGCATGATATTCACCATGGCTTTCACCAAAACATCTGTGCCGTCAGACCCGACTGTGGAGACTCGTTCAGTCCAACCAGTATCATTGTCGTTCTCCATCACCCGGAACTGCAAAGTGAAGGTATCACCCAGGTCCAGCATCCGCCGCTGGGGATCAGTCTCCAAGTGCTTTTTCAAGCCTTTGAGATAGTCAATGGTCTGATTTGTCAGGTTCTTATGCTCCTCCTGCGAACTGAAGAGATTCACGGCCCCGAAGCCGAATGAATTCTCCAGTGTGAAATCCCTGATCTTCACAAGCAGTTGCATCAGCGGATCTTCACTGCTTACCCAGCGTAGAGAAATATCCTTGATGACACCCGCAAAATTACGTTCCTTGAAATCGGCATTGATTTCGCCGATGGTTTTGCTGACCTCGCTGGAACGTCCGGTGAGGTCCCCAACTTCCTTGGAAATACGCTGCAGGATATCCTCGTACTGATGACTCACACGCTCCGAATAAGTGGAAATCTTGTCGTTCTCCACAAAGTCCGAGAGGTCAGCCGCAAAGCCCATATAATCCTCGTCAGAGAAAAGTTCCGTGCGGAACTTGAATGTATTCCGGGCTGAAAAATTTCCTTTGAAATTGTTTGTGACAGAGCGTAATTCTTCCCGCCGATTGGTACGGTCGAAGATATATGACTTCAATTCACCCAATACTCTTGGCAGAGATTCTTTGCTCTCCTCCTCCGGGACATCACGCACCTCCTGCGGGCAAACGCGGGTGTCGTCGAGAAACAATCTCGCATCCTCCAGGCCTTTGCGAAGCTCTTGCAAGGAGCCTGTAACACCTAGCAGTGTTTTATCGTTTTCCGCTTTCAGGTGCTGATGTTTTTCAGCTGTTGCCTGGTGGCGGCGGTCCAATGAATCCTGCTTGGTCTGTAAAATCTTCTTCTTCTCTCTCGTCTCCTCTTCCCGATCAAGATGGTCTTCCTTGTCTTTCAGATAGTTGAAGTAATCCTTCCGCTTGGAGGATATAAATGAAAGCTCTTCCTTTAGGCTGTTGATAGTGGCTTCCACATGATTAATAGCTGTGACATCGGCGCCTTTTCCGGAGAGTTCTGCGGTTTCCTGAGCTTTCAGAGCTTCTAGCTTAATAGAAGTATCACTCTGACGTTCACGCGTTTGTGTATCTATTTCCGTTGACAGTTCTTGCAAGGCCACATCCAGATCTGCCTTCCGGGCCTCCCTTTGGCGAAGGGATTCCTGGAGTCGCCTGTCCCTCTCCTGCAAAAGCTTTTCCCGTTGTTTATGAGCGTCTTCCTTGCGAGAGACAAACTCAACCAAAGCAGCTTCTAGCTTTGCGTTTTCGCTCTCCCGCCAGGCTTTCTCCGCTTCAAGGGTTTGCGAAAGTTCCATTTCCACTTGTGCCAGTTGGGAAGGGATCATGGAGACTTCCGCCTCGGCAGCATGCTTCTCTTCGCGGAGTACGCGAATTCTAGCTGAATAGTCTTGTCGCATCTTGTCTATAGCATCCTGGCAAGCATTCCAGGCATCGGCACGGCGCGCTTCCAATCCGCTGATTCCTTTCTCAAGATTCGTCTTTTCGGTCTCTATCTCCAGTGGTGTACGAATCGGCCGTTCCAATGCGTCCAGATCCAGATGGACGCCATATAGTGCTCCATCATTCGATGCAATTATAGGATTTAGTCCGGCACTATACAGGACGTCCTCCCCTGCCACCTTACCGATGTTCTCCTCCCAGCCGGGACGGTTTTCCTGTAGCCACCTGAGCAGAGAGCCTTTGCTACGTACAAGCAGGACATCCAATGTCTCAATTTGTTTCTGGAGAGTCGCTATTTCCCTCGCAAACGCTTCGTCGGCATGTGCTCCGCCGGACGAGAGGTCTTTCTCCTTGAGCTCTACCTCGTGGAGCAGGGAGTCAATCTTCGCCCCAAGCATAAGCGCTTTTTGCTTCAGTTCCTGAGCTTTTGCCTCCAGGGTCCGTTTCTTTTCTTCCAGGCCGGCCAACTTATCTCCATACGGGTGCGAAAGCCCCACCCGCACGCGGTTTTCTTTCACCCGGGACTCTTCATCCATAAGAGCCCGGAAAGCGGCATCGGACTCTGACGAGGATTCATCAAACCATGCATGTATCTTCTCATCGCGAAGGCGCAGGGCATCATCGGCCCTGGACAATTCCAATCTTTGCTTTTCGCGGAAGTCCTGAAGGAGGGAGCGCTGCCCAGCTTCGAAGTCCCGTAGATCCTGGCGCAGTGCTTCCGAAAGCCCTTTGTACTTATCCCGCACACTGTCATAGGCTTTAGTTAAGCTTCCGAGGAGCCTCTCCTGTCTTTCCAGTTCTGCCTTTGTGCTGCCCTCAGCCTCTATCCTACGAATCAGGGACGGAATATCCATAGACTCATATTTCTTCTGCAGTACACGGATTGTTGCAAGCTCCGACTCCAGGCTTCCCAGGCTTCGCTGCAAGGAATCTCGTTCACTTCGGTAGCTCTTGTCTTCATCGGCAATGAGTCTGTCCACCCGCTGCTTTTCATCCAGCAGCAGTTTTTCCCGGGCTTCCAGTGAGGGAATCAATTCCGCATCGCGCCTCATAGCATATTTGAACTGAGCCCCCAGCGTAATAATCTTCCCGTTAGAAAAGAGGATATTACGATACGCCTCTATCACTTTATCCGCCGCATCCCGAATACGAATTCGGCCGTTTTTCTCTTTGTGGAACCACTTTTCAATATCGGCATATTGCTGGCCGAATTCTTCCACTGCATGGCGGTAGAAACCCAAATCAATCCCTTCCTCTGCTTCTGTCAGGGAACGGATGATGGTTTGCTTGATGAAATCTGCGTCCAGGCGGGAATTGAGGAAGACGTTCTGGATGGTGCGTGGAATATTCTGATATCGTGCACTTTCGGCGATACTGAATTTCCGGTACGCCGCCGGCAGGCCGGCATTGTTCCCGAAGATGATGTCTCGGAACGTATCGTAATGGTCCACGATACCGCTGATATAGACCTTTTCAGGGATGCGGCCGCGAATGTGCCACCAGTCGGAGAACACCATATTACCCTCGTCCATGAAGTAAGTGCGCTCATATGCGGTATCCACAAAGCGGAAAGCCACACGGCCAGCGTGACGGAAAGCGACAATGAAATATCGGCCGGTCTCCCTCGCCACCTCATAGACAATATATGAATTGTGTTTGTCGAAGTAGAACGCATCAAAGCTCTTCTTCTCCCGCGGGATACCCAGCTTGAGCTTATCGGCATTGTAAAAGAACAACAACGCCCGAAGGACCGTACTTTTTCCGGCCCCCTGGTTCCCGATCAGATGCACATTCCCGTCCAAGTTAACCTCCGCGTATGGAATGTGTGCACTATTAATGAAAATAATCTTATTGAGGTATCTCATCTTTCACTTCCTCCGAAACTGCTATGATATCCATCATTTCTTCTATATAATGGAAGGCCGCAGTAACACGGTAGCTGCCTTCCAACTCGTTGAGCATCTCCGCAAAACCGATTCCCTCCAGTTCCCGAGTGAGCTTTTCGGCAACGTCGGAGTAGTTTTTCACACCCGGGAAAAGCTTTCCCGCCTTATCCTTGAGTTCAACATCCCCGGAGATAGCTATCACTATGTCCGAGGGCGTGAACTCAAAGCCCGGGCCGAAGGTGGAATTGAAGGTCTTTAGGAAATCGATATAATCGATCCAGCGGAGCAGCGCCTCCAGTTTACGCTGCAGGTCCGCCTTGCTTTCCTTGCGACTGAAATAGAAATAGCCATCGCCGCTCTCCAGAATAAAGCCCACGCCCTCGTAATAGGCCCTGTATTCCTGGAAACTATCATCCAGGTCATCGTACCAACGCCGCACCTGTGGCGAGGTGCTGTCGGCCGATATGAACGCACCTTTGGAGAGCGTATCGAATATTTCCCTTGTGTACTGCATCATTTGGGATAGATTATGGGATGTTCAACAATCCGTGTCTTTTCGTGAATGGTCATTAGGATGCTTTCCCAGCGGCCGACCTCCTGTTGGATGTCGTCGGGATACAGGGTTGCCAGCTGGCAGAAAAGAACTAGTTTCTGCCCATCGTCCATGGGCACCTTATACTCAAAGTCCGTAACAAAAGAGAAAAGGTCCTTTCCCTGTGCCCGGAAAAGATTGAACATTTCCTGTTGGTCCACCATTTCCACCTTTATCGAGGCTGCCGCCAGGAACTCCGTGCCGATGGCACCGGCTGTTTCCCTACCGATGGCCCCTGTTTTCCCCTTTTGCACAACGCTTTTCAGAACTGCCAGAGCATCCTCATCGTTCAGCAGGTTGTCCAGGGAAAGCTTGAGACGATAACGGGGTAACGGATCCATCCATACGGGGCTCTCAACAAGCGCCCGGCGCCGGATGTCCGTATACTCCGTGATGGTCAGTTGGTCCCTTAAGTACTTGAGCGTCCGAATTTTCTGGAGCAAGCGATTCTGATATTCGATAAGATTCAAGTACTCCAGGATTTGCCGGTTAATCTCAATCAGACTATGATAGGCATCGTTCAGGCTCAGCCGTACCTCATCAACGGCCTGCCGAAGGATGCCGTCCATCGCCGACTGAAAGAAAGTCTTCTGACCGTCGTTCATAACCCTCTCACACTCCACGATAAGCGCTTTGATAACATCATGCTTTTGGTCAAGATGCACCAGTTTCTCTTTCTTTATGATGTAATTGGGTTCATTCTTATAAACCGTATCTACATTGCGCTTGAGGTCAATCGTACTTCGGAGCACAGCCCCGGCAATGTTATAGAGTGTCCGGACGACAGCCCTATGATAGCTGAGCTTTCGGCGCGGATTAGTTTCCTTGAGCCAGTAGTCAATGTGCTCGTTAAGAGTATCGATGTAGTCCTTGACACTGGAAATGGCAATCTCTTCATTCACCTGCAGGACATCCTCAAAGAAACGCAGGTAGGTTTCCTCCAGTTCCAGAAAACCCGCATTCTGCCTCAGCACGCCGTACTCCAGTAGCAGGTCCAGCCGGCGGGAGTCTCCGTCCACCATATCCTCCGCCAGGTCCCGGCGAAAGGTCAGAGACTTTCGCTTGGCGAACATCTCCTTCAGCAGTTCCTTCTCCCGGCCCAGAACCTTAAGCAGTTCTTCTATGGATTTGAATGACTTCATCCCAAATCAACAACATATTAGCATTCACACCTGACAGACATTCAGGCCATGGGCAAATATAAACATTCTATTCCCATTCGCAAAAAAAACACAGAGGAAAACTTACGAAAACCCTATTCATCCACCTCTTTTTCCACCACATTCTCCTCATTAAGCGCCCAACCGGCCCATGGCTCAAGCCGGAACCTGTCAATCGGCACCTCCACCTTTCGCCAGATAGCAGGTTTGATGTTCTTCAGCGTAATGCGAAGCGAGTATTCCTTGACATCAGCCGATGGCAGATAATGCGGATAATCGTCCTCGGTGTATTCCTTCTTTACGTATGGTGGCGCATCCCAGCTTCGGCCAGCATCTTCTTTTTGAAAGTTTCCAAGAAAGCCGACGCCTCCGTTACACTGAACCCCGTAAGACGCATAAGTTCTTGAATCAGTTGTTGCTCCGGAGTCATTTAGTCTACTATTGATACTGATTCACCCGCTTATACCTCTCCCCCAGCTCCAACAGCTGTTTGAACATCTCCACCCGCTCCGGCTTCAACTCGCCGGCATTCATGAGTTTCTTATTGTGCTTCCACCAGGAGCGCATGTTGCGCTCCTCCGGCACAAACTTGGAGGGTTTGCGGTGATTGGTTTCCAAAAAATCAACGGCTTCCTGCCATTTGGCCAGCCAGAGTTCGTCTTGGGTCATAATAGTTATTGGGCCGATTCCCAGCGCTTGAGCTTGGGGAAATACTGCCGCATCATCTGCTTGTACTCCTCCTGCGTCATCGGCCTGGGCATGTTCTTGTTCACCTCATCCACGAACTGCGCGCAAAAGTCAATCATTTCCTCCATCGTGCAATCGCGCGTGAAAGCGCCGTCCTTGTAGCAGTAGATGCAATAATCCTCGTTCTTGGAGCCGTCGGCATCAGTGCCTTTCAGCTCCTCCGTGAGCGGCATGCAGCAACTCTGGCAAAATTTCTGTTCCATAATTTGAGTCATTTTTTTTAAAATAAGGGTTTTTGTGGAGATGCGACGCTTAGATCATTCCCTTGAATGCTAGCCATAGAGAGAAGAACTGGTCATAAACACTGTAGATGTTCTTGTCTATGGTAATGAAGTCCTTCTCCAGCAGCCCCTTCAAAGCAGAACTCACACTGCTGGCCGAGATGAGTCGATGTTTATTGATGAACTTTCCGCCTGTCACCTCAGAAGCCTTTCCCTCCTTGGCTATGGCCAGAAAGAGCATCCGCTGTTTCTCTGGCATCTGATAATACAGTGACTCATAGGTATCCGAAGACATCCTGAGAATGAAATCTATGGCCTCATCTACCATGGGGACCGTGCAGGTTTCCCCCTCACCGGTCCTGGAATAGAGCACATTCAGGATACGGTGCATATAACTGGTTACGGCGTCGAAACGCTGGTAGAGTGCGGAAACGACCTCCGGATCCAGATGCTTTCCCGCCTGTTCGAACTTATCGGCACAGAAGTCCGTATAAACCGTCAAATCCAGCGGCTGGAGGTTCATGATGGACACCGCCTGGTAAAAAGGACGGGAAGGTGAAGTGAACATGCCATTCATCATGTGTCGCTGGGAACCGGAAAATATGAAGTGGGCATTGGTGCAACGCTGGACATACGTGCGGATGGTGGCCTCCACAGTATCGTCATCGTAACGGGTGATTTGCTGGAACTCGTCGATGGCGACCAGGCAGGGCTTGTCCGCCTGATTAAGGTATGTAAAAATCTCATCCAGTGTAACGGCAGGATTGTTGATGGCGCCAAGCCCGACACTCCAGGTGGGCAGGCCGTTCATATCAAAGGAAATCTCTGACCGCAAGGAAGACACCAGCGTAATGAACTTTTCCCACGCCTTCTTTCCCTTTGGCCGAAGTTCATCCATCACTGCCTTCCCCAGCATATTCACGAAGTCACCCAGATTCTTAGTTGCATATATATCCACCACAAAACAGTAATGGGTACGACGGATATGAGCATCATCGAATACATGCCAGATGAGATCCGTCTTACCCAAACGGCGGGGAGAAATGAGAGCTACATTGTTCTCATTGAGCAGGAGTTCACGGAGCGATGCCGTTTCCTGAACACGGTCGCAGAAGTATTCTGCACCTGCATAACCGTTGGTAACGAAAGGGTTCTTCATAAGGCACATCTGTTTATCTGAAGCAAAGGTAATCAAAAGAATTCAGATTACCATAAAACGATAATCATAAAATAATAATGGGTAAAAAAACCCAGCCGAAGCCGGGTAATCATAATTTAAAAGTTATTCCTTAAGAAGTTAACCTATACTCACTCGGAGCCATCCCAGTAATTTTCTTGAACATCCTGGTGAAGTGCTGAGGATATTCAAAACCTAACCGTAATGCTATCTCAGAAACTGGCAAATCCGAGCCCAGCAACTCCTGCTTCGCCAGGGCAATAATCTTATTCTGAATATATTGCTGTGCGGTCTGCCCCGTCTCCTTCTTAATCAAGTCGCCAAAGTACCCTACGGAGAAATGCAGTTTATCCGCCATCCAAGTCACGGAAGGAAATCCCAAAGAGGAGGCCGAACCAGAAGCGAAATAATCATTCAACTCCCGCTCAAAGTCCGCAAGCACATCCCCATTCACCTTCTCGCGGGTAATGAACTGCCTGTCATAAAAGCGCATGCACAAATCCAGCAGCAATTCAATATGGTCGCAAAGCAGTTCCCGGCTGTGCTTGTCAATTGCATGCTCCAACTCAACGCGAATGCTCTCAATAATCGACAGATACTGCGCCCTCTCCCGCTCAGACAAATGCAACGCCTCCGCTTCATCATAAGAGAAGAAGGTATATCGGCCTATCTTCCTGCCCAGGGATGTTCCATGAATCAAGTCCGGATGGAACATCACATTTAAAACTTGATGAAATAATCATGTATTAAAATAGGGGGTAATTCGTTAGCGCTCACGGAATTATAGTACATTTATGAACACTTACGATTTATAAGTGTGTGCACAACATTTGCATAAGTTGTGCGAAATACTTATATTTGGTATACTAAATAGGAATGTAACGGGCCAAAATTCCACTTGTTTTTGGAATTCCTGACATAACTTTTGGTAAAGTCATAAATTATAACATAGGGCTATGGAACGAATATCACTCTACTGCCGAACGACATCGGCAAAAGGAACCACAAATTTGAGGTTCCGGGTTACGGACGGGAGGGCCGTCTGCATGTACTACTCTACGGGGCGCAAAGTCCCGAACGAGCAACTGGCCGTCTTCATGTCCGATGGCAGCATTAAGCCAAGGATTACCGTTTATAACCCAAAACTAAAGGCCGATATTGACGAATATTTCGCGGCCATCAACAAGGCCTACAACCGGATGAAGAATATGGGGATGGATATGCGTAGCGAAGTGCTCCAGGCTGAGGTGAACAAGGTCATGAATCCGGACACCACCGAGGCCATCCTCCACCCGGATGGCAAAGAGACCCTCATGCAGCGCTACAATCGCTATATCGAGGAGGCATACCGCGACAATATCATAGGCAAAGACCGCTACAACCAGTACAGAAGCAAGGCACGTCGGCTGGAGCGCTTCCTCACAATCAAAGGCTATTCGCAGATTATGCCGGAGCAGTTCGACACCACTATGCTGATGGACTACCGCCAGTTCTGCTATGACGAGTACCAGTATGTGTCCAGGTATCCGAAACTATTTCCCAAAGGCGTGGGGTACCGCTGGGCCACAAAGCGTGCCGCAACCAATTCCGTCGTCCATGAGATGAAGGCACTCAAGGCCTTCCTCAATGAGCTGGAGAACACGGACGAGATCGTGAAGTCTCCTTTCCGCCGGCTCTCTCATGAGCGCTTCAAGAGCATCATGCGTACTATGTACGACGAGCCCTTCTTCCTTCGCAAAAACGAACTCAAGACCGTCATTGACACGGAGGTCCCGCCGGAGCTTCAGGACGCGAAGGACCAGTTTGTCCTCAACTGCTGCCTGGGTTGCCGAATCGGCGACTTCAAGAACCTCAACATGGACAAAGTGGCAGTCTCACCGGAAGGCATTCCTTACATCCACTATATCCCCTCCAAGACAAAGCACGTTATGGAGAATGTTATGGAAATAAAGACTCCCCTGATACGGGCAGCCTACAACATTATCATGCGCACCCGTTTCTCATTCAACGAGACAGGCAATGACCGGTACACCGTCACGCTCTACAACCATCAACTTCCCAAACTCCTCGCTTTCTGCGGAATTGACCGAAAAGTCAGCAAGTACAACGAGGTGAAGGGAGAGAATGAGTATTTCCCCCTGTATGAGCTTGCTACCAGCCGTCTGGCCAGAAAGACTCACGTCGATATGATGAACAAGGTGCAGGTGAACATCTATGCCGCGGGGCTTCATGCCGATGGCAGTGATGCTGTCCATCGATACACTTACCTGGAAATCGAAGACCGATTTGCTTTGATGAACGTTGCTTTCGGGCAAAAACCCTTCCGAGTGAATCAAGACCTCACCCCCATAAAAAGGGGGAGACCGAAGACGACACCGGGGCCGGAAGAAGCCCCTGCTCCTCCGAAACGCAAACGTGGGAGGCCGAAGAAGGACGCCTCGACGACGAGGACGACGAGTTCGACTTCCTCGACGAAGACTACGACGACGACCAGTTCTTCGAAGACTTCTACGGAGCTTACGCCGACCGAAACTCCCAAACGCAAGCCCGGCAGACCGAGGAAAATCAAGGTCTTCACGGATCCCAACTAACGGAGACCAATCATAGCCCGACATCAGGACAGGAGGACACACCGGATTCACAGGTGGTCCTCCTGTCCCGCATTTTGGGAAAGTTGGATCAGTTGGACAAGAGGATGGACAAGATTGAGACGCGGGTGGAGGAGATAGCCGGAGCCGCCGATAAAAAGATGCCCGGTCAAGCCGGGCATGACGGGAAAAAGAAAAGCATCCGTTATTACATCAGAGTTCCGGAAAAGGCCGAAGAGATTCTGGCACAACTGCACCGGTGGATTGACAAGAACTACCGTGTGAAGGCACTGGTCTATATCAAAGCGGCGATGAATGCAAATATTATGGAAAGGCCTCCCTACATAATAGCAAAAGAAGAATTCCCTGGTCATCTTGGAGCCAGAGGGCTCTATTATGAATACACCAACGAGCCACTTGCGTTCAGAAAAGCGAACGACCTGAGGGAACTCGAATCCGCCCAAAAGCTGTTAAAACAATTTGCCATGGTTTCGTAATCTGTACACAACTGAACGCAAAAGGGTGGAATTTTCCGGAATTCCACCTTTTTCCATAAATCGGGCTGCAACAAGATTGTACATTCGCAATGCCGTCCAGAAAGCGGGAGGCCCACCTGACCGGACGGATGGCTAACGCTGCCTCCTCTCCCGATGGGCCGGGAGTTCGGAGCAGCGCGACAAAGCGATGAAAAAAGGAAAAGCAGTCACGATGACCGCAACCTCTCAAAGAAAAAGGGGCAGGCCGAAAAAAGAGCCCGCCCTCTCACCGGTTGTCACCAATCCTCCGGTTCAGCCGTTCACCATTATGATTCCGGAGCAACTTCGTACCTGCCTGATGGCAAGAGATGACGTTGAGGCTGTTGTAAGAAAAGTAATCAAAGAGGTGAACGATGAGGTTGAGGCCCGCCAGGCGCTGCGGAAGGTCTCCCTCTCCGAAGCCATGGAGCGGCTTCAGATCAAAAGCCGCAGCACCCTATGGCATTGGCATGAGCAGGGATACATGATCCAGGAGCATGACGAGCATAAGCATGTGTATTACCCGGAGTACAAGATAAGAAGAGCCGAACGGGGAGAACATCCGGAGACAGGAGGAATGGTCGATGCCAAGCAGGAAGTTTGACCCCAAGGCGGCCATTGAGAAGGAGCTTAAAGACACCTCAGCGGCCGAGAGTGTCGGAATGCTCACCATCAAGACAGCTAACCGCGCCGTCAACGACTCCATCACCCGTCCAGACCCCAAAGAACTTTTCATGGAGTTTTGGTATGAAGGCGAGGTTAGCTGTCTATTTTCCGATTCCAACCTGGGCAAGTCCATCTTTGCAGTCCAGATAGCAGAGCATATTGCCAGGATGCAGCCAGTCCTTTATGTGGATTGCGAGCTGTCCGAGAAACAGTTCCAACTCCGATACACCGACACGGAGACACAGCATCGGCATATCTTCCCGCCCAAGCTGTTCCGGGCCGAGATTGACCCTATGCGGATGGACATGAACAACTATGAGGAGAATATCCTGCGGGACATTGAAGCGACGATGCTGTTTCTTCATTGCCGATGCGCCATCATTGACAACCTGGGCTATCTCTGCAACTCAACCGACAAAGGAGTGGATGCCGGCGCCTTTATGATTCGCCTCACCCAACTGAAGAAGAAACACGAATGGAGCATCCTGGTCATTGCCCATACGCCCAAGCGCAGCCTGGCCAGCCATCTGGAGCAGAACGACCTTGCGGGGAGCAAACGCCTTTTTAACTATTTCGACAGTGTTTTTGCCATCGGCAGGTCCTGCAAAGACCGGAAACTTCGCTATGTGAAACAACTCAAGGTCCGGGCCGGTGCCTTCCGTTACGATGCCGACAATGTCCTCATCTACGAGATTGTCAAGACCGAAGGATTCACACACTTGGAACTCAAAGGATACTCCACGGAGGCTGAGCACCTGAAGGAGCCCACGGAACGGGACAACAAAGCGCTTCGAGAACAGATAGCGGCTCTCAGGACCCGGGGATACTCCATCCGTGCCATGGAGGGCATACTGGGGATATCCAAGTCTGCCATCGGACGCATTGTAAGGAAACTGGAGGATGAAAAGCTTGTCCCGTCCCGGGACGATTTGGGACAGGCCGATGACCTGGGACAGGATAATTACGAAGGAGACGAAGACGATGACTAGATATCACCTGCAAGTTTATGGTGGTAAAGCCACCCGTTTCACCTGCCCCTCCTGTGAGCGCGAACACTGTTTCACCCGCTATGTGGATGACGCCGGCAACGCACTCTCTCCTATCTGTGGCCGATGCAATCATGAGGTAAGTTGCGGTTACCACTACCGTCCCAGGGAATGGTTCCGCGACCATCCGGATGGCAAAGACTACCACCTCCGAGCCAAATCCGGCAGTCCCCATGCAAACGCCAGCCCATACGCCTTCGGCAAAGCCAACGTAGCAAAGACCATATGGACCATTCCCGAGGACCTGGTCTCACAGAGCGTCAAGCCGGGCATCTACAGCAACCTGCTGGAGTTCCTGTTCTCACGAGGCGTCAACCCCAGGGACATCCACCGCGTGACTTCAGAATACCACCTGGGCGTTACCCGAAACCGCAGCACCATCTTCTACCAGCTTGACAAAGAAGGCCGATGCCGGACAGGAAAGGTTATCCAGTACAACCGGGAGACCGGCCACCGCATCAGGGATGAGTCTGACCCAAGCCGCATCAACTGGATTCATGCCCTGCTGAAGTACCAGAAAAAGTTACCGGCAGAATGGATGCTGAGCCAATGCCTTTTCGGGGAGCATCTTCTGAACGGCGAATATGAAAAGACCATTGCCCTGGTTGAGGCCGAGAAAACCGCAGTGATTGGTGCCATGCTATTGCCGGATTATATCTGGCTGGCTACCGGCGGACGTTCCCAGCTGTCGGAGGAGAAGCTCTCGGTTTTGGAAGGCCGGCGCGTTATCGCCTTTCCGGATGTGGACGCCTACTGGTACTGGCGGGAGAAACTAAGTCAGTTTCCAAGACTCAAGATAAGAGTCTCTGACCTGCTGGAGCGCTGCGCCACGCCTATCGAGCGTGAAGAAAAAATAGACATTGCCGACTGGCTCATCGCCGACCTGGAAGAGCGCCGGGCAAAACAATTATCAACACCTGAAAACATACAACACTATGACGAAGAATAATATCAAAATCCTCATTGACAATGGCCACGGAGTGAACACTCCCGGCAAGCGCTCCCCTGATGGCCGATTCCGGGAATATGCCTGGGCAAGGGAAATTGCCCGTGCCATCGTGGCCGATTGCAAAGACCTGGGCTATGACGCTGAGCTGCTGGTGCCGGAGGAATATGACGTTTGCCTCAGTGCCAGATGCTTCCGGGTCAACAGTTGGTGCGACCGGCTGGGCAAGCGCAATGTCCTCCTGGTCTCCATCCACGTGAACGCCGCCGGCAAAGGCGACCGCTGGTACAACGCCACCGGCTGGAGCGCCTACACCTGCAAAGGGCAGACGCGAAGTGACAAACTGGCCGACTGCCTGTATAAACAGGCCGGCCTCTGGCTCCCCGGTCATCGTCTGAGAATGGATTATTCGGACGGTGATCCAGACATAGAGAGTGATTTCGCGATTCTCAAGAAGACGGCTTGCCCGGCTGTCCTGACGGAAAACGGTTTCCAAGACTGCGAAGAAAGCCTCCAGTTCCTGGAATCCAACGAAGGTAAAGAAGCTATCATCGGGCTTCACGTCGATGGCATTCTGGACTTCATTAACCCGAATCGCGAGTATGGTTACAAAGATTTGACCAGGCACAGAAGATAACTTAAAGTATAACTTGATATATTTTGTATTAATTTATTGATAGAAAGTATTTTTATTTACAAATTATTTGTTATTGTAAAAACATTTTCTTATTTTTGCGCAGGGGTTTGGATATGGCGATATCCAAGCCCCTTTTTGCATTGAGCCATAGCCGAACCCTTTTATTAACCTAAACTAACACTTTAGATGTGCTATGATTGCTCTTCCTTCCATCGCATTCGGAGGTTTCTCCGGCTCGGCAAAGGGTGTTACGGCTCGTTTTCAGGACGGTCGTAGCATCCTTTCGCTGAAGGCCTATCCCACCGGATACGCCACCGCTTCCCAGCTCGTGCGCCGCTCCGCCCTGTCAAAGATTTCCAAGGCATACAAGAACCTCACAGCCGAAGAACAGAAGACTTGGGAGAACCTGGCCGAGACGGTCTCCGGCAAGTCCGTTTTTGGGCAGAAGGCCAAGCTCTCCGGGAGCAACCTCTTTGTCAAGCTCAATTCCAACCGCGCCTATGTGGGCGAGGCGCAGCTTCTCTCCTCTGCCCCAGCCAACTTAGTGGCCATCCCTACTGTGGAGTTCACGGATTACTGCATTTCCGAAAACATCATTCTCTTCACCGGTGTCCCGGATCCTGAGGCTGAACTTCTCCTAGTTGCCAAGATGTCCAACGGCCAGAGCCGTGGTGTATCCAATGGCTGGGACAAAACCGTGATTATCTCCCCCGACAAAGTGCCGGACTGGGGAGACATCGACCTTACGGAGGCATTCCAGAATGTGATGGGAACCAGCCCTGTCAATGGACAAAAGTATTTCGTGGAAATGTACTGGATTGACCCGGCTACCGGCTTTACCGGCGTTCCCGTGAAAGTCTCCCGCATTTGCCAGGACGGCAGTGCCCACACAGGCCGGGCCCTGGCCAAGAGAACCACTTTCAATAACTCTGACATCGTAGACGATGAGAACAAATTCATCACTGACCTGGACGTGGAGTTTGCACAAGGTTCCACCATCATCACGGGGGACATCAAATACGACGCCACCAACCACGATGTCCAGGAGGCCCTGTGCAATATCACCAAGGAGGCCTTCAACCGCACCGGTGGCCGTTTCACCAGCGTCATGCTTGGCAGGTCCAACGCCAATAAAGGTTATATGCCGCATTTTTTCAATCTCTACACCTATAAATGGGGCACCAGTTACCGGCTTGTGTGCGCCAAGCATGGCGGCATGTGGGGCAAGATTGGCGAGGTGTTCGGAACCAGTTTAACTTTTGCATTTGTCAATTAACCATGATACAGAGTACAGGAAATAACTTCGGAGCCGGTGTCATCACCTTCAAGGACTACCAGAGTGAGCACGAGATTGTGCTGAACGGCAGCTTTGAATACAATGACACCAACGAGG
>Ga0247609_10000559_pt1 | contig 50898 bp, 50 predicted proteins | sample 172DNAGHGlowgp2_FD_193487 | JGI IMG/M metagenome (GOLD analysis project Ga0247609, IMG submission 193487) | Sheep rumen microbial communities from Palmerston North, Manawatu-Wanganui, New Zealand - 1728 DNA GHGlow gp2 | ecosystem: Host-associated > Mammals > Digestive system > Stomach > Rumen ... | reverse complement strand
GATCCATCCCACATTCTCAATATAGGCCTCAGGCCAGACATGTGCGCACCCTGAACTGACTTCATATTTATCTTTCCTGTCAAAAGGAAATGCATATCTAAATCCGCTTGCTGCCCTTGCAGGAATCCCCAAAAGTCGCAGTAACATTATCATGGAAGATGTATAGTGGACACAATATCCTTTTTTCGTATCAAAAAGAAATCTCTCCGCGATATCCGCCATTCCCTCCGCCGTACTCATATTTGATTCGGAATTATATCCTCCGACTGCATCCTTGCTGTACGGATACTGTCTGAGATATTCCTCCAAAAACCTGCACTTATCATAGTCTGATTCAGCTCCTGAAGTAACCTTATCCGCAAGCTCCTTAAGTTCCGGGGTGACTCCCGTCACATCCAGATACTCGCTTTTTGCGCCGTTCCCAATCTCAGCCAAAGCCTCCTCATACTCATCACGGCTCATCATCTCGGTAAATTGTATTCCCCATAGCCCACTAACATAGTCGCATACTTCATCATATGTGAGCTTTGGAAGTTCTGTGGGTGCATCTTTTAACATCGAGGTAAGCTCAGGACTTGCGTAGTCTATATCCAGATACTTTACACTTATTCTATATCCCTTTCTGTGAGCTTTTTCGCTGACGCCTTCCCGAACTTTTTTCTCGCCCTCGGTCACAAGTAGCGCTCTCGACGGCACTATCACATCCTTTGTGTCTATATAAGCATACTCAAGGTCAATGTTCAAAACTTCAGTAAACGTCAGCGCCCTTTCCCTGTCTGTCCCATTTGCATACAAAAAAGCTATAAATTCGGCAAACTGCGCCTTATCTGTTCCTATTCCGCCCGCAAGATACAGCGTCTTTCTAAGCTTTGTATTTTTCCCCGTCTCCTCATCCAAATATGTATAATAAGGCGCGTCTATAGACTCGATAATAAGCTGCGTTCTTTCGCCCTCTGTGATCTTTTTTCCGGTTGAGGTAAAAGAACTGTAGCCTGCCGTATAACTGTCTCCAAAAGCAAACGAAAAGCGATAAGATATATCCGAAGCAATGCTCTCAATCCTATAGACAAACCTGTGCCCCAGATCCACCGCTTTAGTCCAGTCTATAGGCTCTTTTTTCATCGGAACTATCAGTGTAATTATCGCAATTATCAGGAAATAATATATTGGGAACGGAAATCTGTTCCTTTCGTAAAAAAATGTCTGAACAGCCGAAAGCGTCAGCGCAACAAGGCATATGCACATCACTTTCTCAGCCGGATTATCGCCCGTAAAGCTGCTCCTTCCAATAAAAAGTGCCAGTGCAATGATATCCAAGATCAGTGCAGCATATAGCAGTTTCTTTTCCCTATTCGAGATGAAATGAATTGCCAGTCTCAAGACCACTCCCAAGATCATTGCCGGAAGAAGAACCGGAAGCGCAGACAGATCTTTTAGCAAAAAGAATAAGAAAAGCGCAGGTACAGTCGAAAATACCGCTGCGGCAATTCCCGAAACAAAAAGACGGAATATATAGTAAAGTGCAGTAAACAGCATAAAGAACAAGGTCGTCCAAAACGAAAAATAATTATCTCCGGCAGCAAAACCATCACCCATGACAATACCGCAGATTTCCGCAAAAACCGCAACAAAAGCAAAGGCAAATAGTGTACATACCGCCTCAATCGCAAATACTGATAAAATTTTCTCCCGCCCCGGGATTTTCAGTGATAACGATCCATGTTTCTCTGTCATTTTTATTACTCCTGCAAGCTTTTTCCAGATCACAGATTTTGTTATATTCCAAGTCCGATGAATAGAACACTCCGTCTGAAACCGTGTTGTAAAACTCCATAAAACTTTCGCGGGAATCGACAAACTGCTCTCTTACTACCCCCGCAGGATAAACAATGTTTACGGGAATTCCCTGATTTCCGAACAGCCATGCCGCCGAAACCACAAACTCAAGAAAATAATCACGCTTTATCAGAAAATCCGTATCCTGCTCACGTTCCGGCGTATTATCGGCATTCATCAGGATAGACAACGTTCTTTTTTCCATCTTGTCAGGAACCCTGACCATCAGCTTTGAAGCCTTTGCTGAGACTTTCCAGTTAACAGACGAAAGACTGTCGCCTTTTATATACGGACGTATGTCATTTCCCGGAATGTCTTCAAGAATCCTCTCGCTCTTACGCCCGCGGCTGCTGTACAGGTTCTCAAGGTCCAGGGTTTTACCCGCGATCTCAGTTATCCTCGGCTTTACAACAGCCCTAAATGAATACGGAATATTAAATCTCGCGGAAATAATATGAAACGGATCTGTAAAAGATACATTCTCGATTCCGACATCATAAACTCCCGCAAAAAGGCAATTAATGCCCGAAAACAACTCTTTTTTCTCATGAATATCAAGTGAAAGCTTTGTTTTATCCGGAATTTCATAGAGATTACACCGGCTTTTGAATGTGCCGATCTCCATATTGTGAATAGGAAGAACCCCCGCATTTTCGATAAGCGTGCGGTACTTGTGATCCTCACCTTTGGTGAGCTTGTGGACTTCGACCTCCTGATAGACTCTCAGAAAGGCATAATTTAAGACAATATATATTACCGAAACAGGAATGATCAAAAGAAGCGCAAAAAGTGGCGCATAAGCAACAGGACCGCCATAAAAACTCGCAAAAACTATGCCGGCTGTAAGTGCTGCAAGATATACGATCAGTCCTTTTTTAATAATTGTTATCTTCATGGTACGCTGACTTTTCCAACGATGGTCTTGATCAAGTCATTACTTGTTATATGACTTAGCCTTGCTTCTTTCGTAAGTATCAGTCTGTGAGGAAGCGTGAGTTTTGCCGCATCTGCGATATCCTCTGGAATACAATAATCTCTGTCCGCAAGATATGCTATGGCCTGGGCGCACCTTAACATGGCCAAAAGAGCTCTCGGCGAAGCACCGACAGCGATCTCCGGCTTATTTCTGGTCGCATCGATAATATTCACCGCATAGCTTCGCAGATTATCTTTTACAGTGACCGATGCAACATCTTTTCTCATATCAAGGATATCTTTTCCCAAAAGAACAGCCTTCGTCTCTTCATGAAGACTGCCCAAAAGAAATCTCTCCGCCATATCTTCCGATGCCTTCGTGTCGGGATAGCCCACAGACAGCCTTATCATAAAGCGGTCGAGCTGTGCTTCGGGAAGCGGGTATGTTCCCGCCATATCCACAGGATTCTGCGTTCCGATCACCATAAAAGGCTGCGGAACATCAATAGCTTTACCGTCTATTGTAACCCTATTTTCCTCCATTACTTCAAGCAGAGCCGACTGCGTCTTGGGCGAAGTTCTGTTAAGCTCATCCGCAAGAACGATATTACTGACAACCGGTCCCGGCATCACTGAGAATTCACCTTTTTTTGAATCATAGATTGAAATGCCCGTTATATCTGACGGCATTGTATCAGGGGTACACTGAATCCTTGCAAAAGAAAGAGACACTGAATCCGCAAGTGCCTTTGCAAGCGTAGTCTTTCCGACTCCCGGCACATCTTCCAAAAGAACATGTCCTCCTGCCAAAAGTGCGATCATGATCTTCTCGATCACATCGCCTTTTCCGACTATTCTCTTTTCTATGCTGTCCTTCAACTTCTGCGCCGATTCATTCATAGTGCGCGCCCTCCCAAGACTTGACCTATATAAGTATTATAACGTTAATTGATACACGCATCTACAGCGGTGCTTTATTTATATCATAGAGAAGAATTACTCAATGATATAAATAAAGCCGGGAGTTTGTACTCCCAGCTCTTACTTAGTCTCATACAAGACTCCGGTATAGTTTGCACACTTCATACCGTAGTCAAGCTCTTCGGAATGGTCATACTTAAGATTTCCCTTAAACCATTTTCCGTCTTCAAATTCTTCAAAACCTATAATATCCTGTATTTCTTCTTCTGTTGCGTAATTAATCCTTACGCTTTTGATCTTTTGCTCAGTCTTTTTGTACAAAAGACTTCCCGTGAATACCGCAGCGATAACGAGAAAAGTAAATGTAAATGCTATTATATTCGCCCTTCGCAATCGTCTGTATAAATTATCTATTCTTTCTGTTCCTTCCAAATTCATCCTAGGTCCTCCCTTTCTCCAAAAAAAGACACTATCATTTAGATGCATTTTTTCAAAAAAGACAGAAAAAACACCCCCTGCAGACTATATAATACTACAATAGGGCGTTTTTATCAATAAATCGTCAGTTTTTGCCCGTTATTGATTCTTAATAGTCCCGCATAAAAAATAGCAATAAAAGGGAGCTGGAAAAATGATTTCTCATTTTTTCACAGCCCCCTGTAAGTTTTTTATATACTATCTCCATTATGCAGTTTCATATCTTCCCGCCTGAACACGCCACATTTCAGCATACTTCCCGTTCATCTCAAGGAGACTTTCGTGAGTGCCTTCTTCTGCTATGCAGCCTTTTTCAAGAAGAATGATACGGTCTGCGTCGCGGGTAGTGGAAAGTCTGTGGGAGATGTAGAATACCGTCTTTCCCTTTGCAGCTGATTCCATTGCCTTATTAAGCTCATATTCAGCGATGGGATCAAGAGCGCTGCTTGGCTCATCCATGATGAGAATGTCCGCATCCTTGTAAAAAGCTCTGGAAATGGCAATCTTCTGGCTCTCTCCTCCTGAGAAGTTAATACCATCCTTATCAAATTCGGTGGTAACCTGTGTGTCAAGGCTATGTGGAAGAGTCTGTAAACGCTTGGAAAAACCTGCCCTCTCTAAAGCCTCTTTCGCCGCCTCCTCGGAATAATCTCCGGCCTTAGAATCCGTCATCAAAACATTTTCAAGTAAGGTTGCCCCATACATCTGATAATCCTGGAAAACAACACCTATACGTCGCCTGTAGTCGCAGGGCTTGTAGTCTTTAATATCTTTTCCGTGATATGTAATAGTGCCCTCTGTAGGGTCATAAAGGCGCATCAGGAGCTTGATAAGTGTTGTTTTGCCTGCGCCGTTATAGCCTACGATTGCAATCTTCTCTCCGGGCTTTACCTTAAGTGTGATGTCTTTTAACGTCTCATCCGCATCTTCCGAATATTTAAAGCTTACATGTTTTAAGGATAGTTCCGCGTTGTTGGAAGGCACTGTTTCGCCCACATTTAATTCCATCTTGGGCTTGTAATCAAGAAATGCCCTTATCTTATCGATGTAAAGACTGTTTTCCTGTGCCATTGGAACAACATCCGCAATATTGGCAAAGCCTCGTCTTAAGCTTGATGTACGGTTGAAAAGCACCACCGCATCACTGTAGGCAAGAGACTTAAGTACCGTAGCCTTAAAAACAAGGTATGTGATGTAAAGGCCGTCCATTATAAAATCTCCCACCACATAATCTCTTGTGAAGTTAAGGAAGGTACGCTTTAAGCCCACCCTCTTCTGTTCCTTCGCGATCTCGTCGTTTGTTTCTTCAAATTCTTTCTCAAGTTTGTCACCAACCTTTGGATGAAGCCTCAATTCCTTGGCATAATCGTTCAGGTAAAAGACACGGCTTACATAGTTACGCTTTCTCTCAAGGGGATTGACCTTAAGACGCACGTCAAAGTTTAACTTGTTAAGGACTCGTGAAACCAAAAATCTTAATACAAAAGATGCAAGAACAAAAAGTATGCCGGTAGCATCCGTCATGATATAGAAAGCACCTGTGGTGACAATGACCGTTATGCCCTGCACCATCATGTTACACATTTTAAGAAATCTGTCGATGGAGCTTTCCGCCTCTGCCACAGCTAAAACAAAATCGTTATAATACTTTGGATCGTCGTAGCAGGAAAGATCTATCTCAGCCGCTTTTTCATACATCTTCTCTTTTAACGAGCGGTAAAGCATGGGCTTGGCTTTGTAAGTCCAGCCGTGAATGAAATAGCCATCGGGAATGATCTGTATCATATTGATCAAAAGGATTGCTCCTATATATGCAAATGCCTTCCAAAAGGGCTCATGAAACTCTGCACAATGAAGCACATACCTTATTCCCAATACATGCTCAAGGAATATTATGCCCTGATACCTGAAACCATCATAGAGGTGGTAGATCATATAACCGGGACAGACTTTAAAACAAAGTTTCCATAGAAACCACTGATTCTTTATCACTTTTTTCATCAGGCAATACCTCCTTCCTCTGAAAGGGCGAGGTAATTTTTCGCCTGCTTGGTATACATATCGGCGTATATGCCCTTTAACTCCATTAACGACCTGTGGTCTCCCTCTTCCTTTACGGTACCGCCGGACAAAAGATATACCTTATCCGCGTTCTGAACAGAAGAAAGCCTGTGAGAAATAAAAACAAGAGTATTGTTCTTACAAGTCTCGTATATATTGTCAAAAAGCTTTGCCTCGGCTATTGGGTCAAGTGCACTGCTTGGCTCATCAAATACCTTGAAGGGACATTCCTTTACAAAGGCTCTGGCAACAACAATCTTCTGGAATTCGCCGCCCGATAACACAGCCCCCTCATCGTCAAACTCGTGGGTAAGTGTGGTATCCATACCATTCTTAAGGCTAATCACCTTATCGTATGCACCGGATAGCTTAAGAGCCTCTTCAACTCTTTCCTTTCGTTTGTCCTCCGGAATATCTTCACCCATTATTACATTGTCCATAACGGACATAGAAAACATCCGATGATCCTGAAATGCGGTAGCAAAAAGAGCTCTGTACTTTTTTAAGTCATACTCTTTAATGTTGCGTCCGTTAAGTAAGATCTCACCCTGTGTGGGATCATAGAATCTTAAAAGAAGCTTTATAAGTGTTGTTTTTCCTGCGCCGTTATGACCTACAAGGGCGTAGGTGTTGCCTCCGATGAATTCCATATTCACATGGGAAAGAACCTCTTTATCCTTATAGGAAAAAGACACATCCTTAAATACCAGGGACTTTATCTCTTTTCCCGGATCGTCTCCCTCGTAATCCTCCGGAATGCGCTCCTTATATTCAAGGAAGGTACGAAGATATTCAATGAAAAGACCATTCTTAAAGATAGCCGTTAAAGATTCCGTAAAGCCGATAAGGATAAAGGTGGTGGATACCATCATGCTGGTGATGACCGCTAATTCAGCAAGGGACATGGAGTTACTTACAATGGTTCTGTAGGCTCCGTAGATCAATAAACCTTCAAAGATAAAGGTGAATGTGAACATTACATACAACCAGTGAAGTACTACTGCTTTCTTCGTATATTTCTTGGTAACATCCGCAAGCCCTGTGATAGCCTCCTTGTACTGCCTTCTCATTAAAGAGAACACATCCGTAAGGCGCATTTCCTTAGCGTATTCGGGAAGATACATAACACGGTTGATATAAGCAATACGGCGGTTATGGGGCGCCATATCCTTATTCCTTGCATAATCAAGATGACTTATTATTCTGTTAAAAACAAAATTTCCGATAACGGGGAAAATAATGAAAAGAACCGATATCTTATCAACCTGGAACATGAAAACAAAAGCGCATACGCTTGCAATTGCACCGAAGATCGTCTTAAATACAGCCTGTACTGTTTCATCAAGACGGGTATCTGCTTTTTCCATGGCAAGGGTATATTTATCGTAGAATTCATTGTTTTCAAAGCATTCAAGTTCCACATTTCTGGATTTCTTAAATAACTTTGTATAAAGACCTTTATTGATGGTGGCGGCGTTTATTGGATATATATATCCTACGAGACACCTTCCGTAGAAGCTCATTAAACACATCACGACTGCCACTATTATTACAAATGTCATAATGTGAAAAAAGCCGTCTCCAGCCTCCAAAGAATTGACAACAAAGCGCATAAAAAACGCACTGTAAAAAAGCCATTCAAAATAACCCAGGAACTGTATCACAGCGCTGTGGACAACCTGCGAAGGACAGATCTTTGATAGAAGTTTACATGCGTACAGGTTGTTCTTAACTGCCCTCATGCGGGATATTTCCCGCTTCTTTTTTTCAGCCATTTTTATCTCCTCAGTACAAATATTTTAGTCTTATAGCTTGTGTTTATAGTAAAAAATTGGGGCTTAATTGGTAAAGGTACTTATTTTTGATCTTTTGTTTTTTATTACTCTTTTACTTTTGTCTGCTCATTTTATCATTTTACTTATTTTGAGCAGACTCTCCGGGTATTTTCTTCCTGCCTATATTACCGTTTTATTTATCTGTCTTTTCCAGCGCTTCCCATTCAGCCTTCATCAGTTCTAGCATTCGCTTTCTTTGCTCTTCAATCGGAATACCTGAATGATCAACTTTAGTAATTGGAATATCGCGCCAGGAATCAATATAGTACTGCTCCCTTCTTAATATAAGCTATATTAAGTGTGTTTGAAAGGGGGGATGATAAAAATGAAAACACGAACAAAGCAGCGAGCTAATCGCAAACTGAAACTGGCAATGCTGGATCGAAGAGATGCATGTGGAGTTTATGATCCCACACCCTACGAAGCCGTGAAGGAAATGATTAAAGAGAACAGAGAAAATAAAGAATGGAGGGCAAGCTAATATGGAATATGCAAATATGTTAACCTAGTATAGTGATGTGTTAATAGGCAGGATGTTAAAAGCGTATTTATGGTATTTTTTGTACGAGTTGTCAATACATTTTTGTTTAATAAAGTTAAAAAAAGAGATCCTACAATAAAATACAGGATCTCTTTGAAAGTTAAGATTTCAGTTTGTGCGGCTTCCAATCAAGAATCGCATATGTAGCTTGGCGATTCTTCAAGTGCACCTCGAAGGAATTATACTTTAAATCATTAATCTGCGGAATATTTCAACTCTTCTAAGTGATTTGCTCTTTCGTTTAAGTCTTCATTTTCGTAGAGGATTGAAATATAATTTGCAAGTACATTTTCAGATTCTCCTTGAGACACCAAATATTGATCTAGTGCCAGCATTTCAATAAGACTTGCATTTGATGGTTGAACATCCGTGGGATTTATGGAGTGATGTTCTAAGATCTCATGATTTTTCGGAGATATAACATCAACAGTTACTGTACCATCATTTTCCGGAGTTACATTTATAAATAGATTACGACGTACGTTATAATGCTGTAATGTAGCACCGTTCATTGGTGGGCTAGGCGGTTCAGTAAATGTCTCTGTAGATGTTTGAGCATTATGCGTAATCTTGTTACAGCTAGGGCTATATTTGGTATTATATATTCCAATCATTTTTATGTACCTTTAAAAGTTATGGACTCTTGTTACTGTGTTCCAGAGACGATTATGTGATGTGGTTCTGAAAATAAATTGATGGGATCCATTATTTAGTATTCCACAATCAAATGTGTATATAAAGGTATGTACTGGATTTCCTGTAAGCTGTCGCTCTATGCGACAGCCCCTTTTTTATTTAAGAATATTAAATAGAGATAGATAGTGCATATATTGTTCATAATATCCATGTTTAAGTCCTTCATTCATAAATTCTTTTATTGAATCTATGATGTTTACTTTATTAGAATTAGAATTATTGTTTGATGTGTTATCATTTGCATGATCATATGCAATTAATATGTCATTTAAATAAGGAATTTTTCCCTGTTCTTTTAAATGGATTCCATATGCAAATGTTTCATATTTATCCATATGAGATGAATCAAGATCATTTAAATGAATTTCTCTAATGATTGGTTCTGAATCATCCCATGGATATAACTTTGCAACATAAATAGGATCATCATCAGAATAGTTTACAGGTTTATAAAATTGACAATAAGGCTTAGCTGGATTTCCTACATCACCGCATAAAGCATAATCAAGACAAATTAATTCATCATGCTTTAATTCATTTTGGTCTGGTACTGGTGTTACATCAGAAGTTTGTGATAAATCATTGATAATTTTGGTATTATTTTTTTCCGAAGAAAATGAGTATGAATATGGTTGTGATAAAGCACTTACTGAATTAAATGATGTATTCATTCTTTATACCTCCCATATATATCGAAGAAATTATAATATAGATATCATTTACTTTTTTACTTTCCAATTAAGTATCGCATATGTTGCTTTTCGATCTTTTAAGTAATCATCAAATGACAAGTAAGTCAATGAATTGTCAGAAGATCTCTTTATCTCGTCTAAATGATTAGCCTTCTCGTTCAAACCTTCTTTTTCATAAAGTATTGTCAAAAAACCTGATAAAACCGGCTCACATTCGCCTTTCATAACCAAATATTTCTCCAATGCAAGCATTTCAACATAACTTGCATTATCCGGTTGAATCTCTGATGGATCAACAACATAGTGCTCTATTATTTCATGATTTTTAGGCGAAATAATATCTACAGCCATTTTTTCATCTTTTTCAGGAGTAATATTTATAAAAATATTTCGTTTAGTTTCATAAATCTGTGATATTGCACCATTTTCAGGTGGACGCTTAGGCATAACAAATGTTTCCGTTGTATTCTTATAACAGTCTGGACATGGCTGTGATAAAGCACATACTGAATTAAACGATGTATTCATTCTTTATACCTCCCTTATATATATATCGAAGAAATTATAAAAAAAATAATAAGGGAAGCCGTTAAATAAAAATAAGGGTTTGCAAAATCTGCAAACCCTTGAAAATACTGAGTCGGAATGACAGGATTCGAACCTGCGGCCTCTGCGTCCCGAATATAGATACGGATTTCCCGTTCTGTATTATTTCGTTCCAAAGTCTGTTATTTCAAGGACTTTTCCAATCCAACGATTAAATGATAACACCATATAACACAGAATAAAATGACGAATAAAACACTTTTGGTAGAACAAAAGGTAGAATTGTCAGCTCTCTATATACTTTCACACAAGGTTTATTGAGAGCTTTTTTGAGCTCTTTTTTTAATGCAAGTAAAGGAGCATTTTATGGCAGTATTAAAAAACAAAACCCAGGGAAACTACACATTGGTTTCTCAGAATATTATGAGAGACAAAAACTTATCGCTTACGGAGCGAGGCATGCTTCTGACTCTCCTATCATTACCGGACAGCTGGCAGCTCACAATCAAGGGGCTCTGCCAGATTCTTCCGGATGGAAAAGACAAGGTATCCAAGACCCTGAACAGTCTTATTGATAAAGGGTATATCACAAGAGAACAGAGCAGGGATAGCGGAGGCAAGTTTGACTCTACTATTCTTGAGGTCCATGAGACACCGGTAAAGCCTACTGAGCCAACACAGCCCACCGATCCCACTGATCCAGTTGATTGGTCAAGGAAAGTGATCAAAGAATTCCCAAGAAAACCAGAGACTTCACCGTGTCCTGAAAATCCGGATGCGGTAAATCGGGATGCGGAAAAACCGCATCCGGGGAATCCGCCACAATATATTAATAATATATCTAATAACTATAAATCTATTACTAAAGAAGTGTGTAGTAAGGAGGACACACTCACGGATGACGAATATGAAGATCTGGTTTCGGAGTTTGGCAAGGGAAGTGTTGACTACCAGATACAGCGTATCAAGGATCGCGGCTATAAGGGATGCCTTAACTACGAGACTATAAAGGCCTGGTGTAAGGAAAGGCAGGCCCGCCCGTCTACAATGCCTGGTGCGCCGCCAAGGAAGAATGCATTTTGCAACTTCGAGCAGAGAAATGACTATGACTTTGAGGAGCTGGAAAGACAGCTTCTGTGCAACTAATGATCATTTAATCGAGAGAATGGAGGAGTTTAAGGTATGAAAGATTTGATTTTTGATGGAAAGTTAGTGATCGGAATTGATCACGGATACGGAAACATGAAGACCAGGAACGAGGTCTTCAAGAGCGGAGTTAAGGCATATGACGAAGAGCCTGCTATAGCAACAAACGTGTTGCAGCTTGATGGCATGTATTATGTCATCGGTGAGAGCCATAAGGTGTTCATTGCTAATAAGGATGGAGATAATGACTACTACATCCTTACACTGGCTGCTGTGGCAAAAGAACTTGAGCTTAGAGGTCTAAGATCAGCTGACGTAATCCTTGCTGTAGGACTTCCACTTCACTGGATGACCAAGCAGAAGGATTCCTTCAGAGATTACCTTATGAGAAGAAAGGAAGTCAGCTACAGATTCTGTGGCAAGTATTATCACATCAGGATCTGTGATGTGGCGATATACCCACAGGGATATGCTGCTGTTGCAGCTTCTTTGCAGGACTATAAAGGAGTTCATATGCTGGCAGATATCGGAAACGGCACCATGAACACACTTATGATAACAAATGGCCGCCCGCTTTCTGACAAGAAATTTACTGACAAGATTGGAGTTCATGAGTGTGTTAAAAAAATCATGAATGAAGTTCAGGCTGAATGCGGAAAGATTCCGGATGAAAGCGTCATTGAAGATTTCCTCATATATGGTACTGCTGAAGTATCTGAAAGGATTCAGGCGGTAATGAGGCGCGAGGCAGTCAGATATACCGAGATGATCTTCGATAAGCTCAGCGAATATGAGTATGATTCGGAGCTTGTTAAGCTCCATATCATCGGAGGCGGTGGATGCCTTATAAGAAACTTCGGGAAGTATGATGCTTCAAGCGTGGAGATCATTGAAGACATCTGTGCTACAGCCAAAGGTTATGAAGAACTCTATAATGCACAGCACCAGCTTAGGAAGGGAGCTTAAGCTCTCTTCCCGGAGGTGACTGTATGTCAGAAAAGAGATTGAGTATCAGATTTCGTATGGATAATCCCCAGGATAAAGAAGCCTGGGAATTACTCAAAAGGATTTCTGAAGAAGAAAACACATCCAAGAATGCAGTGGCTCTCAGACTTATATGTAAGGGTGCATTAAGTACTGAGGGCACGGAAGGATCTTCATTGGATACTGTGGCAGAAAGAATCGCAGATTTGGTTGTAAATAAAATAGGTGCAGCTCAAATACAGGATAAAGAAATGTCTGTAAACGAAAGTAATGTGAGCTTCACTTCAATAGCCAATGATGAACCACAGACAGATGAATATAGGGCTGTCAGCAAAGAAGCCCTCAGTTTTCTTGATGAATTTTAATATGGCATCATTTTGGAGCCACCTGAAAATTCATATGGCATCAAAATGATGCCATGGGAGCGAAAACTGAGATTGCTCGCTATAGCGAGGCGATTTACCAGAAATGAAAACGGCGCAGTTCGCACCGCTTTCATTTCTTCCCGGTTTGTTCGATACCTGACCACTTCGAAGGGGCAAATAGTCCACTGGACTGTTTGCTCCTTCTTCGTTTACCGGAATGAATAACGTTAATATCACTTCCTTCCGGAACTGATATTAGCGCTATCCACTCCGGCATCAGGTATCTTTCTCCTGGGCAAATCGCAAGACCACATATTCTCCCTATCGCCGCCACGCCATCCCGCTACTCGATGCCGTATCGGCGATAGAAAGAATATGGCAAGTTTCGCAAAGTGGCAAGCCACATTTGCACCGGAAGGAGCCTATTGGCTCTTCCTAAACTTGCCAGATGGGCTTTGCCCCCTTGGAACCCCTAGCAAAGGTTTTCCACCTCTGCACACCGGAGCCGACTACCTGACTTCAGAAAAGGAAATCATCCACCGGATAATTTCTTTTCCATCAGTCCGATAGTCTAGAGGCGCTGCCTCTGCACTCCGCCAAAGGTTTTCGCTCCCTTTGGAAACCAGCGAATATAAATGAAAGGAGCGCGATAATTATGTCAAAAGCTAAGCGCAAAAAAAATAAAACAGTCACCATACGAATGAGCGAAGCTGAGTATGATGACCTTCAGAACAAAGTTAAAGAATCTGGATTGACACAGCAGTCCTATGTTATCAACGCAATCAGTGGCTCAAGCATAACCTCTGCTGAGGAACTGTCAGCGATAAAGGAACTCAGCAAGGAATTTGCTGAACATGACAGGCTGCTTCGAGGAATGGCTACTAATGTGAATCAGATGGCACATGTTGCCAATGGGAAGGGACTTTTAGCAACAGCAGAAAAACTGGAAGAAATCTCGGATAAGATTATTGATGTTCGAAAGGAGGATGATAATAGATGGCGATTAATAAGGCAGTCAGTAAGCCCCCTAAAAGTCACGGGGGCATGAGAAATACAATAGAGTATGTCCTCAAGGATGAAAAAGTGAGGGAAGGTTATCTTGATATTATTGGTCCATTTTCTGAGCAGGAAATAACCAGTGATGCAGTGTACAGGACATGGCTTGAAGAAAAGAAAATATGGGATAAGGACTTTGGCAGAATGTGCGCCCATAACGTAATCAGTTTTCACAAGGACGAAGCCGTGACACCTGCTGAAGTTCTTGAAATAGGGAGAATCTTTGCGGAGAGGTTTTTTCCTGATTACCAAAGCGTTGTTGCTGTTCATCAGGACAGGAACCATCTTCACTGCCATATAGTGACAAACACAGTTTCCTATATGGATGGCAGGAAGCTTCATCAGTCGAGTAAAGATCTTGAACAACAGAAAGTGTTTACCAATAATCTTTGCCGTGAGCGAGGTCTTCATGTTGCGGAGAAAGGGCGACATTTTGATGGCTCTTTGATAGAAGCTGGAGAAATCATTTCATGGAATAAGAATACTTACAAGCTTCTTTCCAATGACTCAAAAAGGAGTTTTCTTGCAGACTGCGGAATTGCCCTGATGGAAGTAATACCAAATTCAACCAGCAAAGAGGATTTCATTTCCGGCATGGCAGAAAAAGGATGGTCAGTAAAGTGGGAAGACAAACGTAAGCATATAGTATTTGAAAATGAAAACGGAGACAAAGTCCGTGACAGCAAAATTGAAAAGACCTTTGCGGGTCTTAAGGTAAATAAGGAGGATTTGACAATTGAATTTGAAAGACAGAATGAACTCAGGCTCAGAAATACAGATAATCCAGAGCTCGGAAACAACACAGATGAATCAGAATACTTCGAGCGATACTTCGCAGAAGTTGAATCAGCCATCGCGGGAATCTCTGGTGGATGTGCAGGCGGAAGCAATTCGGAAGCAGGCATTGGAGATAGAGTCTCTGAAGAGTCAGGTACAGACACTCTCATCAGAAAAGTTGAAGCTGACATCAACGCTAGCAGAAACCAGCGAGGAGTTATCGTACACTCAGAAGCAGAATCTAGAGCTCGCGAAAGAGAACGACGACTTGAGGAACAGAGAAGGGCTCGCGAGCAGGAAAGAGCAGCAGAAATTAGTCGCAGATCTCGCAGACGCTCAGAGCCTTCTCGCTGATACCAAAAAACTTGTCAACATGTCAAATGTTGATACTGTTAAAAAAGCTCAGGCAGCCCAGAAAGCTGCCGAGCTTAAGGCCAAGAAGGATATTGCGGATTACAGGGATGCTGCTGATTCCAAAGTAGCTGAGGCAATCAATGAAAAAGGTGCTGCAATTCGAACTGCTGATATCAGAGTTAAGATGGCAAAAAAGAAAGAAAAGATAGCCTGGGGATCCCTTGCTGCTACTCTCTTCTGCTGTCTTATCGCCTATCCGGCATTTCTAAATGACGTGCTGGATGCACTAACTCTACCCTTCGTATGGGCTTGGAATGGAATAAATGACTATGCTTACTGGTTGGAAATTCCATACTATTCCAGGTATATTGAGGGAATCGAACGGCGATATGCCTATTCCACCGGAATGGCTTGGCTACTCAGAATTACGAGCGTTTTCTTCTACACTGCTTTAGCTATTGGTATCTGTTATGGGATTTGGAGCATTATCCAGTACTACAGAGCACGCTGGTGCAGCCTGTCTCTAAAGGTGCTGCTGATATCCACAGGTGCTGTCATAGTTTTTGGAGAAGGCATACACAGTATCATGAGCATCAGCCTTGTGGGATTGCTACTATTCATTCAGGTAGCATATCTTGTCGTATTGACCTATCTGGATGGATACTTTGAAACCAGAAGCAAGGATCGTTACTGGAAGAAGATACAAAACCAGTAAAATATCATTTTGAGAGTGGTTTTTTGGGGTAGTACCACCCCCAAACTACCCCTAAACAATTCTTTTAATAGCTTTAAAACCAGATGCAGTTGCGCTATCTTGTTTTATATTTAGCATATTTACCACCACAAAATCTATATAGTTTATCATCTTTTACAAGTCTTTTAATCTCAGTGTATGCTTGTTCCGGTGTAATTTTTAGCAATTCTGCAACATCTTGCTTAGTGATGATTCCATCTTGTGTCTTTGCAAGCTTCATTATCATTTCCGGATATGCAATTTTATCGATTCCAGTCTGTCTGACATATTGTATGCTTCTGTTATTTTCTTTATATACTTTTTCAGATAAAAGATAAGAGCGAGATTTTCCGTTACCAATCCCTTCTACAAGACCATCTTCTATTAGATTTTCTATGGCTCCTCTAAGCTTTCCTTCGCTAAAATGTGTTAAGGATGCTATTTGATCAATTGATAGTCTCTTTTCATTCTTTAATAATGATAAAATCATGAGAGACGAAATTGATAATGGCCTACCCAGTCTGTTTTGCTCATCTGTAATAAATTTGGTAAACCTGTCATCTGCCTTGGCTCTTTGTATAAAAAGTTTTACATTTGTGCTCGTGGTTTCGGAATAATCTGGCCAAGGTCTGCCATAAATAATGGATCCTTCAAAAATGCGGTCGATACCACGACCAGTTTTTTCTGCAAGACCTATTCTTTTTAAAGCATCAGCTAATGCTGGATTCTTTCCGTGTGGTTCTACGGTCAAAAGGTTATCAAGGTTTACACCATCAATGAATCCCCCAGGATTACTTATAGTTAATCCTTCATCATCAATTAGAACTCTTACTGCTCCAAGCATTGTATAATCCCTGTGACAAAAGGCGTTGATTAGTCCTTCACGAAAGGCTGCTTTATCAAACTCTGGAACAGCAACCCTAAACAGTCCATATTCTATCTCTCGTTCTGGATTCCAAGCTTCAGAAAAAGTTTCAAACTTTTCAAATACCTCAAGGAGGGGAGCTGATGTCTCAGAATTAACTCTGACCTTTGTGCCTTCAAGTACTTGAAATGATGATTTTACAGTAGGCATAAGCTCTTTGATTCTCTGCTCTTTTCCAAGAAGAAGCATTCCTGTTACTGTGGGGTAAAGCTTACCGTCAACTTCTGTTGTAATATGTAATGCCTTATCTAACTCATCATTAGTCAGACTTAACAGATTCTTTTCGCCTCCTGGCATGGTTTGTATTATATTTCTTAATCTAACTATCTGATTTGGGTCAAAATCAGAAATACTTGCGCCAGCAAGTGGACCAGCTGAAAAATCAAGTAATGCCAATTCGGATAGTCTTGTTACAACTTCATAAGAGAACATAGGAATGACTTCTGGTTCTCCGTTTGCCTTCAGACGTCGCTTCAGCATTTTACCGGAACTGGTTGAAACTACCGTTCTGCTCATAGGGATTTCTATCTTAAGCACATCGTAGCCATCTTCAAAAATAATCTCAGCGCGAACAGATATGGAAGGAACGGTATTATTTGCTATAAGAGCTGTAACGCCGATTGAATCTTTATGTATCTTATTGACACCGGTGATTTCACCATTGTCTTCTACACCAAGATACAAAGTGCCTCCTTTTGTATTTGTCATGCCAACAATTTCATCTATCAAATCATTGTCTGGATATCTTTTTATATCGCTTTTAAATTCTATTGTTAAGTTCTCTTTATTGGGTATGGTGCGCATTATCTCCTCCTTAATTCAAGTCTAATTCAATTTTAACTCGATGCAATCCGCTTGTCGAGTTAAAATTGAATTAAAATCGAGTTACCTCGAATTAACCCCATCAATTACTATTTCCTTAGAACGCAAAAACATTAGATACCTTATGTTACTTATCTTATCGAATATTTCGGGCTGTGAGCCCACCAGATTCGCAATTGAGCACCACCTATTTTGATATAGTTGACTACTCTAATATTTCTATGATAAATGCCGATAATAAAGATAGCAATGGTTTGCGTGTCTTTTCAATGGAATGAAATCCAATGAAATGACGCGCATTTTTTTTGAAAGGGATAAATCTTATGAATGTTGCATTTAATCCTGGGATTAACTATGGAACTATGTATCGCCCTAACATTAACAAACCTATAAAAAAAATGGAAACACCTACCACTCTTCCACAAACCAACTATTATAAGAATCCTATCCCAAGTGTATTCCACAGTAAGGAAGATTATGGCGTAGGAGAGACATATCTTAACTGCGCTCTTTCTGGAAGCGAGGGTGATCCTAATAATTTGCCCTGCAATTTTTATAAACCAGCTGATTATAATGAAGATGATCCTGTATATATAGCAAGGCTCTATCCATGGGATGGTTCAGAATCTATAGTAAAAGAGATTCATCTTAAGGACGTGGATTTGACACATGCCAATAAGATTGAGACTTTTGCATACGGAATATATCTAAAAGACAAAGGTGAGATTGCAAATCTTGATGATATTTTAATCGCTTATGACCACGCACATTTTAATACTTCCGATAGTACCAATTCTCACCTTGATAAAATGGATGTTATAAGTGCTATACGAGAATTTATGGAAGCAGGACTTAACCAAGGGTATTTTAATCAGTATGTCGATTATTTATCACTATTTAATGGTATAGAAAGAAACCGCCATTAGTGTATATGTAATTATTTAAAAATCAAATATAACGCTCCATTTAGATTTACATAATCGTCATTATAAACGCAAATCTGAGCATTGCCCTAATTTTTAACAAGCTCAGCTCCGGTTTCAATCAGCTTATTTTCTTTTGCTCCACACCCTGTGGTAAATATTAGTAAAGTCAACGGAAGTATTATGCGTAATCTCAATGTCTTTATTTATCCTTGGAAATTAATATATTTTTGAAAGGCTGTAGTTTTTCAATTGAATCCTAAATTATCAACACGTTTGGAAATACTATTGCACATACATATCGGCAATGTGAATCATTCGCGATTATTTTAGCTTGTTTTATATCGGAGTCCGATATATTATATAGATAACCGATATATGATTAATACAATTTAAGGAGGTTAATATGACGGCAGATAGTAGCACAATGTTGGTGCTAAAACTACTTTCGGAAAAAGATATGTATGGATATGAGATGATAGATACCTTGAGAAAAAGGTCTCATAATGTCTTTGAATTCAAGGCAGGGACTCTTTATCCTCTTCTTCATAGACTTGAGGAAAAAGGGATGCTCAAGTTTTATGAGCAGGAGTACCTTGGTAAGACAAGAAAATATTACAGCATTACAAAGGAAGGCAAGAAGCTTTTAAAGAGTATGACAGCGGAGTGGAATGAATATTCCGGCGCAATTGTAAGCGTACTAGCATATGGGGTGTAACTTATGGAAGAATATATAAAAAAGTTGTTGGAGCAGGTGAGGTTTCAGAAGGCTCACAAGGCTATCGAAGACGAAATCAGAGCACATATAGAGGATCAGATTGAAGATAATATGTCCGAAGGAATGGATAAAGAAACTGCGGAGAAAAGAGCTGTTGAAGATATGGGGAATCCTGTCGATGTCGGAATTGAACTTGATAAAGTTCACAGTCCGAAGATTGCTTGGAGCGTGGTAATCGCTGCATTGACCGTGGCTGTTTTTGGGATGATTCTACATGTATATTTGGCTAAAGAGTTTAATAGCTATCATGGTCTTTTTTTTGATAAGCAGAATTATAAAGAAGTGGAGTGCAGATATATTTTAGGTTCTCTCCTCGGAATTTTTGCGATGTTTCTTATATATTTTATAGATTATGCAACAGTTTCAAAATACGCAAAAGTGTTAGGGACAGGAATGACACTGTTGTTTGTCAGCGGATATTTTCTGATAGAGAAGTTGGGGAACAACCATATTATATTATCTCATGGCTTAGATAATAAAGAACTTATAACACTTGGAGTTGTCTGGAAAAAGTCACTTCCTCTGATGCTTTTGTTTATTCTGTTATATCCTGGAATACTCTATAAGTATAGGGAACAAAAAAGCAAAGCAATCTGCAAAGCTCTTTTGTGGATTCTTGTTCCTTGCGGCATATTATTTTTAGACCATGAATGGGTACAGGCAATCATATTGGAAATGTGTATGCTTGTAGAACTTACGATTTCCTTAAGGAAAGAATGGATAAGAGTACCTAAGATTTCAACGCTTGTGTTGATATGGCCATTTTTTATATCGCTTCCATTATTTGTGATTAGTTTTGTTTATAAGTACAAACCTCTCACATTTTATTTGCAAAGTTTTAGAGGCAATGATATAAAAACTGCAGCGAGGATGTTTGGAAAATCAACTGTGGTTTATGATTTGATTAGTTATGTTGATGATGGTGTTGTAAACATACCAATTGGTTTATTGATACCAGTGTCCGGAATGAAAGGTTCTCGTATCCTGTCATATATTTCTTTGTCGTGGGGAATATTTGCGGGATTGGTGGTAGTAGGTATTATCGCCGGTATGATTGCACTTGGAGTTAAGGCAACTTCTAAGATTAAGAATCAGTTGGGAGTTGTTCTGGGAAGCGGCTGCATTACCTTTCTTATAATAAACACGATTATTGGAATGTTTAGCGGATTCGGAATGATAGAAGTTCCTTACTCTTTTCTTCCATTCGTGTCAGGTAATGGAATTGTGGTTTCGTATGTTTTTCTTGGGATAATACTCAGCATTTACAAGTATAAAGACATATATGCAGAGCATGTGGATATAATGATTCGCGATAATGTAAAGGATACATGAAATTATTGCAGTTTAACTAACAGTCACAAGGATATGAGTTCTGTGGGATTACATGTTTGTCTTTTTGATAAGATAAAAATTCTTGATTTTATCGTGTGCGCGCGATAAAATCAATATAGATCACCGTATCAATATGATAACTGGAGGCGGACATGAATCATAATATATTGAAACAGGTCATTTTTGATCAGATTGAGATAATTCAAAGTGCTGAAATCATAGAACGTGACTATGACTTTGACAAGAATATCAATTATATTCTTGTCGGACTTAGACGAGCGGGAAAAACGACACTTTTATATAAAATAGCTAGAGAACTCGTTGAAGCAGGATGCGACTGGTCTCAGATAATTTATGTCAATTTCGAGGATGACAGACTTTTGGGGTTTTCAAAGGATGACTTTAATGACATCGTAGAGACTGCTTATGAGCTCACGGATGCCAATGAGATATACTATTTCTTTGATGAGATTCAGATCATTGATGGCTGGGAACATTTTGCCAGAAGAATGGCTGATCAGAAAAAGCACGTATACATTACGGGAAGCAATGCTAAGATGCTTAGCTCTGAAATGGAAAAGGCTCTTGGAGGCAGATATTTGTCCAAAATGATCATGCCTTTTTCTCTTAGTGAGTCACTGGATTACAAGAAGATAGCTCATGATGAAAAGGCATTTCTGACAACTTCTAAAGCTGCCAAAATTCGCAGAGGATGCCAGGAATATATTTTGAGTGGTGGCTTTCCTGAAGCACAACTTTTATCCAACAAAAGAGAATATATTAAGAGTGCCTATGAGAAGGTTCTCCTTGGAGATATTATAGAGCGTGAAAAAGTGAATAATAAGATGGCCCTCAGGCTTATGATAAAGAAAATAGCTGAAACAGTAATGCATGAAATCTCTTTCAATACACTGGCAGGGAATGTAAAAGCAACAGGAATTAAGACATCAACAGATTCGATGATTGACTACGTTTCGTACGCTGAAAACGCATATCTCCTGTTCAGGAACAGGAATTATGTCTCGAAGTTTGCTGAAAAAGAGAGCACTCCAAGGTTTTATTTTTTTGATAATGGCATTTTGTCATTGTTCCTTGTAGATAAACCATCAGCGCTATTAGAGAATACAGTTGCGGTATATTTAAAGCGTAGGTTTGACGAAGAAGTGTATTACTTCAAATCCACGCAGATGGGAATAGATATTGATTTCTTTATTCCTGAAGAAGACTGCGCAATTCAGGTTGCCTACAGCTTAGAAACGGCAGAAGACAGAGAGACTAAAAGTCTTGTATCTTTTGCAGAGAAAACAAAGGGAATACGTCGCCTTATTATAGTTACTAATGAGGAAGAACGTACGATTACAAAAGATGGACTTACTATAGCAGTGATACCTGTTTATAAGTTTATTATGGGAGCAGCATTCTGATTGAATATTCTCTCAGAATATAATTTCCATCCTCGATGGTTCGCATTATTCACCATAATAATACGAACTAAAATCTTTCGAGTAACAGTGAAAGTTTTCAAATATTACCTTCATCAGAAACCATTCACGAGGTTCTGAGGCGTGAATTGCATTCCTGAAAAACAAAGTAGTGTTATTGCGTGAACAGATGGTGCTCAATTGAGAATTGGGTGGGCTCACTATCCGAAATATTCAAACAGGATTTTAAAACAGAATGTCAAATGTAAGCCGAATAACAAAAGCTTATTTTTGCTCCTTAACTACCAAAAAACAGAGTTAGGGAGCAAAAAAAGTTGAATATTCGCTAAATCCGTTTTACCACACATCCTTTTTCGCTACAATCAATAAACTACACCACACCGCCCTTGTTCATCACTTAGCTCCTGAGCAATTTTGCGCTTCCTATACAAAACATGAGCCTGATAAATAATCAGAACATAAATTGTAATTGGAAGTACTGCACCTTCAACAATAGCTTTTACTGTTATTACAGCACTCTCAAATGTTGCTGTAGAATAATTTATAATAGTAAACTTTTCAACACTCAATTGCTTAAATATGCATATAAATTTATTAATTATTGCCAATACTGAGCCAACTGTAATCATATTAAACCAAAATTTGTGCTCTTTACCACGTATAAAACAATAATATGAAGCAATCACTCCCATTATGCCTATTGCAGCAGGCATGATCAAATTTTCAAGCATCACCTTTATATAGAAAAAAACATCACTTCCTTCCAACACAAATATCCTAAAAAATTCAGAATATCCTTTATTCAAGAAAGCCATCACCGCAACATGAAAAATCAGATACGATGAAAAAAACTCCATTAAAATTATACCGACTTTCTTTGGTGTCAATTTATCTCTTATTGCGTTGTATAAGCCATAAGAAAAGGTAAACAAAAGCACAATCTGTTCCAATAAATATTCTCTGTCGGGGTGAAAAAAAGCATCTACTCCGAATAATCCTACCGAATCTGATGTAAATCTTTTATACGCATGAACGTAATGCATCGCAAACGCCTCCCCTACTTTAAGGAAAAGCGATAATACAATAAAAGCATATAGCGCTGCTATGATACCGTTGATTATTTTATTTTCAATTACAGGCTTCTTTTCCACCACTTTTACCATTTCCTTTCCGGAAAGCAGATTATCAAGGCTCACATCCAGAATACAAGAAATTTTCTTTAATGTAACAAGATCAGGATAGCGTTCACCGCACTCCCAATTCGAAATTGATTGCCTGCTCACATATAATTGCTCTGCAAGAGATTTCTGAGTAAATCCCTTTACCTCTCTCGCCCTTCTGAGTTGTTCGCCAAATTCCATCATAGATAAAATCTGCTCCTTCAATATTTGTATATAAAAATTTATATAAGATAATCACCTGCGCAAGATGTTAGAATCAGTATCTCCCGCACAAATAAGTATTACAAGTTTTTCTATAAAAAATGGGTGCCACATTATGTTGCACCCTCGTAAATACTGCATTTGCTGATTTTTGTTATAGCTATCTCGTTTACAAAAAGTTTTTATAATTCTCATTTTTCCCAAAAAAGATCATCAAGTTTTTTATCTAATGCCTTGCAAATAGCAATGCATAGCTTAATAGTGGGGTTATAATCTCCTTTTTCAATTGCGCTTATGGTCTGTCTTGAAACATCACATAGCTTGGCGAGTTCTTCTTGGGACAAATCTTTAGCCGCTCTGGCAGACTTAAGTCTCAAATTTTTCATAAACTTCAATCCTCGCATTCTTTTTTAGAAAGCATTTTGAATACAAGCGCAATTGCTAATGCAAAGAAGTATAAGGCAACAAATGCGCCTAGGGCAAGTCTTGGCAAGAACAGTCGTTCAAATTGCTCTGATGACATTTTTTTATTAAGTATTTCTACTAACTGACAAATAAAAGATACTAACTGCAGGAAGCTGGCTATTATGCAGGTATACATTTGACTTTTAATGGTCTTTCCAAGTCCCCAAAAAGAGTCATACTTAATACAATAAATCCCCCATATAATAGCGCCTACCGTAAGTACCCCAACCAATAAAACACTTAAAACAAATTTGGGCAGTGTTCCATCTACAGAAAAATCATATAAAATAATTCCTGCAAGCATTATCATCGTTGAAACATAAGCCCTCTTATAACCCTCAGCTCTATATTTTTCCTGCATTTCATCAAAATGAATATCTGATTTTCTGCTTCGGCTTATAAAAAAAATAACCCCCACCAAAACAAAATAAATCACTAATGTAAATATTTTTTCTATCATAACAACCTCCAAGTGCACGTATAATGTATGATTCGCTTATAACATGATAATTCATTACATGATTTTTGTCAATTATATTTTACATATTGACTTGTATATTGTATATTGCACCTCTCTTTATTGGCAAATTGCAACTTACCCCTAAAAAAATACAACTTACTTGCATATTTATTTTTTATTTGCGGCTTATCCAGTATTATCCGATTATCAGATAACGAAGGAAAGGATAGGGAACGCAAATGAATTCAATCGAAATTAAAAATCTTACAAAAAGATACGGTAAATTCTATGCCGTAGATAATCTCGGATTTGAAATTAAACAGGGAGACTTTGTTGGATTTCTCGGTGTTAACGGAGCGGGAAAATCTACCACAGTAAACATGTTATCAACGATACTTACGCCGGATTCAGGTGACGCATATCTTTGCGGCTATAAGCTTGGAAAAGAAGATATGGAGATCAGAAAGACTATCGGTGTGGTATATCAGTCAAATGTTCTTGATGACCTTTTCACAGTAAAAGAAAACATTGTTACAAGATCAAAAATGCTTGGTCTCGATGACAAGACTATAAGAGATCGCTTGGCAGATCTTTCAGACATATTGAAACTCTCAGACATAATGGATAAACGTTACAGAGTCCTGTCAGGCGGGCAGAAAAGACGATGCGAAATTGCATTTGCGCTAATGCATTCTCCGCGAATACTTTTCCTGGATGAACCTACTACAGGGCTGGATCTGGCAACTAGAGTCGATGTCTGGGATGCAGTTGAGATGCTAAGAGCCAACACAGATATGACAGTATGGACTTTCTCGCTGTGCGCCGTCGGGCGCACTAAAAAAGCAACCAAGATTTCTCTCGATTACTTTTATTACTGCCTATATAGTTGTGATAGCGATTATTTCGCCAAAGCGTTTGTTACAAATGGGAACTTAATTATAAGCTCCTTATCCTTTTCAATCATGCTGAGTAGCCTACTTGCAGCTCCTGATGGATGATTGGTTCCTGCTTCCCATGCCTCAACTGTTTTATCGGAAACGCCCATATAGCTCGCAAATATCTTCTGTGACATTCCAGTTGAATTCCTAATCTTTTTTACTTCAGCAGCATCAAATACCTTAACAGGCTCAACAGTTACTTTATTTTTCCTAAGTATTGGCTTTTCGCTCTGGGCATCTTCCAATGCCTCATTAAGGCCTGCCATGATGCTCTCATAAACACTATTTTTACCCATGTTATTCACCTCCAAGGCTCTTCTTAAGAGCTTCAATGGCTTTCTTGATCTCGTTTCTTTCTTCCTTGGAAAGATTGTCCTTTTCCTTCTTAGGATAGACAGTAATCAGATATACTGTCTCAGCAAAAACAAAATCAACAAAGCAGACTCTAGCTCCACCGCTTTTTCCTTTATTCTCCATAGCAATTCTTGCCTTACGGAGTCCACCAGTTCCCTGCATGACAGGATATTTATCTGTGTGTTCCATGATGTCAAGTTCCAAAAGCCTTAAGTCTTCATCATCAAATCCAAGACTATCCCAATTACGAGAGAACTCGTATGTCTATATAAATGTTCTTGTCATACGTCCTCCTGTTAGCTTTAATGTACGCCCTATCTGATAGGGTGTCAATATGGAATTTAAGCAGTGCGCTGTGACAGCGAGCTGTGACCAATCACGACCGATTGCGCACCCACCTACAGCCATTAACTGATTTATACCTTGGCTATTGCTAACGATTTGCTACAATATGCTATATAAATAAGTAAGCGCTTCATGTCCCCTCGTAGTTATGAGGAAATATAAAGCGCTTACGTTGCAGTTAATTTGTAGCCTATGCAGTAGTGGTTGAAGCAAGAAGCCACGTCTCTTTAGGTTCGTAGCACTTCACTGCTTCAAAATTTTATTTGATTTTATCACAATATCATCGCCGGATTTTTCAAAGGTAATAACTCTGTCAGGTTGTTTAGTTTCTTCATCCCAGCTTTCATTGTTCGGCTGGAATGTAAGTTCATAAAGATTGCCATTTTTTGTTCCGGAAACAAATTTTCCATCGTACATAGGTGAATCCTGCCCGCATGGATTATCAGAAATTAAGAAAACATCATATTTTTCGTTATACTCCCACCTGGGTACATCTTTGGCGTCAACTTTGATATCAAGCCCTGTTTTCTTTTTGATGAACTTTGTGAGATTTTCATTTTTTACTACCCAAGGCTCCATTGGGTCTTCCTCAGTAGTACCAAATAATTCCTTTCTCTCTTCATCGCTCAGTTTACGTTCTTGCAATTCGTCTACACAGCCTATAACCTCATCCCACTTGATTTCTTCAGGGCTGCTGTATTCTGGGTTAAGAAAGCCAAAATATCCGCTACCTCCGATGATAAACATATTTGTAAACTCTTTAAGTTCAGCATCTGAAACTGCTTCCCCTTCTCCTGTAGCTTCAGTATTTGTTTCTTCAGAAGCAGTATCATCCTGAGTTTCTACATCCTCAGAATCATTTTCGGTAGTTGCTGAAAATGTTGCAACATCATCCTGTGTCTCTGAATTATCAGAACCCAAATTAATAGAAACCGATGAACAGCCTGTAATAGTCATAGCTGTTGCAAGTAATAACAATGTATTTTTTATTTTCATCTCATTTCCTCCATCATCCTTGTGTCATCCAACTTGGAAATCGCCAAGGTTTTCAAATAGTTCGTTTGAATCTCCATCATATATGATATATCCAAGATATTCGCCATCTTCAGACGTAAAACTCATGGAGCTTCCCTGCATTCCATATGGAATAATCGTCTGTCCGGCTTTTCCGACCTTAGGATCGTTACCGGACTCATCATCAAACTCTACGTCTTTTTTCAAAATTAGGCCTTTACTTAAGCCTTCTACCATAGGATGTATCTTATGCTCTTTTTCAAGTTTCTGCTCCAAACCATCAGGCCCGTATTGCAAGTCTGCTGTAGCAATCCAGTTGCAATCATAAATATCAACAAGATATCCTATAACTATCTTATCCGGATAGATCTCGTACTTTTCACTGTTTGTTTTTTCATCAATACTTGAATCTACTATAACGGGCTCATCATATTTGCCCACTTCTTTAAGAGAATCTTTATCCCACATATATGCAGTTATCGGCCCATAGCCATCAGCGCCTTGTTCATTGATCAGAACATAATCCCCGTCTGATCTGTGTACAAAAAACGCATCAGCTTCTCCATACAAAAAACCGTTTTCTACAACCAGCTCTATATCAACAGTCTGGTCATTTACTTTTATGGAACAGGAATTATCGTTCCCTGAGCCATCCGGATGCTTAAAAAATATAGTATCCATCTGTCCGTCAGATCCAAGATCTATTCTAAGCTCTTCATTATTCTTCAGTTTTGAAAAATAAAACTCGGAATCATCAGAAGATTCACCCTCCGCTTCCTCTGCCTCTTCCGATATAGCTTCACCGGCATCCTCCGTTGATACTTCTTCTGCCAAAGTCTCCGCCTGCTTATTATCGATACCAAACTTTTCAAGATCTATACCACTACATGCAACAGTCGTAGCTGCAATAAGTAGGATTCCAACACAAATTAAAACCCTTTTTTTCATAACGCTCTTCCCTTTTGTTAACTTTTTGTTATATATTACACCAAACAATTGAGAATTTCATTAATATTTTTTATTTTTAATGGCTCAATCACATAAAATTTGTGATTGAGCCATTATTTTTATCAATATCAATTATTTCCTCGATGTTAAATTACATTGCTTTTGGGAATTTCACCTTGGTTCCTGCGGGTAAACTCTTATCTCCCGATTCTGTAATAGTTAATGTGGCGCCATCCCATCCATAAGTGATAATACCCACTATCGGTGCATCCCCGTCGTTTGTATTTATTACTTCTCCATCATCAAACTCACATGTGGTTTTAAAAGAAATTGTAGTATCATTTATCATTGGCTCATAGCACAACATATCAACTTTTTCTTTGCCTTTTGGTGCATATGTAATACTGATTGAACCACCTTCCATTCCTTCCTTTATGTCAAGAACGGCATCATCGCTTATATAAGAATTTTCTCTAAAAAATCTCTTTGGAAGTTCGATGTTTTCACCTCTTTCATCAGCAAGTTCTCTTGCAAGTATATAGCTTCGACTCTTCATAAATCTGGAATCCAGTTCACTGTTCATCATAGAAGCCCATGATCCTTCCACGTATTTTACCGCTTCGTAGCACCTGTCAAAATCAGCTTTCCATGCGTCCTGTTCAGCTTTAATGCTATCTTTTCTAGAATCATCTGCTTCTTCAAGAATTCTGTTATAAAGACTCTGTACTTCATAATCCCAAATATATGATTCCGCGCAGCTTACATTGTTCATGTCCTGCTGACTCAAATCGGCATTGTGATAATTCGTATAATAATACGCGATCTCCTCTACATTTTTTAGCTCATCTGCGATAGATTTACTATTTTTTATTGCTTCATCGAGCCTTGATTTAACTACTTTTTCTTCATATTGCTCTGCATCAAATTTCTCTGTTGAATAACACTCCTTAGTATCATTTTCAGCAGACCATTTCTTCTCCCATTCAGCTATTGGAAAAAGAGCTGAATCCACAGATAATGCAGTATCCGTCGTTTCTTCGGTATCCTCAGATGCTTCAGTATTACTTTCAACTGACTCGCTTATATTTGCATCTTCAATCTTCACTTGCTCTTTGGCATTTCTTCCGCAAGAAACAAGTAATACTGAAGAAAGTAAAAATGCCAAGTATTTAATCTTTTTACGCATTATAAATAAATCCTTCCAATTCTATACTACTATTCCTTAAAAAGATGAAGCTGGAACTTTGGCTTATTATATCTATGCAATAGTTCTTCATAAAACTCACTATACTCATCATCACTTATTTCACGCTCCTGCAAAGAACTATCGTAATAATAGCACTGACACCTACCCTCGCTGAAAACAGGCGTCGCATTCACACCTTCAATAAATTCCATACCTCCTGCTGAATACTTATAACAATTAAGGCTATAAAAACTATTTGGAATGCCCCAATCATCGAGTATTATACCATCTTCATATAATTCAAAGCTCCTTCTGTAATCAGATTCAAATACAACATCAACCTTGCCATCTCTAATGGTAAACATACTTAAAACATTCACATTATGTGAATCATCTTCCGAATCATTAATTCCTAAAAGCAATTCATCTATTCCATCCCCATCAATATCCACTTGCAAATACCCAAAACTATCGTTTTGAAAAGCCCAATCTATCGGCGAGGTAAACCATTCATGATACTGTGCATGGTGATAAAATGTATCCGAATTCGATTCTTTCATTTCAATCATCACTTTTATATCTTCAATAAGTTCATCGTATGAATTGAAGGTGGTTACTTCACTTTCTAATACTTTGGCTGGTTCAGAAGACTCTTCCAAAGCAGCATCCTCAATGTTTGTAACTCTATCCAATATATTCTTTAATATAACCATAGAAAAATCATCATCTATAGATTCTCTTATATCATTACCCACATCGCTCCATCCGGAAAATACATCATAATGATAGTCAGGCATAGATTCATATAGCAAGACCTTGGTTTCAGAACCCGAAGCGCCAATAACTGCAATATCTTTTATTCCGTCATCATTAAAATCAAAACAATCAAGATCGGTAACCTTGTCCAGATAACGATATGTATTTATAGTTTCTTTGACTTCATTGTCTCTGATGATATCAATGTAGGTATAATTACTTTTCTTGCCGTAAGCTTCAAAAACATCGTTATAAATGCGAATCTGAGAAGCACCCTGATCTTGAACAAGCTCAGACTCCGTTTCAATCAAATTTTTATTTTTGGCTCCACAACCTGTAAGCAATATAAGTAAAGTTAGCGGTATTATTATGTGTAGTCTCATTATTTTTCCTTAAAAAGATGAAGCTGTGGTCTATACTTGGGATTATATTTATGAGTAAGCTCTTCGCTCAACTCATCATACTCTTTTTCAGTTAGTTCACGTTTCTTTGAAGTACTATCAGAATAGTAGTATTTATGTTGATGTTCCTCGTCAAAAGGAGTAAATCCATCATAAATACCTTCAATAAGTTCCATATTTCCGGCATTGTACTTATAATATTCAACACTAGCATTTGGAGGAAAGCAATATTCTTCAATTATGCCATCTTTAAATAATTGATACACTACTCTCAGATTATCCTCAAATACAGCATCAACCTTGCCCTCTCTAATGGTAAACATACAACAAAGGCTTTATAAAAAACTCTCACCCATTCACAAAATAATCTCCTACGCTAAAGCTCTCATCAGTGCGCTCCTCTTCTTCAGTTATCCCAGGTGCAAATTCTGTTACATAAGTAGCGCCTGTTGCTCTATCAATATAATACCTGACAAGAGCTGCCGTATATGACCTATAAACTACCACAATCTCTTTTTCATCGCTTGATTCAATATACCAATATATAGTGTATTTATCCGAATCAACCATGTCTTTTAAGTCAGGAAAATTTTCATAGCAGTAATTCTTGATAGCTAAAAGAGCTTGATCATCAGTAATTTCTCCATTTGCCTCTGTTTTTTCTTTAGATAATGCTTTCTCAATATTTTCCGGAGTAAGTTCTATTGCATTTTTAATACCATACTTCTTTTTGAGCTCATCATATTCTGCATCCAATTCTTGTCCTTCTTCAAGCGAAATAGGATCGCAATCGTCAAAATCTTGTCCTTTTCTGTATTGTTCTTTTTCATTCCCAAGCACCATATATTCTAAGGTCAGTTTGCCGTTTTCATTCTTATATACTGAGAAATCCTCATCAAGCACACATTCTGCCCCATATAATTCTTGTTTATCAGAATCATAGAAACTTGCAAAAAAGGGGAAGTCTTTAATATTATTATCTTCTCCAACAGTACATAAAGAAAACCATCCATAATATTGCGTATCAGAAGTTAACCCAAAAGGAGTCACCCATAATTCAGGGACATCATCTCCTGTAACATCTTGAAGTATAAAGAAGGCTTTCTTTTCCGGACCCTCACTATAATAAAAAGCGGTATAGCCATCGCTTAGGGACTCCTTATCTGCTAAAATATCATAAAGATACTTTTTATATACATCTTTCCAACCATCCTTATTGACATCATCTTTTTCTTCACTAATCTCGTCACTATTATTTTCAATACTGTCAGCTACAGTGGCTTCATTTTCAGTAATCTCCTTGCCCGCCTCTACAGGCTCGTTTTTATCAATAATAACCACCTGCTTATTACATGCTGTTAAACACAGTAGTAATCCAATTGCTAACAAAATATTTTTATGTCTCTTCATTTCTGTTCTTTAAATGCCTTTCTTTCATTATCATATCCATGTTGCTTGTGCTAATAACCAAGGCAGGGACGATGGTTAATGTAACAACTCTCCCAGTTCCTTTTATATATGGCTTGTTCCCTACACGTCTTCTCTTATAATCCAAAAGCTCTACAATACATCCAGCTTTATCCATTCAATTGAAGTATTCTCATGTGTGTATTGCTCTACAAGATTATCATATTCCTCTTCATCAATTGTATCGAGTGCATCAATATTTTCTAAATAATCCTGCGGCGGATTATTCTTTTTATAAAACCTCTCTGTACCTGTCTCTGTCCAATCATTCCAGAATTTAAGAAAAACAATATCAATATCTGCATTTCCCTGATCATCAATCTCGGATACAGCATAGATGGCACGACCTTCATGAGCCGTATCACCGCTTACATACTGATTCTTGTCATTTATCATTGAAACCCCGAGAGTTCCAAAATATTCCATATTTGCATACTGTATTTTTTCATCCTTAAACTCCATTATATCGTAAATATGGTTGCCATCATCACGAACCAGTAATTCATTTATGCCGTCTCCGTTTATATCATAAATAGCGTATTCCAGTTCCGATTTATCAACAAAACCCGCTGTATCTCCCAAAGCCCAAAATTTTTCTCCGTTTGAATCCGTTTCATTTCCTTTTAAATACTCAAGAAAGTGATTGTCAGCATCTTGTGCTTCACTGTTATTTGGCTCATAATTATTGGCTTCTTTTTCAGCAATCTCTTCTTTTGGGGTTACCGGCTCATTTTTATCAATACTAGCTACCTGCTTATTACATGCTGTTAAACATAGTAGTAATCCAATTGCTAACAAAATATTTTTACATCTCTTCATATCTATCCTTTAAATGCCTCTCTTTTAATCATATTTATGCTGCTTAATACACAAGAAGTGTTCACGGAATAGCCGGCTCAAAAGTATAAGCCAGTTCTTCCCATGTAAGTGTTTTTCCGCTTTTGATTTCCTCTGTAAGTCCCTCTTTTTTTTCTTTTTGGGCTATCATCTGCTCCAAGTCATTTATAGTTACTAATTTGTCCTCCGGCAAACGGTTATTTTGCCTTAAATATTCGTAGATTTCACCTGATTCTTCGTATAAGGAATCATCATGTAAAAGCTGTGTATAGAAATATCCCTTAAAGCCATTTTCAAACTCATCTTCATCATTATCATCATACTCATGCGTTTCATCTATCAGAGCCCATACGGTTACAGATGGAGTATTCTTATCATCATTGAAATAAAAATTTAGCCACCCATATGGACTATTCGGAAATTCCGTTGAGTCATAATAAATATAATGATACTTTCCATCGGCATCTAGAAATGCCTTATCAAACCCATGACTGGATGCACCCCCTGATCCGTCGCCATAAATGTATCCATATTCATTTATGCAGATTCTGCTTCTTGACCATCCCACATCTGAATAGATTGTTTCAAGCTTGCCATCCTTTTCCTTTATAATAATGCTTTCAGTCCAGTCATCATTGCTCGGTGTTTTTATACGTATGGCCAATTCTCTGCTTCCATCGTTGCCACAATCAAGAAAAGAGTACTCTATTTTTTCAAGGGTAATCTGTACTCCAGAGTAATCGGTGTACCATTTAATGATGGTATTTACAAGTTCTTCAAGCGTAAACTCCTGTCCTTGACTCGCTCTGAAGTTAAAATCCTCTTCATAACCAAGATTTTTTTCTGTTCCTATTTTTACCTTGACTTCATTCCTAAGAAATCGCTCATATAAGCCGTCTCCTACAATCTCCGTAGGCTTCTTCGCGCTTGGTGAATCAACCAAAGAAACACTTGCCAAATAATTTTCGAATATGTTTTTTAAATCAGTTATTGAAAAATCATCGTCTAATGACTCATTAATAGCAGTTCCTACGTCACTCCATCCGGAAAAAACATCATACTGGTAATCGGACGTGGCTTCATACAATAAGACCTTGGTTTCAGAACCTGAAGTGCCAATAACTGCGATATCTTTTATTCCGTCATCATTAAAGTCAAAACAATCGATATCCGAAACTTTATCCAGATATCGATATGTATTTATAGTTTCTTTGATTTCATCGTCTTTAATGATATCAATATAGGTATAATCCTTTTTCTTGCCGCGATCTGTAAAAGCGTCATTATAAACGCAAATCTGAGCATTGCCCTGATCTTTAACAAGCTCAGATTCCAGCTCGATTAATTTTTTGTCTTTTGCACCACAACCGGTAGCAAACATAAGTAAAATAAGCGTAAGTATTATGCGTAATCTCAACTATCTATCCTTCAATATTCATCAGTTTTCTATTATTTAACTCTGGTCAGTGTAGAGTGTCCGTTTAGTTCTTCATAGGTGACATCTACTCTATATTCTCTGGATTCCTTTCCATGACATGCTGTTAAGCATAAAGATAATAAGATGAGCGTAATGGGTATATATAGTTTTTTCATGTATATCTCCAATTTTTTTGTATAAATCATTTACTATTCTTCCCTAAAAAGATGAAGCTGATACTTTGGTTTATTATATTTATGTTCAAGCTCATCACGCATCTCATCATACTCCTTTTCAGTTAATTCACGTTTCTGCAAAGCACTGTCATAATAGTAGTACTGTGGCCACCACTCATCATCATGATATCCAACTTCACCGGAAACCCCTTCAATAAGTTCCAAGTTTCCGGCATTGTACTTATAATACTCAATTCCCCAAGGGTCAGGAGGACAATAAAAATTAAATTCAACTACACCATCTTCATATAAGTTATAGAACTCTCTTTCTGAATAATCTAAAAATACAGAATCAACCTTGCCATCTCTAATGGTAAACATACCATCAATATCTACATCATACGAATTTTCTTCCGATCCATTAGTTCCCAAAAGTAACTCATCCACTCCGTCTCCGTCAATATCCACTTGTATATACCCCAATTTGTCGGTTGCATCAAATGACCCGCATATAGAACTCGTAAACCATCCATACTGCTCTGCTTTATCAAAAAAAGTATCAAAATCAACAGCCTCATATATATCCAATATTTTTTTTATATCTCCAATAAGCTCATCGTACGAATTGTAATCTGCAATACATTTTTCTGATGTATCCGATGTCTCTGAAGATTCTTCCGAAGCAGTTTCTTCAGTGGTAGCAGTACTCACTTTTTCTACACTAACATCATCAGCTACCGTTTTGATTTCTTTAGCACACGCACATAGCATGATGGAAGCAATAATTGTTGTAAATAATATCCGTTTTTCCATTATCAGATTGTTCTCCATATCAATATAACTGAATTAGTCATGGTTATAGATTAATAAGGTGCGGAATAGTAAAAACATTTTTCTTTATCATACTGTACACGATATTGGCAATGCGAATAATCATCAGAATCCTCTATAAAAAAACCATCTTTTGTAATCCCTGTTCCGCTGGGATATCCGTAATATGCAAAAATGTCATCTCCCTGCTTACTCATAATTATACAAGCAGGTCTGTAATTATCATTTTCCGAAACATAAAAAACACATTCATACACATTATCCGAATTAAGATCTGCATATGTCATATCATGTATTTCCGATGGAGAATATTCTATGGCTCTTATAAAATCGCTAAAATGAATATCTTTATAAATCGACTCAGTTCCGTCCACAGATACAGCATTTACAATACCATCTTTTTCCATAATTTCTGAATAGAAATCGGGATCATTATCCGGAAAGGTATACTTCTTATTGTCTTGAGATGACACATTAGCTGAAATTTCTTCATACTTTTCTATGGGATATATATAATCAGGCGCAAATGATGTAAGAAAATATGCATCTGGAACTACATCTCTTGAAGGCATAAATTTAGTATCATAGTCTCCTGTTTCCGGATTTTCATAACCCGTACATCCTGAATACAATTCTTTCGATGTGAACTTATTATCATTTAAAGATAATAAGAAATATTCTTCCCCACCACTACATGCCCTATGTTGCATTATTCCATTGCCGCTTGGATATGCAAAGAACTCACTGTGATCCGTATCTATTTCAACAATGTTCTTAACTTTGTTATCAGTATACGTGTATACAAATACATGAGAATTTGCTTCGCAGTCTCGATATAATACTAATAATTCAGGCGTCAAATCTTTGTCGATGTCATATATCCAATATCGCTCTAACGGAACACAATGTTCATCAACTCCGCACTCATCAATAACTTTAAGGAAATCAATATATGCTGATTTATAATCTCTATACGTAGCTTTTTCAGCACTACTTATTGCATTTTTTGCCAACATTCCCGCATAAGAATCAAGTCCCTCTGATGATATAGTCTTTAATTCATTCAGTGAAAATTCATCGCCTAATGACTCTAAAATAAAATCTCCGACATCCCACCATGGGCTATATGCTTGGCACAGATAGTGGGAATTAACTTCATACAGAAAGACTGTAGTGTCAGAAGCTGATTTACCAATAATTGCAATGTCTTTTATCTCATCATCATTAAAGTCAAAGCAATCCATATCCGTAACGCTGTCCAAATAACAGTAGGTGTTTATGGTTTCTATGACTTCATTATCTTTGATGATATCAATAAAGGTAAATGGTGTCTTGATACCATAATCTATATCATAGTCATTATAAACTTGAATCTGTACAGATCCCTGCTGCGGAATAGGCTCAGATTCGATTTCTATCAACTTATTCTTGGAATCAGAATATAATTCGACTACTTTATCATCTGGTTCTGGATTTATTGGAGCTTTTTCTGCGCTTACTCCACATCCTGTAGTAAATATAAGCAAAATCATCGGAAGTATTATGCGTAATCTCATTGTTTTTCCTTAAAAAGATGAAATTGCAGCGTTGGTTTATTATATTTATGTTCAAGCTCATCACGCATCTCATCATACTCCTTTTCAGTTAATTCGCGTGCAATGCAATCTTTATTTTCGTAGTAGTAACAGTGTCTATTCACATCAGGGTAATCGGGTTCATCAAAAATATGCTCTATAAATTTCAATTCTCCGTTATTGTATCTGTAAAATGATTGATCCATTGACGAGCCGCTAGCAGCCTCATTTTCTATAATTCCATTTTCACAAAGATAGTACCTGTATCTGCAGCCGCCCTTAAAAACATGTAAAAGCTTTCTGTTTCGAATAGTAAATAAATCACATATATAATCATCGCTTCGCCATATATCAGGCTTAAGATCAGGATTACCTGTTCCTAAAAGAAGCTCATCCACTCCGTCGCCATCAATATCATATTGCAGATACCACATGTCTTCTTCCTCAAAATAATAAGATAATGATCCTTCTGAAAGTAGTCCTAAATCCCATTTATCTGCAACGCCACAGAGCAATTCCAACGATTTTCTTTTCATACTTATCTTTAAGCTTTCTATAAGTTCATTATACAAGCCATAATCAAGTTCAGTCCCTTCCTGTTTTTCTTCTATTTCTTTATTTTCAAGCATTTCTATGAGCTCATCAAAACTGAGTGAATCGCTATAATCACAGGATAAGTTATTTCTTAACAACACAGACTTTAGCTTATCCATGGAAAAATCATTGCCTCGTTCCTTCTCAATAGTATTCAGAATACTCCAATCATCAAAGATATGGTAATGATAATCAGAAGTAGCGTTACACAATAGAAATTTTGGCGCATCACCGGTGATTACGATATCTGTCTTGCCATCGCAATCAAAATCAAAAAAGCTCATATCCGTAACACTCTTCAAAAAGATACCGGTATTTAAAGTATCTATAACCGTATCGTTTTTAATGATATCAATATAAGTATAAAGTCCTGTATAATGACCATTATCATCTTTTTCAAGTTCATTATGAACTCGAATCTGGCCATCACCTTTAACAAGTTCAGCCTCGAATGTCTGATCATATAATTTATGTTCTTTTTCTGAATCCTCATAAGGCTGTCTTGCTTCGATGTTATCTGCAGTCTTTACGGTTCCACAACTTGTGGTAAATATAAGTAAAATAAGGGAAAGTATTATGCGTAATCTCATTGTTTATCCTTGGAAATCAATATATTTTTGAAGCCTGCATTTTCAGTTTAAGGAAAAAGTTTTTACTATTCTTCCTTAAAAAGATGAAGTTGGAACTTTGGTTTATTATATTTATGTTCAAGCTCCTCACTTAGCTTATCATACTCTTTTTCAGTTATTTCGCGATTATTCTGTGAAACAGTATAGGGAACGTAGGGTGCATTATCAGAATAGCAGTAATGGTCATGAAACTCATCATCAGCGAATTCGAATTCATAATGTATACCTTCCATAAATTCCAGGTTCCCGGCATTGTACTTATAATATTCAACTCCAAAGGGCATAGGAGGAAAATTAAAATAATATGCAACTACACCATCTTCACATAATTGATAGTACTCTCTGTACTCACTTTCAAATACCGGAACAATTTTACCTTCTTTAATGGTATACATATGCGTAATATCCGAATCCTCTGATTTTTCTTCTGCGCCGGTTGTTCCCAAAAGCAACTCATCTCCCCCGTCTCCGTCAATATCCTCTTGTATATATCCAAATTCGTCAGCTGCATATTCAATTGAAGTAATCATTGAATACGTAAACCAGTCCTTTAGCTCTACCCGATCAGAAAACAAATCATAATCAGGACTTTTTTCATATATATCCATTATTCTCTTTATATCTTCAATAAACTCATCGTATGAAGTGTATTCTGATAGATTCTTTGTTGATGTGATTGATGTTTCTAATCCCTCTTCCGAAGCAACGTCTTCAATATTTGCGGTACTTCCTTCCTCTACGCTCACATCTTCGGCTACCGTATTGTTTTCTTTAGCGCATGCACAGAGCATGAATGTAGCAATAATTATAAATAATACTTGTTTTCTCATTATCGGATTGTTCCATATCAATACATAAATCGATAAACTATGGTTATAGGTTAATAAGGTGCGGAATAGTAAAAACATTTTTCTTTATCATATATCACTCGTTCTCTGTCACGGTAACTATACATATTATTAGGCTCATATATAAAAAAGCCATCTTTCGAAATACTATCTTCTTCTGAGCAGGCAAAGTACGCATAAACTTCATCTCCCTGCTTACTCAAGATTACTCTATAATGCTCAACTGCTTCGTAAGCTTCATCCCTTTTAACCAAATAAAGAACGCATTCGTATACACCATCCGAGTTAAAATCAGCATATGTTATATCCGTTACTTCCCTATCGCATATTATGTTCTTCCTAAAATGAATATTACTGTGAACCTCTCCAGTCTCATATCCCCATCCAAGAATAACTGCATTTACAATACCATCCTCATCCATTATTTCTGAATAGAAATTGGGATTATTATCTGGAAATGTATAACTCTTATTATCTTTTGATGGCATATGAGATGAGATTTCTTCATACTTTTCTATTGGATATACATAATCCGGCTCAAATGATGTAAGAAAATATGTAGTCGGCACTACATCTCTTGCAGGTGTAAATTCAGTATAATATTCTCCCGTTTCAGGATCATCATAAATCGTACATCCGGAATACATTACTTTAGATGTGAGATTATTGTTATTTAAAGAAAAAAGACAATATTCTTCTCCTCCACCATGCGACCAATATTTCATTATTCCATTACCACCTGGATATGCATAAAAATCCGAGTTAACTGTATCAAACATATCAATACGTCGAACCTTATTTTCGGCATATGTATATACCCATACATGTTTTTCATTTCCATAAATTCCGTACTCCACTAATAATTCCGGCGTTTTATCCTTGTCAATGTCGTATATATAATAGGAATCTATTTCAGTGCCACAATTATCAAATCCATACTCATCAAGAACCTTAAGAAAATCAATATATGCCGACTTGTAATCACTATATGTAACTTCTTCAGCCGCGAGTATTGCTTTTTTCGCTGTATCCCCAGCTATTCTTCGTAAATAAGCGCCTCCTCCGATCTCCAATATACTCTTTAATGTATCCATAGAAAAATCATCGTTTGACGCTTTTCTTATAGCTTCACCGACATCGCCCCATCCGGAAAATACATTGTAATGATAGTCCGAAGTTGATTCATACAAAAGAACTTTGAGTTCGGCTCCCGAATAGCCGATTAGAGCAATATCTTTTATTCCGTCATCATTAAAGTCAAAGCAATCAATATCCGTAACGCGGTCCAAATAGCGATATGTATTTATAGTTTCTTTGATTTCATTGTCTCTGATGATATCAATGTAGGTATACTTACTTTTCTTGCCATAAGCCTCAAAAACATCGTTATAAACGCAAATCTGAGAAGATCCCTGATCTTTAACAAGCTCAGAATCCAGTTCGATTAATTTTTTATTTTTTGCTCCACAACCTGTGGTAAATATAAGTAAAATAAGCGAAAGTATTATGCGTAATCTCATTGTTTTTCCTTAAAAAGATGAAGCTGGAACTTTGGTTTATTATATCTATGCAATAATTCCTCATAAAACTCGCGCCCCTCTTCTTCACTTATTTCACGCTCCTGCAAAGAACTATCAATGTAATAATACTGACATCTATGCTCTTCAAAAACAGGCTCCCATTCCACACCTTCAATAAATTCCGTACCACCTGCTGAATACTTATAACACTTAAGGCTGTATGTAGAGTTTGGCATGCCAAAATCATCGAGTATTATACCATCTTCATATAATTCAAAGTTTTCTCTGTACCCACATTCAAACACTGATTCAACCTTGCCATCTCTAATGGTAAACATACTGATAATCCCCGCCTCATACGAATTATCTTTCGGAGCATTAACTCCTAAAAGCAATTCATCTATTCCATCTCCATCAATATCCACTTGTTGATATCCAAAATTATCGCTATTATCAGTAATAGCTGGAGCTATCGCCAAGAAACATTCATATTGAAATGCTTTATCATAAAAAAGGGATTTTTCTGTGTTATTATCAGCATTTTCATATATGTCCAATAGGTTTTTTATATCTTCAAGAAGTTCATCGTATGAATCATACTCTGAAATACATTTTTCGTGTTGCAGAGATTCTTCCGTATCATCAGTGTTTGCGACGCTCTCCTCTTCTGATTCGTCAGTTACTTCTATTGAAATTTCAGAATCTGCGCTTTTATCAATTGCGGTGTTTTCTATATCAGTTTTTACTGATCCGCAACCGGTGGTAAATATAAGCAAAACTAGCGGTATTATGCGTGGTCTCATCTTTCTATCCTCAATTGTTTGCATCTATAAGTTCTTTTAGAGAAACGCCTGCATTCCTGTAGCGAACTTCGCTCTGCTCATTTTTTAGATGTATTGCATTTTCAGGACATCCATGCAGGCATCCAAGGCAGCCTTCACAGTGGTGCAGGTATTCTACATGATTGGTTACTTTAATGTTATCTGCAGGGCAGATTTTTGCACAGATTCCACATTTGATGCATGCCTCATTAACAATAAAGCTCTTATCTGTGTCATTTGCAATATACGTCGCTCCTACTGCGTGGTAGAGCCAGTCCATGATTTTATCAGAAACGGATATACAAGGGATGTTTTTTCTCCTTGTTTCAATGTCAGTGCAAATCTCCTTTATCTGTCCCTCAACATCTTTCTGTGGCAATGTGTCAATTTGGTTCTGGATTTCAAAACGTGTAACGTCAGTATCCACCATGATTATTTGAGTTACATAATCTGTATGTCCTGCTGCTTGAAGTCCCTTTTTTCTCATAGTAATGAATTCTTTTTCTTATATCTTCTGTTACTAGTTGAACCAATTATTTCTATTTCGTCAGCCATCTTTGATAGAATCGCTCTTGTTCTTGATTGGCTAAGTCCGATAACTTTGGCAATATCAGCTGATGTGGCATCATTAACTGTTTCCAGGAATGCATTTATCTTATCTTGGGTTTCGCTTGTCTGACTGCGAGTTTGCATGTTCGCTTGTTCGACTGTCCGCTCGTTCGACTGTTCGCTTGCTTTTGATGTATGCAATCTATAGACAGTGACCTTAATTCCATCACCGAATTCCTCAAAAACGGGCTCTTGCAGACCATACTGTTTACATGATTTGATAATTCTGGGAATGCCGGTTCCCCATGCTTCAACTATGTGCATATATTGGAACATATCTGCAATTGCCTGATTCCTGCATTTGGATCGTCCGGTTTTCATGGTCACAATATCCATTCCGCCATAGAGCATTCCTGGTGATACAACCTCGATTCTGTCGTCGAAAATGGAAATCTGTATCTTAGATTCGACTAAATAGCTTCGGTGAATAACTGCATTGGCAACCAGTTCTCTTATTGACTTTATAGGAAGCTCATATACGTCTTTACTATATAGCCCATTAACCTCAGCACCAATGTTAATATGCTTTAAGATAAATTGAAATGCGTCAGATAATTGCTCGTAAATAGGACCTTCAAATTCTTTTTTATCAATAAAAACATCTCTGTCATTTCCTTTAAACAGGGCACACTGTATCTTGGCAAAACGAGAATGATTATCTGTCATCAAAGAAAATGCATGTGTGGGTGCTAAATCTCTTCCACTTCTACAAAGAATACCCATATCTTCGAGTTTACCTATGGTCATATCTTTGACAGCTAATTTCTCATCTTCTGTTTCGCAATTTGATAAAGCAATTTCTTTACCACACGGCATAACTCGAGAGCTTTACTCTCATCATAATCAGTGCCAATTTCCTGCAGGGAATCATATGCAAGGTTTGAACCTTCGAGCTCAAGTTCTTTTAGTGTAACAGAATCTGCCGGTCTGCTGGTTCCGTTAACTCTTACATATGAAGTATCTTCTTTTGTTTTATTAGCCAGATAGTATGGCCTATGTTTTCCCGGAAAAACCTCAACAACAAGAACTGTCTTGCCTTCCACTGATTGAGGGTATATGTCAGTCTCAATAAGTGGTGTACACGAATCTGAAATCATCGAAGAAATCGAATCAGAGAGCTTAAATGGGCTCTGGTCTCCAATGCCCACAACCTCTTTTGTCTCGTCAATAATTCCAATTATGCTTTTTCCACCACTCGTGTTAGCAAACGCAATAATATCCTTTAAAAACTTTTCGTGTTTAGCTGGGATTTTCTGCTTAAACTCTATTTTTTATCTTCTCCAAAGTAATCTTTAGATACCATAGATAAATCTCCCCTATTCTATGTCGCTATCATTCTGATCTAGTTGATCATATCGTTCTTGTAATTCCGCTATCTTTCTTTTGAGGCGGGCTTTTTCAAGGCTCTTCTCCGTCTTATCAACAATTCCTTGTGGATAAGTCCATTCCCAATTATGGTAGGCATTTATGATTTCCGCCTTTTCTTCTTCGGAATTAGCAACCTCGAGATCGGACTTCATCTGGGCGTATACATCATACCAGTCTTTCATGTACTCATAGAGACTATCCTTAAAATCTACCGTAAGACATAATCCGGGTACATGATTTTCATCTGTGGGCTCGATTTTCATATTAAAGTTATGCTCAAGTTCAAACATAGCATACATGGCGCCAATATAACTGGTTGTAACCGGATCTGCCAATGCAAGCGTACTTACACCAAGTGCTTCCGCAATCTTTTTGAGCATATCTGTTTTTGGCTTTCTTGCCCCGTTTTCATACTTCTGCATTCTATCGGCATTTAACCCAACTTTTTCACCAAGTTCAGCAAGCGACAATCCTCTCGAGTTTCTTATGGTGCGTATTCTTGCCCCAACTCTGTCTGCAGCAGTTTCGTCATTGAACTCTACCGGATCCTGTCCAAATGCTTTGTTTATAGTAATCATGCGGATTCCTCCATTACTGATAATTACGATTCATTACTGATATGGTAACACAGATTATATTAGATATGAAGCACAAAAATGGACATGCAGAGAACAAAAACAAAAAGCACAATACAGTGCTTGCAAAGAACTAAATGATATGGTATAGTACAATTAAAGAACAGAAATGTTCTTAATAAGAACCAAGAAAACAAAATAAAACATAATGGTTCATCAACAAGTAACGTTTCCCGGAAATCCGGATGTCGCGAAAGAACCCGGCGTTTCCTGATACAGATGTCGCCGAAGCCCCAAGAGAACGGGAGAAGTGTGTTTCTTAGAGAGGAGGAAAATGAAAAACAGGGACAGACAAAAAGCAAATCGAAAACTAAAGGAAGAACTTCTTGATTTCAGAGATGTGTGTGGAGTTAAAGACCCCACACCATATGAAGCAGTCAAGGAAATCATAGCAGAAATGAAGAAGAATAAAGAAAGGAGCAGATATGGAATACACGAATATGTTAGTTGGGTATAATGACATACTCACACCTACAGATGTTAAGGAAATCCTCAAGATAGGAAGGAACGCAGTCTATGACTATCTGAAGGATGGCACGATCAGATCTATGATGATTGCAGGAAAGTACAGAATTCCAAAGTTATATCTTCTGGAATTCATGTACCCCGATGTAGATTTTGTTAAGGAGGCAAGCTAAATAATGGCAAGACCAAAGAAAAGCGGTAGGAGAGCTACGGGTATCCAGGGAAGGAGCGGTTATCTTTATATTATCAAGAACAACTATATTATTAAGGATGGCAACAAGATCTTAGAAAAGCAGTGGATATCCACCGGGCTAAAAGATACGTCCGAGAATATTAAAAAGGCTTCAGAGATGAGAAGCAGGCTTTTAAAAAAAAAAGAAGCAAAGAGTACTGACAGAAATATATCTTTAAGTGAATACGCAGATGGTTTTCTTGAAAAGAAGAAGAGAGAGGTTTCAGATACAACCCTTTCTTCTTATTTTTATAGAGCAAACAGAATTAAAAATTACTTTGGTGATACAAAAGTAAAAGATTTAAACGAAACCATGGTCGAGAACTTTCTTGATGACATGTTCAAAACCTATAAGGTTCAGCGCAGAACAGTCAAAGATACAAAAGTGCTTCTAAGCAGTATTCTGGAGCAGGCAGTCAAGGAGGGATTGATAGCTACAAATCCCGCTAAGGAAGTTGTGATCAATAAAAACCTGGCAAATAAGTATGCTAAAGAGAAAGATACAGACGAGGAATTTTTTTCTTATGAAGAAGCTCAGCGTTTCTTGGATGCAATAAAGGACCACGAGCTTTACGAACTGTTCTATGTCACTTTGTTCTTTGGACTTAGGCGAGAGGAGCTGCTTGGTCTAAGATGGTCTGCATTGGACTTTAAGAACAAAACTATGAGCATCAACCATACTGTTACAAGAGGGACAGTCATCAATCGAGTCAATTCAACAAAGACAGACTCCAGTACACGAGAGTACCCTCTGACAGATGAACAGATTGAAATGTTCAAGAGGTTAAAGGATAAGGAAAATGAATACAGAAAGCTATGCGGTAATGGCTATTTTGAAAGCGACTACATCTTCAAACATCGAGATGGGTCGCTTTTTTATCCTGATTATCCATCAAAACTTTTTGCCAAACTTATTAAAAAGCTCCCCGAGTTACCTCAAGAAATTACATTCCATGGTCTTAGGAGTTCGTGCGTATCAATTCTTGTCCATCGCGGTATGGATGTTAAAAGCATTCAGAAATGGGTTGGACACGCTGACATTGATACAACTTTAAAAATATATGCAAAAGTCAAGGATAAAGAGGCCAAAAAAGAGATTTCGGATGCAATGACTGGAATCATATCATTGAAAGATTATCCTGACAAGTAAAAATAACAATACTATAGAGAGCTTTTTGTGTTATAAGATGATTATTCAATAAATAAATTGAATCTGGTAGAAAAATGGTAGAACTGAGATAAAAAAATAAGGGGTTGCAAATCTGCAAACCCTTGAAAATACTAAGTCGGAATGACAGGATTCGAACCTGCGGCCTCTGCGTCCCGAACGCAGCGCTCTACCAAACTGAGCCACATTCCGTTGTGCTGCCGATAATAATCTGACAGCAAATTTGATTATATCAGCCATATTACTATTTTTCAATACCCTGTTAATCTATGGCTCATTTTATTCCACTTAAGCAAGATCTTTGAGATCATCGATACTTATCGTCATCATATCGTCGTTTGACGGCGATTCGAGGGACGAAACACGCTTGGCCTGATTTGTTATTATCTCTTCAAAAAGATTTCGTATTTCCCTTGCATTTGCAAAATTATCGATGCTTCCCAGTTTCCTTGATGTGATAAGCGCACGTATCTGATGCTTTACATCTTCTTCTACTTTGTAATCGTATTTATCACAGTTCATGTAGAATATTTCTTCAAGTTCATCCACCGAATAATCGGGGAACTCTATATATTTGTTGAATCTTGACTTTAGTCCCGGATTACTCTCTATAAATTTCTTCATAGGTTCCGTATATCCGGCAACGATCACAACAAAATCTTTTCTGTTATCTTCCATAGCTTTAAGGATAGTATCTATGGCTTCCTGACCAAAAGCATCATCCTTCTGGGAAAGCGCGTACGCTTCGTCAATAAAGAGGACTCCGCCCATTGCCTTTTTGATCTGTTCCGAAGTTTTGATCGCGGTCTGTCCGACATATCCGGCAACAAGTCCCGATCTGTCCACTTCAACAAGCTGTCCTTTAGACAGTACGCCTATCTGCTTGTAGATCTTTGCGATTATCCTTGCAACGCTTGTCTTTCCCGTTCCGGGATTACCTGTAAATACAAGATGCAAAGATACAGGTACGGATTTAAGTCCCTGCTCCTGTCTTGCCTTCTGAACTTTGACAAAAGCCGTAAGTTCTTTGACATCATCTTTTATACTTCCGAGTCCGATAAGCTTATCAAGCGCCTCCATCGGATCTTCTTCAGGTTCTTCATCCTTTTTCTCTTCGGGAGAATTAAGATTACCGTCTGCCGCAAAAAGAGCCTTCGCTTCATCCAGTGCATTCTGCGCATTTTTTACCGCATCAACCCTATCTTCCGACGGTGCTTCGCCGGCAGATTTTTTTGTATCATCTTTTCTTTCGATATTCTCGGCCTTTTCAGAAGGTTTGGAAACAGGTGCCGAAAAGAAATCTCCGTAAAGACTTCCAAGAAGATCCTTCTGCATCCCCGTTATTTTGTTTAGTGTCTCAAGTTCCTTATCTCTTGATCTGCTCATATTATTTATCCTTATAGTAAACGACACACCCTTACGGATGTGTCGAGTCTAATGCAGTCAGGTAAGTCATAAAACTCTGCACTTATTTCAGTCGTTCAAGAACCAACCGTTTCTGCTCATAAATGTTCTGTTTGCTACCAATGCATCAACATCCTGTCCGATTATCTTGGATGCTTTTGCCTTGTAAGTTCCTGCCTCTTTTGTATCCATATACTTGTAAGCATCATAAGACTGTTTCTTGCTTCCGTCAAGATTTTTAAGTCCCTGTGCTATATGGCTCTCCATTTCATGTGCATCATCCGTCTCTCTAAACAGGATAAAGCTTGTGATATATGGATTGCTCTTAGCCATTGTATATGCATACACGATTGATGCAAGCTGTGCGTCCTCTCCAAAGCTTGATGTATAACCAATCTCAGAAAGTGAGATCTGTCTTACATTGCCCGCAGGATTAAGCATTTCCGCACGATTCATATAATCTGTGAGAAGATAGATATTCTCAATGGTAATATAAGGTGTGGAAAGAGAAGTATTTACATACTGTGACTGCTGCTTCCAAGCGTAAGGGTCAAACAAAGGTGCATTGTAAGGGTGCACCGAAAGTGACCAGTCTACGTTTCCTTCACGTCTGATGTAATAGTTAAATCTATCAAGATATTCTTTTGCAAGGAAACATCCCGGATTGGACTTTCTGTTCCACTCCTGATCTATAGAGTTATATACTCTTGCATTTGCATTTACACTCTTGATACCGTTGTAGAATATTCTAAATGCTTTCACATATTCACTTACATTGAGCTCAAGATTTGTTGAGTCCATGTAATACCATTCTGTTCTTGCATTTATTTCGTTTCCGATTACCCAGTTATCCACAGTTCCGAACTGTCCGCCCGAATATCTCTGTGCAAGGAATGCAGCGATGGCCTTAAGATGCTGTGTACCTGCATCCTCTTTGGTGTTCATGGCATATCCCGGACATACGTGAGCATCTCTAGAAAGAGGATGTATAAGATCTGCCCCTGCTTCTGTCTTATTATTCAAAATAGTAAGCGTAAGCTGAAAATTATTGATGGAACACCATCTTACAAAGCCGTCATACTGCTGAAGTGCAGCCGTATTAAACTGATATGTCTTTCCGTCATACGAAAACTCTGTCGTAGGATAAGCTCCGTTTGTTGAAGGTCCGACTATATCACCCATGTAGAGGTTATATACCATCTGAGCAATGCCAAGATCTTTAAATGTTGCGGCATCCGCATCGTTTGGAAGAATACCCTTTATACCGTGGTCATTTCTTCCGACCGTTTTACTTGCTATAGCTTCGGGATTTGTGATGTAATGTTCATCACTTACCTGAACCATTGAACCGCCACTCTTTACAGCAACAAGAAATTTCTTTGAAAGATTTGATTCCTTTTTTCCAAGTGCAAGGTCAAATTTGAATGTAGCTTTTTTGCCCTTATCTGTTGTCGCAACAACTTCGCCCGTCACGCCGTCCTGATATACTTCATCTGCATAAAGGTAATATTTACCGTCATCGGATCCCGGTAAATTCTCTGCAGAAACATCAACAACTACGCTGTCTCCGGAAATAGTACATGAATCGATGCTTACAACTCTTCCGGCAGCTTCCGCAACACTGCCCTTTCCTGCATTTAATGCATCATACGTTCCGGCAGCTCCAAAAATTACTCCCGCTGTCAATATGATCCCGAAGACCATCTTAATAGTATTACTTCTTTTCACAACTTCCCTCCGCCTCATGGTACGTTATTTCTTATATTTTATTTCTTTTTTGAGTTTATACTTAAAGACTTGAATTTGCAACAGCGCCGGCAAAGGCTGCAACCGCGTCTTCATCGGCTTTTGAAAGTGCACTCTTTATTGTGAGATTATCTTCAAGTATTTTTACATTCTTAAGTGTCTGTAATTTATCCGTCATAAGCTTAACTGTCACAGGTGCCCATGTACCGTTCTGTCCAAGTGCAAAGATTCTGTTCTGAACACCAAGCGCGATCATGTCGTTTATAAACGCTTCCATCGGAGGATAGATTCCGCCGTTATATGTAGGACAGATAAGAACGATCCTGCTGCATCTCCATACTTCTCCGATAAGGTAAGATACATCTGTTCCGGAAACGTCATATACCTTGACGTTCTTTCCCGTCTTCTCTCTTACAGAAGCTGCAACCGCTTCGGCAGCACTCGCTGTATGTCCGTAAAGACTTCCGTAAACTACTGCGATATCGTCTGTCTCTGCCGTGTATGTGCTCCACTTCTGATATTTATCGAGAATCTGACCCAAATTATCTCTCCATACAGGTCCGTGAAGAGGAAGTATCATCTTAATATCAAGTCCGGCAGCCTTCTTAAGAACCGTCTGAACAGGCATGCCATACTTTCCTACAATATTTGCATAATATCTTCTTGCAGAATCAAGGAAATCATTCTCAAAATCATACTCATCCGCAAACAGTCCGCCATCAAGCGCTCCGAAAGTTCCAAATGCATCTGCCGAAAAAAGAGCTTTCGATGTCACATCATATGCCATAAGAACCTCAGGCCAGTGCACCATAGGAGCAGCTACAAACTTAAATGTATGCTTTCCTGTTGTAAGTTCATCCCCCTCTTTTACCTCAAGCTTTTGGTAGTTTTCTGACTCGGGAAAAAACTGCTTCATAAACTCAAAAGTTTTGCTTGATCCAACCACTGTAACCTCAGGAAACATCGTAACTACAGTGTTTATAAGAGAACAGTGATCCGGCTCCATATGAAGTACCACAAGATAGTCCAATTTTTTACCCGAAATTACTGTCCTTAAATTCTCCAGATACTGGTCCGAAATTGATATATCGGCAGTGTCAAAAACCGCTGTCTTTTCATCATCAATAAAATAGCTGTTATATGAAACGCCTTCGGGAATCGGAAAGATGTTTTCAAATCGTGCCAATCTCCTGTCACTTCCGCCAATCCAGAAAATATCATCAATTACTTTTTTTATGCCATTCATATAAGTCTCTCCTCTCAAAAAAAGATAAATTGTCATGATATAAAAAGAAATAAAAACAGAGAGTGCATCTAAGTCTCTGCACTCCCTATTTTCTCATAATTTCACGCTTTTTTAAACTCCATTATTGTCTTTTCGACAACTCTTATATCAATAGGTTTTGATATGTGTGCGTTCATACCTGAATCATAGCTCTTTTGGATATCATCGGCATAGGCATTTGCAGTCATGGCGATGATAGGTATTTTTCTGGCCCATTCATCCTTAAGTCCGCGTATCAGGATAGTTGCTTCATATCCGTTCAAAACCGGCATCTGAATATCCATCAGGATCATATCAAAATCGCCTTCCTTCGAACTCTTAACTTTCTCTACCGCATCCTGTCCGTTTACGCATCTTATAACCGACGCTCCTTCCATGGCAAAAAGCTCTGCCAAAATATCCGCATTGATATCATTGTCTTCAACGGCAAGGAATTTCATTCCTTTAAGCGGATTTTCCTTCTCTTCATGATCTGCCTTCATTATCCTCTTTGCAATATCATTCAGTGACTGCTTAAGACTCGATATAAACAGCGGCTTCTGCAAAAGATCGTTTGCTCCTGCCTCTTTTGCCTCGTCTTCTATAGACTCAAAATCATCCGCCATAACTATTATCAAAGTTGTTGCCGATTTTGACTTATCTTTTGCCCTTATATTTTTTACGATCTCAGGTGCCGTCATATTCTGTACTTTTTGGTCCACAAGAACAAGGTCTACAGGGGTATCTTCAGCCTGGCAGACATCTATAAGGTGAAGAGCCCCAAATCCTGTGGGTGCCTCCATTACATCAACACCGTCATTATTAAGCTTCTCCGCAAGCTGTTCACACTCGCTGTGATTGCTGTCGATAAAAAGAATCCTTCTTAT